>Ga0222638_1000640_pt1 | contig 11977 bp, 9 predicted proteins | sample AntAcemetagen183_FD_181153 | JGI IMG/M metagenome (GOLD analysis project Ga0222638, IMG submission 181153) | Saline water microbial communities from Ace Lake, Antarctica - #183 | ecosystem: Environmental > Aquatic > Non-marine Saline and Alkaline > Saline | place: Antarctica: Ace Lake | collected...
ATCATAATAATCGTGTCGCTAAGGCTTCTCTCGGTAGCAATTCGGCTGTCTTAGGAAATGGGATCCCTCAAAGAATATTTTTTGATTTTCTTACCCCCCTATGTGCATTAAAATTATTAAAGACATCTCTTAGTCAAACGCCTTCAAGTGTTGAATAGAATAGAATTCCGAAAGATCTTCAGGCACTGAACTTAGCCATTTCGTGGATGGAGATCTGTACAAGCTGCCGCCGATCCATCGCGCGGGAAGCTGCGGCAAGAGACCAGATCGTCGCCAGGAGCGGGACGGAAAGGTGGCGGTTTGAAGAGCGGTGGGCATGACAGCGCTGATTACCTGGGGCGGGAAAATGCTGCAGGAACACACCGTTCGTCTTTGGCTGTGTCTGACCGGGGGACAGTTTGAAGGTCGAAAATAGGGGTGGAGATCCGGCTTGAAGACTGAAAAAGTGGTGATCAAGCCTCTAGCTGACTTCGCTCAATCGAAAAAGAAACTGATAGGTCGACATTAGCCAAAACTCAAGGTTCAAACTCTGCCTTTTTGACGGCGTCGAAGAGCGCCTAATTTTTAAGCGTTGAACGTGAAGAAGGCTAGGGGGTTTATGAAAATGAGATCAAAATGGGTTTTCATCTCAGTTTTAGTTCTTGCCGTTCTCAGCATTGGGGGATCATGCCGGGTGCCCCAACAAGAAACCGCGGTTTTTGCTTCTGATCATACTTCTGATCAGGTTCTCGGATCGATTTCGCCAGCTGCAAAAGCCAGTCCCGCCCACGTCGCAGGGAGCTGGAGCCTGCTTCTGATAGACTCTGCTAGCGGAAGGACACAATCTGTGTACATTGAGATGAGTCAGATCGATGACGTCATCTTCGGCCGGGGCAGCACCGGCGCAACTGATCTGAGCGCGCCCCTTGCCCAAACGGAGCCAAAGCCGACAAAAGACGAGGGGATCGAATCGATGATCTGGTGGTTGCACCAGGATACTGATTCGGTGTCTCAGACCACGACGGTCCGATACCTGACGATCGGAGCCAGCGGGCGAACCATGGGCAACGCTTTGAGCCTCGATCTGATCTTCCTGGAAGAAAACGTCCTCTACAAACTGGACCTTAACGTCGTCGGAAGCTCGATCACCGGACGCTACCTGGCCTACGACTCCGTGGGTAGGGTCCAGTCTGGGACCTGTTACGGAAGCATCCGCGCGGGCTACGGTCAGCTGGCTCTGCCCCTCGGATCCAAGCCCGATGTCGTCAACCTGGGCGGGATGAGGTCCTGATGAAATATCAAACTCGCCAAATGTCGCCATCATGGGGTCGGATTCGACGAGTGCCACTTCGATCTGGCCGCCGCCACCGTTAGCCTTCCGACTTTTTTTCTCCTTTTTTCGAGTCGACTGGGTTGGGCCAGACGTAGCAGAGATCTTTTGGCTCGGTCCAGCCGAAGGCCGAGTAGTGATCCAGGTTCTTTCTCAGAAGGTTGGACCGATGAGAGGCGTGAAACTCTTCGGACCCGAACCATGAGGGCAAAAAGCCTTCCTCTTTGTTCTCGTACTTTTGGCGAAGGTCGTCAAGCCCGGACCCGCCCATCTCACGGTTGGCGGCAAGGATCTTCTCCTTACAGGTATCTTTGTAGCCCCGCTTGATCCACTCCTCGCAGATCACGACGCCATAATAAGCGAGTGCCTCTGGGTTATTGGACCACATCTTCCAAATGGGGTGATTCTTCCAGCGGCTTTTTCCATCTCGGCATATCCTCAAAAGGACGAGGGCCTCTGATCTTTGTTTCCCGAGCCTCTGCCTGTCCAGCACCTCGGCTGACTTCTTGAAGTCCGGGTAGGGGAGAAACGTTTGCATCTATCAATCCTCAAAGCTTTGGCTTTTTGGTATGTGTTTAGCTCCATTCAATCGGCATCAGTAAACCTATTTCGTGATGGCTCATGTGACCTGTTCCAAAGAACCGATTTCAAGCAAATTCGGCTAATGATATCGTTTTCCAATCTGGCTCAAGTTGTTGATCGGCGTGCGTTCGTTGGCCAAAAACAATATCAAGCAATTGATTTTTGGGGGCTAAACACATACGCTTTTTGTTCTTGTTCTTGATGAGTGCAGTTATCCCAAGCTGTCAACTACCACCCCCTGAAGGGGGTGGCTTACGCCTGAGCAAAAAGTCTCGGACACATTGGGCCGGTTGACACCGTGTTGGCGAAACACCGGGGGGTCATAGATTTCTCTCACACCTGGCGGCCTGCCTTGCATGGAGATCTTGACGCCGTGGTTGCCGGATCTTTCCATCCAGCTCAGACCAGATCCTTGCGGATCTCGTGCCATGCAAAGCGAGATGTCTTTCGTTCACCGTCTTACTCTTGGAAAAGCCAAGAGTGCCCTACCTTCCTGAGAAGGCGAAAGACTGTTTCCCGAATGCTTCGGGGAACTAAGTTACATATAGTACCTATGTGCTATGTATAGGTTATGCCAAAAGATCCGATTACTACAATTCAGTTGAAAACCAGCACGCGGGAACGACTCAAAGACGAAGGGAAAAAGGGTGAATCATATGACGCTGCTGTGTTGACTAAAAGATTTTTATGTATGGAACCCCTACTAATAGAAAGGAGTGTATTTTCACATGTCGCAAAAAATGTTGCCCCAGAAAAAATGGATTGATAACCGTGATTGGGTGGCATACAATGAAAAACTTGTTAAACGTGGTGAGCTTCTCCTATCATCAGATTTTCTAGATACGTGGGACCAAGAACTTAATTCTCTAAATCAGAACAAAGTTGGACGTAGATATCAATATCCTTGGACGTTTATCAAATTTTTAATGTTTATACATATTATATTTGGTTTGCCTTACCGACAGTTGGAAGGATTTGTAAGAAGATTATCGGAGTTAGTCCCTCAAGTTAAGCCAATTGACTACACGAACATCTGGAAGAGGGGAACTAAGCTTGATATCGACTTAGCAGAAACGATAGCAGAAAGCGATGAACCTGTAGTTATTGCAATAGATTCATCGGGGATCAAGGTTGCTAACCGTGGGGATTGGATCAGGGAAGAATGGGACGTTCACAGGGGTTGGATTAAAGTCCATATCGCTGTTAACGCAGAGACAAAGGAAATCATTGGAATTGAGGTTACTGATGAGCATGTGGGCGATTGCACAATGTTTGAGCCAGTTATCGAACAAGCAGAAAATAACTTAAAAGATGTTGATATTGAAAAAGTATTAGATGATGGTGCATATGATGCAAACGATAATTTCGACATACTGAACAACAAAAATATCGTTTCTGGAATTAAAATTCGTCAGAATGCGTCCACAGAAACAAAGGGGTCGCCCTCAAGAAAGAAATATGTAAAAGAATTTAAGGATTTGAAGTATACTCAATGGAGAGATAAATACGACTATGGCCAACGATGGGCAGTAGAATGTGTTTTTTCAGCAGTCAAAAGAATTACAGGAGAATTTGTCACGGCATCTAAAACTGAAAACATGCTCCAGGAGGCGATGCTTAAATTTGTATTTTATAATCTTCTAATTAACATAACATAAACATACAAAATTGGCAATACGACCGGAGAGGTGGTATAGCAAAATTACTCTACTTTCCAAGTTTTGGTTTTTGCATACATTTGCCAGATTGTAGGCTGAATTAATGCTATTTTTATCGGAATATATGAGACGTATTTAATTCCATATGGTTCCCATATTATGTAAGACGCAAAGGTAGTTTATAAGCTGGGCGCGACCGAGGGAAAACTTGGAAAGTAGAGAAAATTAGTCAACACAGCAATCTGAGAGAGTTCACAGGTGTTCTTTCTATGGGCTGACTCTGGACAGGGACCACAATGCGGCCATAAACATACCCAGACTGGCCTTCCAGCGAATCGCTGGAAGGGTTCCCGCCCTTGGCAGGAACCGACTACAGTCTGTGCATCAAAATGCTAGATGCCCCCGACTTCAGTCGGGGGAGTAGTCATTGATATGGCCGATCAATTCAACAGGTTCAGTCCTAACTTCTCTAAAAGACGCCAGCCTAGTAGTATCTGAACAACTCCGACGGAGCTGATATAATCGTCGTTTTTCCGGTCGCAGATTGATGCGCGACGTCCCATTAGATCGCAAAGCTTTCGCTCAAGGTCTTCGATTACGCTCTTGTGTAGCTCCCCATCGATGGTCATAACTCCAACCTTTTTGCCATAATAATCGTCCCGTTGGAACGCGATTGAGAATTCATGCTCCGAGAGCTGAAGGATAGTGCTAAGATCGATGGCAAGGCCTACATGAGGTAAAGGTGCGCTCATCATCTGCTGGATGAGCCGGACTGAATGCCTATCTGGAGCTTGTTCCTGTAATATCGGTAAAGAGAGCCTTGAGTCCTCTATTTTGACCACCACCTCTGCATGGATCTTCTGTATATCCACGTACATCTTATAGTCAGGTTCTCTGTCGAGGATTTCTCTCATCACCTCTTCTGGCCTGTAACCCCTATCGCCGCAATCCCTTCGGATCTTCCACCGCCTCTTGACGGCCCTGCTGGGGTCCACAAAGATCTTGAGATCGGCCTGTTGGCGAAGTTCATCTGTATAGAATGGGTGTAATCCCTCAAGGATGAGGACTGGTGCTGATTTGAATGGAACGGGACCTGTGATCTTGCCAGTGGTGTGATCATAAACTGGTTTTTGGATAGTTTCGCCTTCGCGCAAGGCTTCCAGGTGCTCTGCTAAGAGGTCTAAACGATTGGCTAAGGGGTTGAGTGGTGTAATTTTTCTGACCTTTCTTTGTTCCCTGTCCAGACTGTGATAGTCGTCCATACATAAAGAAGAGACAAGCTCGTCTCCGATAAGTCGCCTCATCCCAGATGAGAGGGTTGTCTTGCCAGATCCACTATCTCCCGCCACGGCAACGATGAAAACTCTGTCCGAACCTTTTAACTTCTGGGCCAGATTCAAAGCGCTAAAACCCTCTTGGATAAGTCAGCCGTCCTGTTTTTCAGATATCAGATCTGCAAACTCGCTGATCTTGTCTATGCCTTTCAACTCTCGCCTCTCGATTAGGGCGGTCTCTTCGATACGTTTGACCTTTGCTTCTCCATCTACAATAACCGCTGAGCTGGTCTTTGTCACGATGGATAGGCTGCTCATGATCTTGGCCTTTTTCATCATGGTTGAAGAGAACTTGCTGATCGCAGTCAGAACTATCAGCTCTTCATTTTGGGTTATGGCGTTGAAGGGGGACTGGGCTGTGAGAAACACATCAAATCCTATGTGAGCAAGAAGTTGGAGTGTCTTATCCCCTATTTTGTCAAATTGCTTCAGGTCAAAACCTTGTTTGTCAGATCTTGTCAGATTTACCGGCTTGATAAGCTCCTGGCTGAATATTTCTTCAAGCCTGATGGCCACTTCGATGGAAGTATCCATGGATTCTGTCTCATATTTGCTCACTGTGCGCCTGGAAACGCTGAGTTCCGACGCCAGAGATCCAAGGGATATTCCTCGACCAAGTCGAAGCTGTCTCAACAAAGTTCCGTCAATTTTGACGTAAAGGCCACCGTGAGCTGCGTAAACGAGAGGTGGAACTCCCTCTAAAATCCAATCTGCGAGAGTGCTAATGCTAACTGTGGGCACTCCATACCTGAAGTAGACCACACCTTGTTCGAGTTCATGGTCACGGGTTTTTTCTCCTACTAGGAGCGGTCTTCCCCAGAGGTATTTAGCCAGACGACGAATCTCCATGGCGGTTTTCTCGTTCAGACCATCGATGTTGGAGAGGATCTTTAGAATGAGGAGAATGTCCTCTCGTCTGGCCGCCAGGTCAAAGCTTCTCGGTCGGACATAGCATCGTTCCGAGACCATGAAGTCGGCGTCTCTGAGTAGATCAGTGACCAAAGAGGTTAAAACCTCCTTATTCATCGTAATATATGTTTGATATTCGCAGTTATTTAAAGGTTGAGCATGATCTCCATAGGAATAGACGATACCGATTCTGAGAAGGGCCTTTGTACAACCTATCTTGCGGCCGTCATGATGAGTCGGCTCGAAAAGGTGGGCCGATTAGTGGATCGTCCAAAATTGGTTAGACTGAACCCTTGTGTCCAGTTTAAGACCAGAGGAAACGCAGCGATTGCCTTTTCTTTAGAGACAAAACAGCCAGCGGTGGTAAAGAAGGTGGCTTTGGAGACTCTTATGGAGCTATCTGACTTCTCTGGTCCCAACACCAATCCTGGCCTTGTTGTGGCGGGAGAATTATCTCAAACACAATCTTGCGAACTGGCTCTTTTCTATAGGAGGGCGTTGAACGAGATATTGGAGATAAAAGACGCAAAAGAGATCCTGGAAACGTATGGTTTGTGGTATAAAGGCTTCAAGAATGGTCGTGGCCTCATAGGTGCTCTTGCTGCCATCGGAGCTGCACTTCCGGATTACACTTATGAGCTCTTGGCCTATCGAGCTCCTGAAAGATGGGAGACGCTTCGTGAAATCGAAGAGGATTCGGTCTGGAAGGCCGACGAGATGACCTATCCGATGACGTGGGATACCGTCGACTATCACAACAGGAAGATTGTCTTTGCACCCCATTCTTCAGATCCGGTGCTTTTCGGAATTCGAGGGTGCGATCCTTCAGCTCTTGAAACTGCGTTGGATGTGATCAGGTCGGAGCCTTGGGAACGAAAAGTGATCTACAAAACCAACCAAGGAACTGATGCTCATATAAACGAGGCCAAACTTTCGAATGTGGTAGAAGATCGAAGCTACAGGCTAAAGGGAATCGTGGCCCAGGTGCCCAAAGTGATCGTGGGTGGACACTTGTTCTTCCGCCTTGAATCTGATGATGGCAAGAGTTCAATCCAATGCGCTGCCTTTGAGCCTACCAAAAACTTCAGGGATATTGTCAAAGAGCTAATTATTGGAGATGAAATTGAAATTTATGGTGCCGTTAAGAAAGGAACGTTGAATCTGGAGAAGATGGAGATTCTTCGTTTGGCGGAGCGGACCAAAATCGTTGCGCCCAAGTGTCCCATATGTGGTCGACGAATGAAATCAGCGGGAAAGGGCCAAGGATATCGATGTAAGAAGTGCAAAACCAAGGCTGAAGATAAGTTGAAGGTCTGCTTAGAGCGTGATCTAGAGACTGGTCTCTACGAAGTTCCACCCTGTGCGAGAAGGCATCTATCAAAGCCCTTGCTGCGGGTGGAAGGAAAAAAGGTTCATCTGAGCAGATGAAAATCAATATTTTTAGATATATGGTAGTGAATAAAAATAATCATTTCCATGAAACATGTGTAGAAAATCAATAGATTAGCATCGGGTATGAAACCCCCTCATTTCCACTGGAACGAATTCTATAGTCGAGAACCAATTAGATAACACTGAGCTTATTTTGAAACGAATACCCGCAGCTTGCTGCGGGGTGCGCTGTTTGATTCCAAGATTGTCTATCAAATTCCATATGATCTGTTTCAGGCACTCTCTAATCATTTCGTCATAGAATGCTTCTCTTCAATATTTCACTACTATAACTAAATGATAATGTGGTGAGTGCACGGAGTGTGCAGACCTGTCGAGCTTGTATTTCATAGGTGTTACCAAAGTTAGCATATTCCATTATTGCCTTAAATCTAGGAGTTACGCACTTGATAGTTAAAACCAAGCACATGAGAGCCAGTCAAGAATATTATGCCTTAGACAGTTTGGTGCTTCATGCTACTGTTTTTTTGTTCAACTGCGTAAGTCCTAAAATCATTATCGATGGCCAGAAGCAAAGGGGAAGGCTCCGCTTTCATCCTTGGCCTAACGATCGGGGACTTCCCGCTTTGCCCCCCCCCACTCCCACAAGTTAAACGATCTAACGTTGCTGTTTATAACATTTCTGAACATCTATGATTTTACGTGAAAATTTCATCACTTATCCGGATCATCAGGAAATGTATTTATAATCCAAATACTGATTATATATCTTAGGTTAAACGATTTGACTCGAGTCGAATATCTAGGTGGGAACATGGATGAAGAAATAGTTGAGGAGACTGTTGTATTTGGAATGGAATTGGCTGGAGCTGTGCCCAGGCTCATATCGTATTTAATCGACGGGTTCATTTTGGTTGTCGTCTTTGGAATCCTGTTTGCTGCGATTGGGTTGCCTGAATCTGATTCAATGTTCACGCTGGGCAGCTTTCTTCCAGTGCTGATCGGGATAGGGTATTATACGTACTTCTTCGGAAACGGCCAAACCCTTGGAATGAAGGTTATGAAGATAAAGCTGATTGGAACTGACAGCACTTATCCTGTAGGCTATGGAAAAGGTTTCCTGAGATGAATCGGTATGGAAATCTCTGGCATTGTATTGGCGTTGGGGTACATCTGGGTTCTGATTGACAAGAAGAATCAGGGATGGCATGATAAGATCGCCGGAACTTATGTCGTCAAGGAATGATTCTCCAAGATGTGTACAGTTGAGTCTCTGAGCGTTTAGTCCTATTTCGGTTAATCCTCTATTTTTCAAGAAAAGTTTGATTCTACTACTTTAGAAATTATATTTCCCTCCCAATGAGTTTGTAGTGAGGTGTAATTCCTCGGCGTTCGAGGACTGGTCCTCCATTTGACAACATAGCTAGCGAGTTTTCAACTACCGAAACCGATATGTTCCCACAGGCCTAAACTAGCACAGGACCTGCCATGGCTAAGAATTCGCCTCTGATGGAACAATACTATAGGATCAAGGCCCAATGCAAAGATGCCGTCCTCCTATTCAGGATGGGCGACTTCTATGAGACCTTTGGAGAAGACGCAAAGATCGCAGCCAGAGCTCTGAACATAACTCTGACGTCAAGGCAGAAAGACCAGAACGGAAACAAGATACCTCTGGCCGGAATTCCTTACCATGCACTGGATGCATACCTTCCAAAGCTTGTCAAGGCTGGGTACAAGGTGGCCATTTGCGAGCAGGTGGAAGACCCAAAGAAGGCCAAAGGGTTGGTGAAGCGAGAGATCATCCGGATAATCACCCCTGGCACCATAATCGAACCTTCAATGCTGGAAGAAGGCGCAAACAACTATCTCGCCTCTGTTGTCGAGGAGAACGGATCTTTTGGCCTTGCATTTCTTGACGTCTCGACCGGCGAGTTTTTGGCCACTGAAATTGCCGGTGGAGACGGGGCAGAAAAGAAACTGGCAGCTGAATTGACCAAATTCAGGCCAGCAGAATGCATCGCGCCCGAATCCTTGGAAGGTGGGGTCCTGGCTTCCTTGAATAAACAGGAAGGAATGTCTCTCCAGTTGCTCAGTGACGATGGGTTCGACTTTGAAGAGGGCAAAAGGCGGCTCGAAGATCACTTTGACCAAGGATTGGAAGACATGGGGCTCAATAGGAACAGACCTCTTGTCAGGGCAAGTGCTGCGATTCTTTCATATCTCAAATCTGCCCACCTGGAGGCTTTGGATCACATCAGCTCAATCAGGATCTACTCACCTTCAGAGTTCATGGTTCTTGATGAGGTGACCCTAAGAAACCTGGAGATATTCAGGAATATTCGGGACCGGTCTAAACGGGGTTCTCTTCTCGAGTTCTTGGATGAGACTTCCACTCCCATGGGATCTCGAAACCTCCAAAAGTGGCTCCAGATGCCGCTCTTATCTTGCCAAGAGATCGAGAGTCGTCTCAATGCTGTCGAAGAGCTTTTCCGAGATTCTCTTTTGAGATTCGATATTCGTGAAGCTTTGAAAGGACTTGGAGATTTGGAAAGGGTCGTCGCCAGGACTTCCTGCGCTACAGCTTCACCCAAGGACCTGGTGGCGCTTAAGTCGTCCCTGGAGCGCCTTCCGAAGATTGGTCAGATCCTGGAACGTGTAAAGACGCCGCGCCTTTGCGACTCGAAAGCCAGGCTTAATCTTGGCTCGTTGTCCGAAGTCGTCGACCTGATAGAAAGATCGATCTTGAGTGATCCGCCCACCACCATAAGAGATGGCGGGATCGTAAAGGACGGTTATGATGCAGAGCTTGACGAGTTGAGGCACCTTCTTCGAGAGGGGCGTGACTGGATCACGCGTCTTGAGAAAAAAGAACGTGATCGAACCGGCGTCAAGTCTCTCAAGGTGGGTTACAACAACGTCTTTGGCTACTACATAGAAGTCACCAAAGCTAACCTGTCTTCTGTCCCAGAAGAGTACATCGGAAAACAAACCCTCACCAACTCCGAGAGGTTCATTACTCCCGAACTCAAAGAGATGGAAGCCAAGGTTCTTTCGGCCCAGGAGAGGTCCAAGGCTCTTGAGGCCGAGCTATTTCTCAAGGTCAGAGAAGAAGCTGGAAGCAGAGCAAAAGAGATCCAAGAGAAGGCTAAAGCTTTGGGTGAGCTGGATGTTCTTACCACTTTAGCCCTGGTTGCTGCTGAAAACGGTTTCGTAAAGCCAGAGCTGAACCCAGAAGGTGCCATATCGATCAGAGACTCTAGGCATCCAGTCCTGGACAAGGCGATGAGAGGCGTTTTCGTCCCCAATGACGTCTACTTCGATGCCAAAGAAAGCCGATTTCTCATCCTGACTGGTCCCAACATGGCTGGAAAGTCGACTTACATGAGGCAGATTGCCCTTTGTATCATCTTGGCCCAGATCGGAAGCTTCGTTCCGGCATCTTTTGCGTCTCTTGGAACGGTGGACAGGATATTTACCAGAGTCGGGGCTTATGACGACCTTTCTGCTGGCCAGAGCACATTCATGATCGAAATGACCGAGCTTGCCAACATATTGAACTCTGCCACCTCTCAGAGCCTGATACTCTTGGACGAAATCGGCAGAGGCACCAGTACTTTCGATGGTCTTAGCATCGCCTGGGCCATATCAGAGTATATTCACAACAAGATTCGGGGAAAAGCGGTATTTGCAACTCATTATCATCAGCTAACCCAGCTGGCAGACGTTCTTCCAGGTGTTAAAAACTACAACATGGCCGTGAAAGAAGAGGGCGACTCGGTGGTTTTCCTCAGAACGGTGGTTCCCGGGGCTACAGACAAAAGCTACGGGATCCACGTTGCAAAGCTTGCGGGAGTGCCTCAAGTGGTGGTGTCTAGAGCTAAAGAGATCTTACAAGCAATCGAAAGAGAGGCTGTTATAGAGCCGCTGGGCGAGAACAATCGGAAAAAGAAAAACGCCTCCAAATATACTCAGCTCATATTCTTCGATGGACCTCAGAGAGGTGAACCGAACGAAGTAGGGTTGAAGGCTGATGAAGTGGGGAAATCAGACCCGTTATCCGATGAACTCATCGAAGAGATAACGGGCTTGGACCTGAACACCATATCGCCCATAGAGGCCCTCAACAGGTTGGCGGAATATCAAAAGAGGCTGCAAGGGCGCGGAACTTGATTTTGGATCGTGGGATAGTTGACCAAGATAAGGCTGCTAGAGCCAGACACTGTAAACAAGATCGCGGCTGGTGAGGTGATCGAACGGCCCGTTTCCGTAGTCAAGGAGTTTGTAGAAAACTCCATAGATGCGGATGCCTCTAAGATTTTGATCGAGGTGGGTGAGGGGGGGAAACGTCTCATCAGAGTTGCCGATGACGGATGCGGAATGGACCGAGAAGATGTGGTCCTCGCTTTTGAAAAGCATGCCACCAGCAAGATCTCAGGAGTCGATGACCTGGACAAGATAGTGACGTTGGGGTTCAGAGGCGAAGCTTTATCCAGCATATCCAGTGTTGCAAGGTCGGTGGAGGTCCGAACGAAAACCAGGTCATTAGACCTCACTTCCACTGGAACTCATCTCACCATCGAAGATGGTAAAATCCGAGATGTAGGCGATATAGGTTGTCCTGTGGGCACTGCGATCGAGGTCAGGGACCTCTTCTACAACGTTCCTGCCAGGCGCAAGTATCTCAAAAGCGCAAGATCAGAGCTTGCCAGGATCACTGACCTCGTCACATCTTACGCTATAATCAACTACCAAATTTCTTTTGAGCTTTTTACAGGAAAGAAGACGGTCTT
>Ga0222638_1000648_pt1 | contig 11891 bp, 13 predicted proteins | sample AntAcemetagen183_FD_181153 | JGI IMG/M metagenome (GOLD analysis project Ga0222638, IMG submission 181153) | Saline water microbial communities from Ace Lake, Antarctica - #183 | ecosystem: Environmental > Aquatic > Non-marine Saline and Alkaline > Saline | place: Antarctica: Ace Lake...
TATCATGAAGATGTCACAGAAGAGAACTTAAAGGACGAAGAAAAGAAGAAGCGTGAAAATGATCTTTATAATGAGATAATTGAAGGATTAGAGGGAGACCTGGAGGGGTTAGGCATGAAGAGAACCTATTCTTCAAAAATATTAATCAACGAAGTGGCAATGAATATATTATTTTTCAATAGGACAAAGACTCAGATGATTTGTAGAGGGCCTTTAAGAGAAAAGCGGGAATTAAAAAAAACATCTGTTTCTGAAGAAAAATTTTACATACATAATCCTAAAAAATTTAAATCTATTTCTTATGAATATTTTCCCTCCAATAATGAAGAAGTTCACCCTTTATTTGATAAATTAATGCCAAAACTACAAAAACAGATTAACGATGGGCTTAAAGCATTGGGATTATTACCTTCTCAGACAATTGAAAGACAGAAATTAGTGATAATAAAGAAATTGAGACAACAATGTGAAACATTACATGGAGAAATTTCTGTTGAGGCGACACATAAAAAGACAAACAATCTTGCTACAATGAGTTCGCAGAAAAATAGTGAAATTAAGGCATATAACGATTCTTAGAGATTATTAATTGGGAATTTAAGGAGAACTAATCTTTTTATCCAAAACGTATTTTTCAAAAGCTTCATCACTCATTACTTCATCATAATTATTTTTATTTGCTATCCTACCAAGAGTAATGTCTCCTTTAACAATTTCCATAAATCCTTTGAAATCATCATTTTTTTTAAGTAAAATCTCTATTGTATTCCAATCAAGTTCTTGCTTTTTTGCAGGAATTAATATCTCACTTTCGTTGATATTCTCAACATTTAATTTAATTACCCCAATTCCAAAAGCATTATTCATTCTTCTTAACTCCGACATTAGACTACCATCTTCATCTTTTATTTTAAGGGTAACCAAGTAACCTTCATTAGCCCAACTACTGTTCGAGACTGCCTGAAAATAACATTGTCTTAAAGTCCCAATATTCAATTCTTTTTTCATCTCAAAACTAAAAAAACGGACGGCAGTCCAAAATAACTCTTTTTGAATTGTTAATGTTGAAACGTCAAAATCATTAAATGGAAGATGAACTCCCACTAAATCTGGATAAATCCATTTGTTCAGCCCCTTTTGGTCTCTTTTTGCAATCTCGTGATAAACTGTTTTTACGTGTGCATTAAAGTCTAAAGAGGAGTCTACAAATTTAACAAGCAGGGTATGTAAATCTCGTTCACAATATTTTGTTTTTAAAGTATCTTCTTCCGAGAATTCTTCTGCTGGTGCTTCTTCCGGCTTAAAATCTTCCTTGAATTTAGAAAGATAAAATTTTGCTGGCCTACTATTATATTGATAAAACAAAGATTTAGGGTTATCTCTAATGTCAGTATATATATTTGAACCTATTGTTAATTCTGGAGTTCTTCCGCTTGTCTTAACATTGTTAGATAATCCTAATTGTTTTCCAATCTCCCAAATTTCTAAAGGACTAAGTGGCTTTTTAGCATCTTCAAGAACGAGTTCTGCAAATTTTTTGAATGTTATTTTTTCTGTCATATGAAAGAATTAAATTTTATTTTCAGCTTTTATTGCCAGATCCTGAAGCAATTCATAATCCCCTTGAGTAGTCAAGGCCACATAAATATCCTTTTTTACAAATTCTATTCTGTAGAAACCCATGCCAAAAGTATCCTCTGTAATTTTTGATGCAACTGAAATGTCTCCGATATTTGGATTTGAGAGTTTTTCCTGAATATATCCTTCTTCTTTTGTTTCAAGAACTAAACTAATATTTTCCAGAGGATATCTGGAGATTACTTGAGAAATGGTGGTTGTATCAAATATTGCTCCATCCCCTTTTGCAAATGAAATTTGATATCCTTCTTTCCATCCAAGGACAATTGCTTGACTTGAAACATCTGATTTTACTCGAGGACCTTTTAATATAATTTTATATCCTTCTGGAAGTTCAGACAATTCGAAAATCAATTTAGAAGTATCTCCTTGAAATGTTTTAGATTCAGAAAATGAAGAAGTTACATGGCCTGTGAGATTCCCGGAACTTTTTAGATTAAAAACAAAGAAAATTCCTATAACTATAATGAAAATTCCTCCTCCGATTATTAGCTTTTTATTCATAGATTTTTATGGCTTTTAAGTTTTTTAAAGGTTCTTATTAATGGTAACTCGTAAGGTAACCTCGTAATAAAAGAATTGGTTACTCATTTGGTATATGGGTGATTCAAGTTTAATCAGTTTTATTGCAAGGAGTAAAAGAAGATTAGAAATTTTGAGTTTATTAAAAGAGAATGAATTGAGTCAAGTAAAATTGACAAAATTGACAAAAATGTACAAAGGTCATACCTCGAGAACATTAAAAGAGTTATCTGAAAAGAAACTTATCCTTTGTACTAATTCAGATGATAGGTCTTTTAGATCCTATAAGATAACTCCTCTTGGAAGAAGAGTTTTAGAAGAAGCTCAAAAATTAATTAAGATATGATTTGTTGAGAGGAAAGTTTTAAGATGTCTTTAAAATTGTGTATTTTAGATGTTAACAAAATCAAATTATCTCTTAGGTTTGCAATGTCCGAGATTATTATGGGTTACAAAAAATGAAAAAGAAAGAATTCCTGAACCGGATTTTGCTGCAAAGCATAATTTTGAATCAGGAGATATAATCGGGGTTTTGGCCACAAAAGTTTTTGAAGCAGGAACTGATTTATCTGGATTTGGGTTTGGAGAGAATTTAGAGGGAACTAAAGAAGCTTTAATGTTAAGGAAGCCAATATTTGAAGCAGGGGTTTTAGTTGATGATTTATTTTCAAGAGGAGATATTCTTTTTCCAGTTGGAGAAGATGAATGGGATATAATTGAAGTTAAAAGTGCTACACAAATAAAAGATGTAAATATTCACGACGTTTCATTTCAGAAATATCTTTATGAAAAAGTTGGTTTGAAAATTAGAAAATGTTTTTTGATGCATGTTAATAATCAATATGTAAGAGATGGAGAAGTTGAACCGAAAGAGTTTTTTGTCCAGACAGATATCACAGAGAAAGTTTTGGAGTTTTCAGAAGGGATTGAGAAAAGAATTGAAAATATGTTTAAAATTATTGGTTCAAAAGAAGAACCAAAGTGTTCTATTGGGATTCATTGTTCAGATCCTTATGGTTGCCCTTTAACAGATAACTGTTGGAAAGATGTTCCTGAAGGGAGTGTGTTTGAGTTTTATAGGATGTTTAAGAAAAAATGTTTTGAGTTGTATGATGGAGGAGTTGTTTGTTTGAATGAAGTTCCTGAAGATATTAAGTTGAATGATAAACAAAAGATTCAAAGAAGATTGGCCTTTGATGGAGGAAAACATGTAGATAAGTTAAGTATTAGGAATTTCATTAATAATTTAAAGTACCCTATTTATTATTTGGATTTTGAAACAATCAATCCTGTAGTTCCAAAGTTTAATGGAATGAAACCTTATCAGAGGATTCCTTTTCAGTTTAGTTTGCATGTGCAGGAGAAAGAAGGAGGAGAATTGAAGCATGTTTCTTTTTTGGCAGAAGGAATGAGTGACCCTCGACCTAAGTTTATGCAGGCCCTTAGAGACAATTTGGGCGAAGCTGGAAGCATATTGGTTTATAACCAAGCATTTGAGAAAGGAGTTATGAATGAGAGTTCAGATGCTTTGCCTGAGTTTAAAGAATGGTATCTAAAGAATATTTTTCCGAGGATAAAAGATTTGTGGGATGTGTTTAAGGATTTTTTATATTATGACTCTAAACAGAAAGGATCTACTTCGATTAAATATGTCTTGCCTGTTTTAAGTGACTTGAGTTATAGTGAGTTAGACATTGGAAATGGAATGTTAGCAAGTTTGGAGTATGAAAGGGTTACTTATGGAGATGTTGATGAAAATGAAGGAGAGAGTGTTAGGAAGGCGTTAGAGAAGTATTGTGAGAGGGACACGATAGCAGAAGTTGAGATAGTGAATTCTTTGAAGGAGATCGTTGAAGTTTCTCAGTCAAATTTGAGTAAGAAAAAAGAGGGTAAAAATGATTAAAGAGAATATAACTCTTAAAGAACCAACTGAAGGTTTAGTTAGAGAATATATGGCTAAATTTGAAAATAGTTCAGAAGAACAATTTAGGCATTATTCTTCACAAGAAGAAGCAGTTATGAAAGTTAGAGAAAAATTTTCAAAAAATGACAATTTAATTGAGATATTGTTAAAAGTAGGTGTCTTAAATTCATTTTATAGCACAAATATTTTTAAGCCATTCGCAGTAGCTGAAAGAATTTTGGCTTTAAATATAGATGAAAAGTTAGCGAAAGGAGATCCCTCTTTAGTTCAAGAAATTTCTAAAAATAAAATCTCTGGAAAAAATAAGAATTTTTATTCATTTGCCACAAAATATTGTAGCATGCATAACCCTGATGCATATCCTATTTATGATAGTTATATTGGATGGATTTTAAAGAAATATAAAAAACAATATCACTTTTGTGATTTTAGAGAAAAGGATTTAAGAGAATATACAATGTTTATTTGGGTTTTAAAATCCTTTCAAAATTATTTTAACTTAATGCAATTTTCCTTTAAAGAAATAGATAAATTTCTTTGGAGGTATGCTAAAGAAATAAAACCTAATATTTATTTGAAGAAAAAAGTATTATTTGATAAAACTAAAATAGAAAGTAATTAAAATGATAAAAGTTAATCATAGTTATGGTAAAAAGTTTTAACCAAAAACTGACAGGATTGCTAAAAAAAGACATTCGTTTTGTAGATGAAGAAACAGGGGAGTTGATTCCTAATGAAATTGTAAATGAAGCATTGAAGATTGATAAAGAACTGATTTCTATTCTCCTTGAAGATAAGAATATTAAGTTAAAATTTTTTAATGAGATTAAAGGACATTGGGTCTTTAACATAAATGATTTTATTGCTTTTATTCAGGATAAGAATTTTTTAAGTAATTCTTATACTAAATTTAAAAATAAAATTGGACTTAATATTAATGGTAAATTTCTGAATGAAAGAAAAGAGGTTTCTCTTGTTTGGCCATTTAAAGATTGTATTTTAGAGGCTGGAATGTCCAGAGAAGACCAGGCAAGAAATGAAGTCTTTTTTAATGAGGTATTGGCACAGGACGAAATTGATAGGTTATTAGACCCAAAAGTCTTAACTGGATTTAAAAAATTTAGTATAAAAGGAGAAGAAAAAGTAAATGACTTTAAAAGAGATAAGGAAGGGACAATTAAAGAAAACTTAATTATAAAAGGAAATAATTTGCTTGCACTCCATTCTCTTAAAAAAGAGTTTGCTGGAAAAATTAAAGTGATTTATATTGATCCTCCTTATAATACTGGAGGAGATTCTTTTAATTATAATGATAATTTTAATCATTCTACCTGGCTTACATTTATGAAAAATAGGTTGGAAGTTGCTAAAAGGTTATTAAAAGAGGACGGGGTTATTTTTGTACATTGCGATGATAATGAACAAGCATATCTTAAAATTTTGATGGATGAAATTTTTAAGAGAGAGAACTTTATTACTAATCTGATATGGAAAAAAAAAGCAGGCGGGGCCAATGATTCTAAATATTTTGCAGTTGATCATGAAAATATTCTTGTTTTTTGTAAGGATGAAAAGTTATTGGAAAAATTTTGGTGTAAAGTGGATGAGGATTATAAAAAGCAATATAAATTACAAGATAGTAGGGGTTATTATGTCTTAAAAAATTTATATCAGGGTTCTATTGCAGAAGATAGACCAAATTTAAAGTACCCCATAAAATGTCCTGATGGAACTGTTTTGCATGAAAAAGAAAATGGAACTATATATAGATGGAGATGGGAAAAAAAGAAATTTTTAGAAGCAGAAAAAAATAAAGAAGTTGTTTTTAGAAAGATTAAAGGAAAATGGCAAATTTTTACCAAACAATATCTTCTTAATGAAAATGGAGAAGAAAGAAAGATTAAACCAAGAAGTATTTTAATGGATAAAGGAATGACAAGGGATGGTAAAGAGGATTTAAAAAAATTGTTTGGGATATCAGTTTTTGATTATCCTAAGCCAGTAAAATTAGTTAAATATCTTATTGGGATTATTGCTAAAAAAGATGAGATAATCCTCGATTTCCATGCTGGGAGCGGAACTGTGGGTCATGCAGTCTTAGAATTAAATAAAGAAGGTGCTAATAGAAATTTTATTTTAATTGAACAGTTAGAAGAACATATAAAAATTTGCACTGATAGGGTACAAAAAGTTATTAAGAACGATAAATTAGATGAATACTTTATTTATTGTGAACTTTTAAAGTTCAATCAAGAAGCAATAGAAAAAATTCAATCCACAAAGGATACAAAAGTACTGCTTAAAATATGGGAAGAAATGTGTGATCAATATTTTTTGAATTATGATGTTAGTATTAAAAATTTTAATGAGAATAAAAAAGATTTTGAAAAATTGAGTTTAGTACAACAAAAGAAACTTCTTTGTGAAATGCTCAATAAAAACCAATTATATGTCAATCTTTCCGAAATAGATGACTCCCAATTTAAAATTTCTAAAGAAGATAAAGAACTCAATAAAAAGTTCTATAAATGAATATGGTACAAAAAACATTGAATAATGAATATTTATCTAAAAAATTAGATAGTGTTTCTAATTTAGGTTTTCTTAATCAATATAAAAAAATCCCTTTATTTATCAAAGAGAATTTAAATCCTGATTTTCCTTTAAGACCTTATCAAGTAGAATCATTTGCACGATTTTTTTATTATTTTGAATCTTATCCAGAAAAGCAAATGCCAATTCACCTTCTGTTTAATATGGCAACTGGGAGTGGTAAAACTTTAATAATGGCAGGATTAATCCTTTATCTTTATGAAAAAGGTTATAGAAATTTTTTGTTTTTTGTGAACTCTACGAATATAATCGAAAAAACAAAAGATAATTTCTTGAATAGTTTATCAAATAAATATTTATTTAACAATAAAATAATTTTTAATAATAAAGAAGTGAAAATAAACACTGTAGATAATTTTGAAGATTCTAATGCTCAAGAGATAAATATTTGTTTTACAACAATTCAAAAACTTCATAGTGACCTATATATTCAAAAAGAAAATTCATTGACTTTTGAAGATTTTAAGGACAAAAAGATAGTTTTGATTTCTGATGAATCGCACCATGGACAAGTTCAAACCAAACAAAGAACTTTAGATCTTAAAGACGAGAAACCAAATTGGGAAAACACAGTTCTAAATGTATTCAATAAAAATAAAGAAAATCTTTTATTAGAATTCACTGCAACTATAGATTTAAATCACAAAGAGATAGAACAAAAATATCGCGATAAAATAATTTACAAATACGATTTAAAAGAATTTAGGAAAGATAAATATTCTAAAGATATTGAAATTTTAAGATCAGATACAGATAAGAAAGGCAGAATTCTTTTAGCATTAATTTTGAATCAATACAGACAAGATGTTGCAAGTAAACATGGGATTGATTTAAAACCAGTAATATTATTCAAGGCCCAAAGGACAATAGAACAGTCAAAAGAAAACAAAAGATTATTTCAAGAGATAATAGAGAATTTATTAAAAAAAGAATTAGAAGAAATAAAACACAAGACGAATGTTGATGAAATAAAAAGAGCATTTGAATTTTATGAAAAAGAAAATATAAAGATTGAGATGTTAGTTCAAAGATTAAAAATCAATTTTGCTGAAAATAAATGTTTAAGTGTGAATGAAGAATCTGAGAAAGAAAATTATCAATTATTATTAAATTCATTAGAAGATAAAAATAATAAAATTAGGGCAATCTTTGCAGTTCAAAAATTGAATGAAGGATGGGATGTTCTTAATTTATATGATATTGTGAGGGTTTATGAAAGCCAAGCAGCAGGAGGAAGTACAAAAGGAGGAATTTCTCCTTCCACAATTTCTGAAGCACAATTAATCGGGAGAGGTGCGAGGTATTGCCCCTTTAAACTAAGAACTCAAAGTTATGAGCGATATAAAAGGAAATTTGACGAAGATTTGGATCATGAACTTAGGATTTTAGAAGAACTACATTTCCATAGTTTTAATGAATCACGGTACATAGCAGAATTAAACAATGCTCTTGTAAATGAAGGATTAATTGATGATAAAACCGAAGAAAAAGAACTAAAATTAAAAGATTCTTTTAAAAAAACAAAATTCTATAAAGAAGGAATAATATATTTAAATCATCAAATAAAAAATAATTATTCTTATGTTAAATCTTTAAGTGATTTAGGGGTTAAAGAGAAGGATTTTAGGTATGATATATTTTCATTTCAGGGAAAAGTTTCTCATGCACTTACAGAAGAAAAATATGATAATTTAAACCTAAAAAAAGAACCCAAAACTTATGCAATAAATGAGATCGAGAAACATATAATTTTGAATGTATTAGCAAAAAAAGAATTTTTTAAATTTGAAAACTTAAAAACCTATTTTCCAGAATTGAAATCAATTAAAGATTTTATAGAAAAAAAGGAATATTTATCTGATATAAAAATTACTTTTTGGGGTGCAAAACAAGATATTTTGAATTTAAAAAATAAAGATAAATTTTTTGGTGCCCTAAAAGTATTGGATGAAATAGAATTAAAATTAAAAGGGAATTTAATTGATTATAGGGGTTCTGAAATTTTTGCCTCTAATAAAATATCCGAAATTTTCCAGAATAAAAAAATAAGGGTGGAGATTAATTCTCCGAGATCTGAGGGGCAAGAAGAATTTCTTAAAAATAAAGAATGGTATGTTTTTAATGCAAATTATGGGACCAGTGAAGAAAAAGCTTGTGTTGAATTAATAAATAGATTAGTTGAGGAGAATTTTAAAGAAAAATATGAAGAAATATATTTGATAAGAAATGAACTGCATTTCAAAATTTATGATTTTAATACAGGCCAACCATTTTCTCCAGACTTTGTTTTATTTATGAAAGAGATTGGAGGGAAATATTTGACCTACCAATTGTTTATAGAACCAAAAGGAAAACATTTAGAAAAAACAGATGAATGGAAGGAACAATTTTTGTTAAAAATTAAAGAAAGTCATAAATTGAAAGAATCTGTCAAACTTGTTGAAACTCCAAAATACAGGGTTATTGGTTTACCTTTTTATAATCAAAGTGATGAAAATAATTTTAAAGAAAACTTGTTAGGGAACTTAAATGTTTTGTGAGTGGTGTGATGGCAAGTAAGGTCAAAGATATAACTATTGCAAATTGTCCAAAATGTGGGAATGGAATGATAGAATTAGAACAAGACTTCCCTAATATGACTGAAGGACAACAAGCAGATTATGATGCAGGTTTTAATAGACCCCATGAATGCCAAGAGTGTGGTTATGAAGGATTATTTGATGTAGAATCGATATATGAAACAGAAGATATGGGGTGGGAGGACCCCGAAGTAGATGAACTTGTAGAAATAATAAGAATCGATCCAAATAGTTTTGAGGAGGTAATAGAACATGCTTTGAGGAGTAAATGTTTTATCGAAGCAATTTCTCTCTTACACAATACAATTGAAGCCTCTCTTAAGAAAAAGATAGAAGATTTGGCAATTCAAGATAAAGAAAGATTGAATTTATTAAAAAAGAAGTTTAAGCTAAAATATCTTAGAGACTACAATACTATTGCTTATTTATTAGGACTTATTGATAATGAATTATATAAATCAATCTTAAATTTTAATGAAAAAAGGAACAAAGTTATACACGAATTATTGATAAATCCAAAAGAAATGATTCAAATAAAAAGAATAGCAAGAGCAGGTAAGAAGCTCCAAATGAAATTAAGCCCTTTAAATTATTCGGAGACCGATATTCAAACTATCATGGATAATTTTGATAATATAACACAATAAATGTAAACTAAACTAAAATGAATAATGAAGATTATTTTTATATCATAATTGGAGCATTGATTGGTTTAGTAGTTGGATTTCTTTTTTGGCACCCTTCTCAAAATGATTATGTTTTTCAATTTGATTATGATGCATTAGAAAGAGATTATTAGGAACTACAAGGAAAATATGGGGCTCTAAAAAAGGATACGGCAAATTTAGTTTTAGAATATTACGGAAAGAATACTGTTCTTAATTTTTTAGGATTGAAGAAACATAAAATAGTTGTTTGTGCATTACAAGAGCACCTTTTGGGAGAGATACCGTTAATAAAAGAATTTTGTTGAAAATGGATAAAAATAGATACTCTAAATGGATTGATAATTCTCAGAATTTGAAATGGATTGATATTATTTTGATTGGAGAGGCTCAAGGTTTAGGAAAATTAGATGTAGAATTAATTGAAGAATTTTCAAAACTAAAAATAAATTCACGCATAGATAAAGAAAGAATCGCCAAAAATAGACATATGGTTCTTTCTCAATTATGGGTGATGGGGGCTTATGAATTAATTAGATTAATTAATGAAATTATCAAAATGCAAAATAAGATTAATTGTGAGGCAAAATTAAAACTTAAGGAAGTTTTAACTATTTTTACAGAAATTAGAATTCCATTAACTAAATTTAAAAAAAGTGGGAAAACAAAATTATATTCTCAAGTGACTTGGCCTTATTATGATTCAAAAAAAGGTATTGGATGGAAACTTATTGATGGAAAAAGCAAGACTAAAATTATTTATCGCAAAGATTTAGGAGATTCTTTATTGGAGTTGCTTAAACAATTAAAATTTTCTTAAAAATTGGTTAAATTTCTCTGCACCCGTTAAGTAGTCGCGTCATTTTAAGAACCATTTATTTATGTTGTTGTGTTGATGACAATAATAATGTGTCTCCCGAAAGAACTTTTTGATACAATTGAAGAAATTAAAGTGGATTGTGAAAAATTAAAAAAAGAAAAAGACCTTAATTCATTTGGAGAAGGACAATTACATCTGGCGAATATTCTGACAGATATTATAGTGAAATGGAGAAAAGAAAATTAATACAGATTTCTAAAAAAGCATAATTTTATATATTATACTATACTAAATAAAGTATTGAAAAAGTATAGTTAAAATGGTAATAAAACAACCAATTATTCAAAGAAGTGTTAAAATTCAAAATTTAAATAGAGTAGTATTAAATCCTGAACTTCTTGAAAATCTTAAACTTAAACAAGGCGATAAAGTAAATATTTTTCTTGATACAGAAAAAGAAGAAATAATTATTAGGAGGGAAAAATGAATTTAGGATTGAAATATTTAATAAAAAATGAAATAGATACAGAGTTAGATAATTTATTCCTATTATCTCTTATTAAATTTAAACAAACAGATGGGATGGTTTGCTCTAAGTGTGGGGTTATTCAAGGATCTTCATTTAAGGGTTGGAAGAAATACTACTGCAAACATACGGAAAAAGTAATAAACAAAGAATTAGAAAAAAAAGAAGAAAAAATAAAAAATAAATTTTTGATCTTTAATCTTGCTTGTCAAGATGATCAAATAGTCGCTTGAGTTTTTTCCTATTTGCTATTTCAGATTTGGAAGTTTTTATTTTGTTTAAATTTTCAAAATCTTTTAATCTCTTACTATAATAATCTCCTTTATTCTGTTTTCCCCAAGAATAAGATACCAAATTAAATTTATCTAATTCAGTTTGAGGAAATTTATTGTTCTTCTTCGGAAATCTGTAATTCATACAGCACCGAGAAAAACCAAAGTAACCTTTTAGAATAGCAGATACAGAAAGTTCCCAAAAGTTTCTCATCCCACATCTTTTTCCACATTCTGAAGCATAGAAAGGAATCTTAAGATTGTCTAAACTTTTGGAAATGAATCTATATTTTTTCAAATTCCCTCTACTATCAATCTTCCTATATTTTATA
>Ga0222638_1000664_pt1 | contig 11760 bp, 11 predicted proteins | sample AntAcemetagen183_FD_181153 | JGI IMG/M metagenome (GOLD analysis project Ga0222638, IMG submission 181153) | Saline water microbial communities from Ace Lake, Antarctica - #183 | ecosystem: Environmental > Aquatic > Non-marine Saline and Alkaline > Saline | place: Antarctica: Ace Lake...
CAATCTCTACGCTGTTTGATAGCAGAGGGCCGAAATCTGGAGAAAATTATCCACTTTGGGCATGAACAAGTATTTGCCAATGCAACGACATACACCTGTTTGCTGTTCCTCAATAGATCAGGCAGCGACCAATTGCAGTTCGTGAAAGTGGAAGACTTGGCCGAGTGGCGCAAAAACGGTGAATCAACAGAAGGTGGAATCGACTATGGGAAGATCACAGAAAATGAATGGAACTTTGTAGTGGGAAGTGGGGCTGAATTATTCGAGAAATTATTCGAAATTAATACAAAATTGGCGAATGTAGTGGATATCTTTGTTGGGTTACAAACAAGTGCGGATAAGGTTTTCATTATGGATTTGATAGCAGACAAATCTGAAAATCTAAAACTGAAATCTAAAGCACTCAATGAAGAATGGGAATTTGAAAAGGGTCTTTTATTTCCATTAGTTAGCGGAACCGATGTAAATCGATATAAACAACTGCCATCACGCCAATATATATTGTTTCCATATGTAGCCAACGCTTCTACTGTGAAATTAATAGAATTTACTAAATTATTGGATGAATATCCAAAAACTGCGACCTACTTACTTAAAAACAAGAACATTTTAGAAGGGCGAGAGAAAGGCAAAGCTAAAGGTCCAAATTGGCATGGTTATATATACTTAAAAAATATGGCAAAACAATCAAAAAAGAAAATCTGTGTACCGCGTCTTGTAGAAAGACTATATGCCGCTTATGATGCGGACGGATCCCATTTCTTAGATAACGTCGATGTGGGGGGAATAACATTAAAATCTGAATATCAAAATCAAGGCTTCCTGTATATTCTTGGTCTTCTTAACTCGAAATTATTGTGTTGGTATTTTCCGTTCGTAAGTGCTCCATTCCGTGGAGGATGGATATCTGCCAATAAACAATTTTTGTCACAGCTCCCCATTCGCACCATCGACTTTTCCGACCCCGAAGACGTGGCCCGACATGATCGAATGGTTCAGCTCGTAGAGAACATGCTGGAGCTGAACAAGAAACTGGCCGACACCAAGACTGGCCACCAAAAGACGCTCCTCCAGCGCCAAATTGAGGCCACAGACCGACAGATCAACCAACTCGTCTACGAGCTGTACGACCTCACCGAAGACGAAATCAAGATCGTGGAAGGCGCCGCTGAATAAGGCGCGCGCAGTGGCCACTCTCTGGATAGAGACCGCAATGCAAAGATCAATATCTTCTAGACAGAGGCTACAACCTGCGAAAGATGCCTATATGGATATGATTTCAGCCGTTGGAGCGGTCATGAGTTGGGGGCCGCATTCTTGCAGAAATCACCTTTGAATGCCCATCATAGGGGTTGTGATGGCAATTGCCAGCATGCATATGCCCCCTGCCAACAATCCCGTGACTATCGGGGAAAAATCCATAAGATGTCCGAAATAGGTTCCCAAATAGAAGCCGACACCTATCGCGAATATCGACTGGAGAATCCGCAGAGTTCTCATTTCAACCATCTCCTGTCACGTTGCCACCATATTTTAAAACTCTTTTGGGGTGGCAGATATACAATCCAACAGACCCAATTGACGATAACCCTCTATCTTGAAAACATGTTTTTCGGACCCATCTTCTTAGAAACGACCTTCGAAACGACAAACGTTAAATGGCTCTTTGCGATCTAGAGGACGAGGATTGGCTATGGACAGGTACGATAAGGTAATCCAGCTCGCAAGAAGACGGGGCTTTATCTGGCCCGGTTTTGAACTCTACGGCGGAGCTGCAGGCTTTTACGATTATGGCCCCTTGGGGGCACCACTTAAGAGAGGGATCGAAAACCTCTGGAGAGATTTCTTCGTGGTAAGAGAAGGCTTCTGCGAGATAGAATGCCCCACAATCGGTGTGGAAGACATTTACGTCGCCTCAGGACACCTGAGCGGCTTTTCTGACCCCCTCACAGAATGCAAAGAATGCGGCGAGATCTACAGGGCAGACCATTTGATCAAACACCTGATAGAAGTGCCCGACGCCCTCTCTGGCGAGGAGATCTACGACGTCATCCAGAAAAACGATGTTTTCTGTCCCGAATGCGGAGGCGAACTTTCCGAGATCTACGATTTTAACCTCATGTTCAAGACCTCGATAGGACCCGGCGGAAAGCAAATCGGCTACCTAAGGCCCGAAACTGCCCAAGGGATGTTCATCAACTTCCCGAGGCTCTTGCGCCACTATCGCGACAGGCTCCCCTTCGGCGCAGTCCAGATCGGCAAGTCTTACAGAAACGAGATATCGCCACGTCAAGGCGTGATAAGGCTAAGAGAGTTCTCCCAGGCCGAAGCCGAGATCTTCATAGATCCTACGGATAAATCTCACACCAGATTCAGCGAAGTTGAAGACCTTAAGCTTCGCCTCTACACTGAAGAGAGGCAAGAGTCGGCAAGCGAGCCTTGCGAGATGAGCATGAAAGAGGCCGTGGAAAAGGGAATCATCGCCCACGAGACCTTGGCATACTACGTTGCCAGAACTTACCAGTTCCTGATAGAGGCAGGCCTCGATCGAAACCAACTCCGGTTCCGCCAGCATAAGACGGACGAAATGGCACATTACGCAGCAGATTGCTGGGATGCCGAAGCATATTTGGACCGGTTCGGCTGGATCGAAATCGTGGGCGTGGCCGACAGAACCAGTTTCGACCTTCAATCCCACATGACCCAGAGCCAGACCAATCTCACAGTCTTCATGCCCTTTGACGAACCTCAAAAAAGAGAGACGCTGAAGGTAAAACCCGACATGAAGAAGCTAGGGCCGCTCTTCAGAAACAAGGCCAAGGCCGTCGCCGATGCACTCCAATCGCTTCCCACGTCAGAGCTGAAAAAGGAAGTCATCACCGTCGAGGTGGACGGCGAAACCCTCGAGGTCGATTCCAAGCTAGTCTCCTTTGAGATGGTGGAAGAAGAAATCAGGGGCGAGGAGATCATCCCTCATGTGATCGAACCATCTTTTGGGATAGATAGGATACTTTACTCAGTACTCGAACACGCCTACTCTGAAGAGATGGTCGACGAAGAGACAAGAACAGTTCTCAGACTCAAAAGCCGCGTTGCTCCCATACAGGTCGCCGTCCTTCCACTAATGGATAGAGACGTCCTTGTAAAACCTGCCGAAAAGATCACTCGCGAACTTCGAGAACGTAGTTTCCACGTGGAGTACGACTCTTCTGGCAGCATCGGCCGAAGATACCGGAGGAACGACGAGGTGGGAACTCCTTATTCCATCACCGTAGATTACGAGACGGTAGAAGAAAACACCGTCACAATAAGGGATCGGGACAGTATGGAACAGATCCGGGTAACAGTGGACAAAATACCCAAGACCATCTCAGCCCTTCTCAGTGGCGAGATCGAATTTGACAACGCAGGATCTGCCTAAACCTGGAAACCGTCTTGAAACAATCTGGAAACTCTCTTGATTTCCATCGATTGATTTATAGTCGAGAACCGATTAGATGAAACAAATCAGTTCTCGCAAGATTAGTGCTCGACGATACGAATAGGCCAAAATGTCGACTCTGACGAGTTCGACACTTGTCTGAAAGGTATCGTCAAACGCTATATCATCAAACACAACAGATCCAAAAACATGGCTCAAAATGCAAAATCTCTGGAGATCGTGATCTCCGCAGGAAGTTAGGCGATGTTGGCAAAGCCCAAGGCAGAGAGAATATCCCCAGATGGGGTGGCAGAAAACAACACCCGACGACGTTTCAGTCTCAAAAACGAAGTCAAACGAAAGTCGATCCACCTGGCTGGCTTGTCCGTTCCAGCAGCCATCCTTTTCCTGGGAAGAGAAGTCACTATCGTGCTCGTCGGGCTTGTTCTCTTAATAGCCCTATTCCTTGAACGAGAACGGCTACATGGCAAGATCAGTATGCCTTCGGTCAGGGAACATGAACGATACCGTGTTGCAGGCTACATCTACTACATATTCGGAGCCTTTCTGACGGTGCTCCTATTTCAACCCATGATCGCGGTGACGGCGATGCTCATGCTCTCTATAGGCGATGCAGCCAGCGGCCTGATAGGCTCAGTGGTGAGAGGATCAAAGGTCCGCGCCGACCTTATGGGAGGCAGAGGCTGGAGCACCAAACCACCGCTCGTGATGGCGGGAACCTTTCTGGTCTGCATCTTGGTTGGTTATCTGGCGTCTATCGTCACGGGTCTTGCCGTTCCAGTCTACCTTGCCGGAGCCCTTGGCGCCACCCTGGCAGACGCGATCCCCATCTCTTTTCGTCGGAGAGTCGTAGACGATAACTTCTCCATACCTCTTCTCTCCGGCAGCGTGATGGCCCTTGCGTCAATGGCCTGAAACTGGGATCTGTCACCTTTCTGCAGAAAGGTTTTTTAACGTACAGGAAAGTGACCTTCTCAGAATCCAAGCAACTGCAACGGACTAATAGTCTCTGATCTGGCGCCGGAAGGCGTCCTGAAACTCTCTTGAAAAACAGGGCGCGATCCAGATCAGATCAAAGTGGTTTGCAAGAGTCGAGAGGTTGCTTGATCTCGTGAGGATAGGAGGGATATTATGAACATAGTACTACTCGGTCCACCAGGATCCGGAAAGGGCACTCAAGCCAAGAAGATTGCAGCGAAGTATAGCATAATTCACATCTCTACTGGCGACATCTTGAGAGAGAACGTGAGGAACGGCACCGATCTCGGAACGGAAGCGAAGAAGTACATGGACGCAGGTCAACTGGTACCTGACGAGCTTCTCATAAGCATCATCAAAGACAGGCTCGCACAGCCCGACGTGACCGGCGGATACATGCTGGACGGCTACCCCCGCACTTACCCCCAGGCAGAAGCTCTTGACAAAATGCTCCCCGATCTCGGCCAGAAGATCGACGTGGTCGTCAACATCGACGTTCCAGACGATGAACTGGTCAAGAGGCTCAGCGGCAGAAGGATGTGCAAGTGTGGTGTCAGCTACCACCTCCAGTTCAACCCCCCCAAGAAAGAGGGAGTCTGCGATGTCTGCGGTGGCGAACTCTATCACAGAGACGACGACAGGGAAGCTGCCATCCTCAACAGGCTTGAAGTCTACAAGAACCTGACTCAGCCACTCATCGACTACTACAACAAGGCAGGCATCATCGCCGACATAAACGGTGCAGGTCAGATCGACGAGATCTTCGCTGAGATCGTCACGGCCCTGGACAAGATTTAGAGATAACTCTAAAAATCCTTTTCTCAACATTTTTTAATTCTAAGTACAATTTTTATAATCTATCGCCAAATCTATTGCCAAACATTTTAAATCCATAAGATCAATTTTACAAATGGTGGGATGAGACGAAACTGAAGAGAAGACACAAAATTGTACTCATCTTGATTCTCCTGTTAGCTCTGGTGCTGCTCTTTAACTTGTTACCTCAAGTCAAGGATTCTTCTCTGATTGTAGCTGCCAGCGTTTTATCTGCTGCTATTGGAATTGTTGGATTTATCAAAGATCGCTCGGCTAAAGCGGAAGACCATCCAAGTGTCCAGATTGATCATTCCACTGGCCCTCACACCAATGTCGATGGTGATCAGAAGAACGTGCTTTCTGGATCTTTCAATGGACCAACCTCTGTAGAAGGCGACCCCGTGGATATGAGCGAATCCAAGGGGTCGATAAACGCGGCCGAAGGACCGGTGAACCAGTATTTCGGTGACAACATAACCCACGTCAAGCCTCCTGTAAGCCAGCCCGTTCCTCGAATCCAGCCGCCACCGCAGAAGTTTGTGGGCCGAGTTGAAGTCATAAACGAGATTCTCAGTGGCTTTGAGCGCGGCGCAGTCATTGCTGGCGTCCGGGGTATGGGCGGAGTAGGAAAGACCGCCTTGGCTCTTGTCCTGGCAGAAAGGCTGGCCGGACGTTATCCAGATGGGCAGATCCTTGTGGATATGAAGGGCACCGACAAGAAGCCTTTGAGTGCGGCTGAGGCAATGGCCCAGGTAGATTCGGACCTACGATCCAGAGTTCAAAGTGCCCCAGAGCGAGGGTGAATTAACTGGGAAATATTTTTTGATCCTTCATGGCAAAAGGTCTTTTCTATTGCTCGACAACGCCGCCAGCCGGGAACAGGCAGAATCGCTCCTGCCACCAAGTGGCTGCGCCCTGCTGGTGACCTCCCGAAACAAGTTTACCCTTCCAGGTTTGACGGAAAAAGATCTGGACGTCCTTCCCCTCGATGACGCCAAGAATCTCCTCCTGGAAATCTGCGAGCGCATTGGCGATTATGCGGAAGAGCTGGCGGAGCTGTGCAGTTGCCTTCCACTGGCCCTGCGAAATGCCGCTTCTATCCTGAAAGAGATGCCGAATTTGAGCGTTGCCAATTACATCAAAAGATTGGGCGATGCAAGGGTGCGCCTGGAGCTGGTAGAAGCCTCCTTCACTTTGAGTTACGAGCTTCTCACCCCGGATCTGCAAAGGCTTTGGTCCCTGCTTTCCGTCTTTCCTGCAGATTTCGACCTCGCCGGAGCCATGGCTGTCTGGGAGATGGAAGAGCCCCTCACCGAGGATGCACTTGGCGAGCTGTGGAAGTGGAGCCTGGTGGACTTCCTGCCCTCTACCAAGGGCGAAGGAGGGCGCTACAAGCTGCACGACCTGGCGCGCGATTTCGCCGGATCCGCCTGGATCCGGCTGCCGTTGACCGAGCCGGGTTGCGCCATGCCGAGCATTACAGAGACCTGTTAAATCAAGCCGATAAGATCTTCGAGCAAGGCAACGAAGGAATCTTGAGGGGCCTTCAGCTATTCGACCAAGAGAAAACGAATATCCTGGCCGGGCAGTCCTGGGCAGAGACGAATATGGAAGGAAAATCTTCTGCTGCAATCGATCTTTGCAAATCTTATCCAGATGCAGGGGCCTACGTTCTAGATCTGCGCCTCTCTCCCCGTGAAAAGATCCCCTGGCTTGAGGTGGCATTGCAGGCGTCTAGGAAATCAAATGACAACGCAGCGGCAGGAAACCACCTGGGCAACCTGGGGAATGCTTACTATTATCTGGGCGAGCCCAAGAAGGCGATCGATTTCTACGAGCAGGCCCTCAAGATATCACGAAAGATAGGGGATCGGCGGGGCGAAGGAACCCACCTGGGCAACCTGGGGAATGCTTACTCGCATCTGGGCAAGCCCCGGAAGGCGATCGATTTCTACGATCAGGCCCTCAAGATATCACGAGAGATAGAGGATCGGCGGGGTGAAGGAACCCACCTGGGCAACCTGGGGCTGGCTTACTATTATCTGGGCGAGCCCAAGAAGGCGATCGATTTCTACGATCAGGCCCTCAAGATATCACGAGAGATAGGGGATCGGCGGGGCGAAGGAAACCGCCTGGGCAACCTGGGGAATGCTTACTCGCATCTGGGCGAGCCCAAGAAAGGCGATCGATTTCTACGATCAAGCCCTCAAGATATCAAGAGAGATAGGAGATCGGCGGGGCGAAGGAACCTGCCTGGGCAACCTGGGACTGGTTTACTATCGTCTGGGCGAGCCCCGAAAGGCGATCGATTTCTACGATCAGGCCCTCAAGATATCACAAGAGATAGGGAACAGGCGGGGCGAAGGAACCGACCTGTTCAATATGAGCCTCTCTTTACACGCCCTGGGCCAAAATGAGAAGGCCGTCTCCCTTGCCAGCTCCGCCCTTGCGATCTACGAGCAGATAGAGAGCCCCCACGCCGAGACCGTCCGCAAAACGCTGGCCGAGTGGAGCGCCTAATACCACAAGGAACCTTTTTATTCACCCTCAATCCTGCCCCCTCCCATGATATTCGTCTATTCACTTGGCGGCTCCGTCCTGGCGGGCTGCGATGCAGAGGGCCTCAAGGAGTACGCCGCTGCTCTAAAGGACCTCGCCGAAAAGCATCAGATCTTCGTTGTGGTGGGCGGCGGCAAGATCGCCCGAGAGTACATCGAAAAAGCCCGAGCACTCGATGCGAGCGAGACCTTCTGCGACTTCATAGGGATCGGTGCGACCAAGCTCAACGCAATGATCCTCATAGCGGCCTTGGGCGAGGCGGCGTTCTCTGAGCCGCTTGAATCCTACGCAAAAGCCCTAGACGCGTCCAGCAGGGGCAAGATAGTGGTGATGGGCGGAATGCAGCCGGGCCAGACCACCGATGCCGTGGCCGCACTTCTTGCCGAGTACATTCACGCCGATAAGCTGATCGTGGCAACCTCAGTGGACGGCGTCTATACGGGAGATCCATCACTCGATCCAGAGGCGGAGCGGATCGATCATATGACCGCAAAAGATCTGGTCACGCTTTCCACGTGCACGGGAATAAAAGCCGGATCGAACTCGCCGGTAGACCCCCTCGCCTCGATGATAATCGAGCGAAGTTCCATCCCCTGTGTCGTGGTTTACGGTGGCGATGCCACAAACCTGAAAAAAGCAGTTGAGGGTACCTGCGAGGGTACTGAGATCATCTAGAAACAGGACAGGTATCGTATCACGTCTCTAGGCGTCAGGACGCCCCACGGAAGTCCCGATTCGGTGATCAGTATCTCGGGGTGGCCCGATTTGTTGAAGGCGTTTATGGCTTCGTAGGCAGGTCTGTCAGACTCAATGGTGGGGCCATCTTCGATCATGAAGGCCTTCACAGGAAGTTCCATCTTGCCCTCTGCCGCGGCCTTGGATATGGCCTTCAGGTTGATCAGGCCTTTTACCTCGCCGTCGTAACCCACAAATGCCGCATCCAGGTCAGCGTCCACGAGGGTGCGAGATGCTTCTTGTACGGAAGTTTCAGGAGATAACGTAATCTCAACGGGTTGGCCCATATCTCTTATAGGAACTTTGGGTGGAGATATCATCTCTTTTATGTCCACAATCACCCTGTTTGATGTATCATCTCGACCAGCTATCAATCCCTTGATGTAGGTTTTGTTCACAGGGGTAGGTCCTACTTCGATTATGTCATCTGCGTTAAACTCTTTGAGATTTCCTATTATGTGGATCAGGCCATTACATTGATCTGGTCGCATGACCGTGTAAAACGTGATTTCGTTGACAGTAGCGCCTTCTACCACGGACCCGTTTCTGACAACTGGTACGTCAACAACCACGTCAGGGGAGTCGAGGCTGAGCGCTTCGTAAGCTGCCGCGGTGGTCCTGTATCCACCTTTGGGGCCGGGCACGCCATCTACCAGATGGAGCGCTTTGAGGGACTGCATCTGGTTCCTGATTGTCCCGGGGTTTCGGTCGATCATTGAAGCGATTTCCTCGGCCTTGATGGCTCGGCCCTTCTGGCGTTGAATGCTTATCAATGCGGTTAAAATCTCTTTTTGTACTTGTGTCAGATCCATCATTATCGGGCGTCGTTCACGGTTAACGGCTATATATAATTGTTGATCCCTGCTCGCGCATTGGACAGATTTTTCGACCACGGTAGGGCAATTTTGCCATCCGTTTCCAGATATTCTTGATTTTATCTTCTTTTGCGTTTCCCATAACGAGGGGCAGACAGGCGCAAGGGTAGACGTCACCTTCTGGCGTTATATGAAGCCAGTTTCGGCCTGCAAAACAACCGAACTCTCGGAGGGCCGAAGGCACCGAGAATATGCGCGGGTCGGAGGCACTTTTCACGAAGCTTTCCAGAAAAATGTGATCTGAAGTCGAAAGGGTGACCCCAGCCTTTCCAGCCCACCTTCCAATGGGCACAATCTCAAAGAACGTCAGCTCGTGAACGCCCAAACTTCTTGCAAGAGAGTGGAAATCCTTTGCCAAAGACACGTTATCCGATCTCAAGACAACGTAAAGGTCGACTAGAAGGCCTGCGTTAAGGGCGTTTTCGACTCCGTCTAGGGCATCTTTGAAGGCGCCAGATCTGCCCCTCATATGATCATGTTCTTTTTCCAGGGGACTATCCAAGCTGAAGTTAACCGCGTAGAGGCCAGCGTCTTTCAGCTTTCTTGCAAGGTTCAAAGTAAAACCGGCACCGGATGTGAACATGGTCGCAATCGCTCGTTCGTCCACAGATCTGACCAATCTGGGAAGTTCGCTATAAGTTGTGGGCTCACCACCATCGAAAATGATCAGGGTCGTTCCCATATCCAATATCTGGTCGATCATGTCCACGACTTCGACAGGTTCTAGCCGGTGGTGCTGGCCAGAGTCCGGAAGGGCGCAGTGGATGCATCGGTTTGGGCATTCTTCAGTTATGGATATGGTGACCTGATCGGGGGTGCGAATCCCAAAGGAAGACTTGATGTAGCTTCTGACGAGTCGATCGAAGGCTTTGCTTGGTATAGGCGGAAACCAGGTGGAAAGATGGAACTTCTCTCCTGCCAAGGCAGGAACCTGGCCATCTGCCATCTTGATGGCAGATCTTACGAAAGGAAGTCGAGAAAGGAGGCCTCTTGGGCGGATATTAACCCTTCCGTCTCTTGCCACCGCCTCAGCCTTGAAAAGGGGGAGGCTTACCAGAGGATAGACCGTTTCAGCATCGCCGGTCATTATCTATCATCATCTCCGATCGATTGGGATCTCTCGAATCTTGTGAGTTTTACTTATTGTAGACTTCATCCGGTTCAAAGATCTTCTCGCCAATCACACGACCTTCCATATCTCTATAAAAGCAGGATCGATAACCCATGTGGCAGGCTCCGCCTTCTTGTTCCACTTTCATCAGTATTGTATCTTCGTCGCAATCAATCCTGATCTCTTTTACCATCTGGACGTGTCCAGAAGACTCGCCCTTAAGCCAGAGCTTCTTTCTGGACCTGCTCCAGTAGTGAGCTTTCCCCGTCTCCATCGTCTTTTGTAACGCCTCTTTGTTCATGTAGGCCAGCATCAAAACCTCACCAGTCTCGGCGTCCTGAGCGATTGCAGGTATGAGCTCGCCCCTGATTTTGATCATGTATCGGTGGTAGGGGCTATATCCTATAAAAAAGATATCTGAGAAGGATGGATCAATGCGTCAGCTGCAAAGGCAGGGGATTTTGCGGCAGGCCAGTCTGCCCTATACTGAGACGATTCAGGGAGATGGCAGATCTTCCCAAGATCGGAACACAACTTGAAGGAATGTCCCCTCCTGACGTCTTTGTCGGGCGGCAAGGCTACCCTCTGGTAAGCGCAGGGCCTCAAATCCCCGCCAATCCAGAACTTGATTTGAGTTTCTCATCTGGTGAATGGGCAAGGATGGATGTGGGTGAGATCGTGGCGCTCAGGTCTTCAATGGTCAGATCTGGCACCAAGATCGAGGTGAACGACGCAAACCACCCAGGAAAAATATTGGAACGCGCTCAAGAGATCTCCATGTCTTCGGTTCCAGTGGGGACTGAAGTCACTTTTCTCAAGCCGCCTAAAAGCCGTCTTCAGTTCGACGGTTACCTCATGCCATCAGGTCCCACAGGATCAATGAAACGGCTTGAAATTACCACCAATCCGTCAGTTCCAAGAAGAGTGGACCGAGTGGTAGAAGATTCTGACCTCAAAGCCGTTCAGGCCGTAGGCGAGCTTTATGATTCCGGGGCGAACGTTGAGAGCATATCAAGGCTGTTATCTTTGGGACTCTTGGGCAAAAAGAGAAAGTTGGTTCCAACGAGATGGTCCATCACCGCCACAGACGATACTGCCGGAAAGATTTTGGCATCTCAGATACTGGAGATGCCCACCGTCAACGAGTATCTCCTCTACTCAGGCGAGCGGCTCGGAAACCATTTCGAGATCCTTCTCATGCCAGGAGTTTACAGCTATGAGCTTATCGAGATCTGGCTGCCAAG
>Ga0222638_1000672_pt1 | contig 11675 bp, 8 predicted proteins | sample AntAcemetagen183_FD_181153 | JGI IMG/M metagenome (GOLD analysis project Ga0222638, IMG submission 181153) | Saline water microbial communities from Ace Lake, Antarctica - #183 | ecosystem: Environmental > Aquatic > Non-marine Saline and Alkaline > Saline | place: Antarctica: Ace Lake | collected...
GCCCTAGAATGCAAATCGTCGGAAGAATCAGCCGGGCATGATAAAGATCGCTTACTCCGGATGAATCGATTAGAACCGGAAAAGACGGCTGAACGGCGGCTATAAATTTATTGACCTTCTTTGTTGAAGACCGTGTCACCCCCCATACCATCAAGTCGGCATCTTTGTATTGTTTTGACAGTTGATCGATATTCAACAGGCCTTCCTGGCTGGGTCTTGAGTCAACATCAAAAAAATAGATGATGACCATGGGCTGATGTTTCATATTGGACAAATCATAAATTTTTCCCTTCACATCTTTCAGCGAAAACAAGGGAACATGTTGCCCTGCCGGAAGCTGGCTGTAACAAATACCGGCTGTCGCAATTCCAAGCATGGCGGCAATGAAAAAAGAACAAAATAGTCTTAGTACCGGTTTCATGACACCTCCTCCTCAAGTTTTAAATTTTATAATCAGTTGGCGGCTCAATATCATCAGTGGATGCATTACCAGTTTGTTAATTGCTATCCAAGACTTTTTGGTTTCAGGTGTCAGGTATCAGCTAATTCGTTTCTTACTCCTGACACCTGACACCTTTTCCCCAAAGCTAAATACGTAGCGCATACGAACATGAATTTTCATATTGCCAACAGCCGTGATTCACACCCTCACACTTCTTATCCAATAGGTATCAAACGCACGTGTAGCGGAGTTTTGCCCGGCGTGTTAATCTGCAACTGAGCTTCCCATTCATAATAATCCGGTAGGTTGACCCGAACCTCGTATTTTCCAAACGGAAGCTCAAGAGTTATGGGAGTTTTGCCTTTAAACGAATCGTCTAAATAAACTTGAGCTTGGGAAGGTGAACTGGTCACCATTAACATCGCATCCGCAGGTTTGCTTTCATCCACCCGGGTGGATGAAAGGGATTCCAAGTTGCCTGATTTATCCTGTAATTTGCCTTGTTGAGACGATTCCGTTACTGTAGATTCCCCTTTATTCTCTTTACGAATCAGTTCATTAATATGTGGCCAAAAAAAATAGATCGCCCCTCCAAAAACGACTGCCGCCATTAGACCCATAATTAAAACAGATGCCACAGGCTTTTTTTTGGGGCTTATCGGTTTTTCGGGCGATAAAAGAAATTCTTTTATCTGGAGACAGGATTTAAGGGCATCGCCCATTTCCTTACCGGTTTGAAAGCGTTCATCCGGATTTTTAGATAAGGCTTTCATGATCAGATCAGAGAGCGACGGTGGGATAGAGGCGTCAATTCTTAAAGGTGCCACGGGGATATCATCTGTAATGGCCCTGAAGATGGCGGTAAAATGATCTCCCTCAAAGGGCTTACGACCCACAATCAATTCATAAAGGATAACTCCAAGGGAAAACAGATCCGATCGCCCGTCAACCCTCTTTCCCATGACCTGTTCCGGTGACATATAGAAAGGGGTCCCTAAAATCACTCCTGTCTGGGTTTGTTGAGCCGCAGTTGAATCTTCTGAACGGGCAATCCCGAAATCGGTTAGTTTTACCCCCCCCTCATCAGTCAATATAATATTGGAGGGTTTAATATCCCTGTGGACAATCCCCTTATTATGAGCATACCCAAGAGCATCTGCGACCTGTAAAGTAATATCGATTATTTTCTCGACATTCAATCTTCCACTACGGATCACTTCATTAAAGGCTTCCCCCTGAAGATATTCCATAGCAATGTAGATGGTTCCATGGTCTCGCCCCACGTCATATACTGTGACGATATTGGGATGGGAAAGTCGACCGATGAATTTTGCCTCTTTAAAGAACCGTAACACAAACTCTTCGTTGACCACGCGGTCCACCCGCAATACCTTTAAAGCAACCGACCGGTCAATCTGAGGATCGTGGGCCTGGTAAACCACACCCATTCCCCCTTTGCCCAATTCTTTTATAATTTCATATCGTCCGTATTTCATTAATAATTGTGCTAAATTTAGCGGTTTATTTAACAGTTTCGTTTCGGGAAAAAGCCGGTAAACATCGAACCCGAACACCTCAGTCAGTCTGAAACAATATCCTAAATTTTTATAATGGGCAGCGAATATCGTTTCGAAAATTCATATGCACCCGAAAAAGCCTGTTGAATATCAGCAAGTTGAAAAGGAAAAGGACAATTATTTTGGAATTTGTTTTTTTGTTCATACTATTTCAGCGAGAACCACTGTGGTATTATCCCTTCCTCCGGCGGATATGGCCATTTCAATGAGTTTTTCAGTCTTTTGAGGCAAGGCAATGTCTGAATAAAGGACCTGGCCGATGAGGTGGTCATCGATCATATCGGTCAAGCCGTCTGAGCAGAGAAGAAACAGATCGCCGGAATAGGTTTTCCCTTTTAAGATATCGAGAGCTAAATTTTCATTTATGCCCACGGCTCGCAGAATGACGTTGCGAAGGGAATGTTTTTTAGCTTGAGCAGGTGTAATCAACCCCTGATCTATCTGATCCTGTACAAGAGAATGATCCTTGGTAAGCTGCTTAAGTTGACCATTCCGGATACGGTAGATTCGGCTGTCTCCAATATGGCCAATTAAAAAGCCGTGCTCGTAAAAAGCGACGAGTTCAGCGGTGCAGCCCATTCCTTCATGATGGGGATTGTCCCTCACATACTCTAGAATCCTTTCATTGGCAGAACGGAACGTCTTTTTAACCTTTGCAAATGTGTTATCTTCAGATTGATCATTATCGGCTGAAAAAACTTCAAGTGCTGTTTCAGTGAACATTCGACTGGCCAATTCACCGGCAGCAGCGCCGCCCATCCCATCTGACACAAGACAGAATCCAATATCAGGTTTTATGAGAAACGTATCTTCGTTATTCGGGCGCGTAAGCCCAACATCTGTCTTTCCAAAGTAATTTACTTTTAGCATAAGTTTTTTAAAACCAAGAACTCACATAAGGAATACGGACTTCTTTTTTAAGTCATATTTTCATCTTTGACAAAGTTCTTCCTCATGAAATCTGCAAGATTGGAGGCATCGTAAGTTATACTCAATTTATTTCTCAAGCTCATCAGATCATCATGGATTTCCTGCGTGGTTTGATACCTTAATTTTTTATCTTTTTCCAAACATTTCATCACAATACTGTTTAGCTCATCCGGGATGTCCGGCCTTAGGCTTATCAGAGGAGGAATCTCTTTTTTAGGAATGGAGCGAATGGCCTCTATATGATTATCAAACAGATACACCTTCTTATAGGAAAGTATTTCGTAAAAGACGAGCCCCAGTGCATATATATCAGCCTGGTGGTCTACTTCCTGCCCCAATACTTGTTCAGGAGACAAATAAGATAGTTTCCCTTTAATTACACCGGCCTGGGTCAGACTGGGCTCAGAACGTGCTTTGGAAATTCCAAAATCGGCTATTTTCACTTCTCCTAGAAACGAAATCAGCATGTTTTGGGGGCTTATATCCCGATGTACAATATATAAAGGTTCGCCACTTCTATCATCCTTTCTAGTATGGGAGTACGTCAGTCCCATACATAATTTCATTATAAGAAAAATGGAAAGATCAACAGGAAGCCCTTGTTTTAAGTGCGCCATGATTTCACCCAGGTTCTTTCCTGAAATATAGTCCATTGCAATTAAATAAGCGTTCTGTATCTTACCGAAATCAACAATCTGGACGATGTTTGGGTGTTGTAACAACGCGGCGAGCCTGGCTTCACGAATAAACATTTTTATAAAATCTTGGTTTTCGGATAGGTGGGGAAGTATTTTTTTAATGGCAACCGTTCTCCGAAAACCATCTTCACGAATGTAGTCCGCGATAAACAGCTCGGCCATGCCGCCCTTTCCGATTCTTTCTTTTAGCAAATACGGACCGATCTTTACCATTCCTTCGAGTTTTTTCCGGGTTTCTATTGCTTTTGCCTTGGAGATGCGATCCACAAAGAATAAAACCAGGGCCAGCAGAATGGTGCTGACCACCAGCAGTAACAAAAATATCATCATGGATCTGGTAAGCGCATGGTTAAGTTCCGTGGAATACATCAGGTAATATACCTTGCCGATTTTTACCCCGGAATAGGAGATATCTTGGGAAAAACGGAAAAGCGGTTTGTTGTCATCTCCTCCTTTTCCGGTCTCAATAAATACACCATCAATGCTCTTTACCGGTCTTAAATCCTGTAAAGACATCAATGGACGGTTTGTCATCTCAGGGTCGGAGTGTGCCAGGACCTTGTTTTTGTGGTCAAGGATCGCTGCAAAAACCAGATTTTCCATTTTTGCAAATTCCCCGATAGCAACATTCAAAGAAAGTACATCTTTTCCCAACAACGATGAACCGGTTTTTACAGACAGGCTCTGGGTCGCAGATATCCCTTTTTGATAAAAATCATTTTTCAGGCCCGTCGAATTATTTCGGTATATTATAAAGCCGCCGATATTAATGATCAGCCAGGAGATAAGACATATAACAATGCTTTTTTTGTTCCGTTTAACAAACTGAATAGTGAATAGTTTTTTGGAAATGGCAGAAAAGGTTTTTGTTGAAAATTGTTTTACCCATAACATAGTCGTTGAAACTTTTTCACTAACCGTCATAATTTTCTCCCCGCCATTGCAAACAATCGTGGCCAATAATACCGGTTATTCAACAGCAAGTTTTTTAATGATTTCAGTGCATCGAAAAATCACCTGACGCTTCAGCCACACCAAGTCTTCTCTATTTGAAACTTCTGACAGACCAATCCCTTTTAAAGGTCGAAATCGGACCGGATTGGATCCATCCTGAACTGATTTGACAATTAAGAATTTGTCCAGATTAATATCGGAAAAACGTTCCCGAGAGAAGGGTTGTTCCGCCCCGCATAAGGGACAGGACATATTTGAATTTTCAAAAATTTTCAGGTCAAAGGAAACTTTTGAGCCATATCGGGTTTTCAATGCACCTGTAATAGATCTGAGGTCTCTAGAATAAAGGCCGGTCAGTACCAACACCAGTATGATAAAGCTAGAAATAGCAATGACAATAAATCCATACCTAATTCTATTTATCCAGTCGGCAGAATAACTCAAATAAAATTTGCCGATTCGTGTCCCCGCATAAATTATATCCGTTGAAAAATTGATGACCCGACTGTGACGGTTGGAAGAGCCTTCCCAGAAGGATACATGATCCGAGCTGGACACGCGATCACTTTTAACCGGTAGTAACTGGTTAGGATCGGTATAGGCAATAATTTTATTTTTATGATCAATAATGGAGGCATATGACACACCCGATCTCTTTTCCACATCCTGTAGTATCTTTCTTAAGGATGTTACATCACGTTCAAGAAGCGGCAAACTTGTTTTACCGGTAACTTCATGCAGCAATGCCACCCCGGATTGAGTGATATGGTTTTTAATCTTTTCTATCTTAAATGAAACAATCACATACCCAATAACGATAACCAACCACCATATTGCCACACACAGAAAAAGACGACTCTTTTTTACGCTGCCCGTATCTTTGTCTTTAAAGTTCATTAATAAGCTGCCTCATTGATTGCAGATTGCAATGACAGAAAAATAAAATCAAGGCATTTGGTTATGCCGCATTTTAGAATTTTATGCATATACTATATGTTAGAAGTTAAAAAACTTTTAAAAATTATTATAATACCGGAATATTGTCAAGAAACTTATACGGTGGTTTATCCCGAATATAAACGACACAACCCTTCATTCCTTCACTAAAAACCATTATTCTTGAATTCGTGATTATGCTATGCTATATATAGATTTTTGACAAGCAAACGGTTAATAAAGGTTAGTTCCAGCTGCCCTTGCATCTGTTATGGTTATGGTGAATTTGAATAGAAAATAAGGTAACTTCTCAATAAATTATGATTATTTCATACACCAAAACTTATTGAGATGTTACAAAATAAGGCGTTATTATGGCGAATATACCGGTTATTGTTATTCAGCTTATTCATATTGAGGGGCCTTTGAAAGGCGAAATCCAAGATTTTTCAGATCCTGAAATTTCCATCGGCCGGCATTCGTCCTGTCATGTCCAGTTCCCCAAAGACTTAAGGATTATTTCCCGGGAGCATGCCCGGATCATCCGGGAGGGAAATCGATTTAAATTGATGAACTTGAGTCAAAACGGAACCTATTTGAACGGGAAAAGAATCCCGGAAGCGTATTTGAAAGACGGGGATGTCCTAATGTTTGCCCAAGGCGGGCCAAAGGTTAGTTTTTTAACACGAATTGAAGCGGATCGGCCGGCGGTGGATATTTCCACACCCGTTACCCCTGAACCACCCCAGGCGCCTCCGATAATCCCATCTACTGAACGGCCTCCGGCGCCGCCGGTTCAAGCCAAACCACAGCCTGCACCGGAAATTTCCATTCAAAACACACAGGTTCCGTTGATCATACAATACGGCCCTACGCTCCGGTCCTTTAATGAACTACCCGTTACCATCGGAAAAGGTCCGGGCTGTGATTTTATTCTGGATCACCCTTCAGTTTTCGATCAACATGCCCAACTATTTTACAGCCAAAATCAATACTGGGTAAAAGACCTTACAGGCCAGCAGTCTGTATCCATAAACGGCCAGCCCATCAATCTTAAAGCGCCCCTGAATCCCGACAACCAACTGGCGTTGAGCCTCCAAGGGCCAAGGTTTCGATTTCTAGGGGGGGGTCGGTTGGCTGAAATCGAAGAGCCTATTCCCGAGGTTCCGGTGGATGAACCCCCGGCAGAAGAAAAAGCGTCAGAACAGACAGACCCTAATAAAATTGACGCTAAAAAGCCGGGATCTATTTTTAAGAAACTTTTCTTTTAGAATTGGAGAAGAATATGCAGTCTTCCCCCATGCCATTCAAGATTCTGGCCCTGGCACCTTTTCAACTGGATGACGAAATATGGACACAATCACCGGTTTCAATTGATAACATGGATTTAGATGCGGCTATGGATGAATTGGGAATTTCCTTCTATTTACCGATTCCCGCTGATTTATGTCCGGCAGGCGGACTGAACATTGAATTTTCAAAATTAAAGGATTTCCATCCGGATGCTCTTGTTCAAAACAATCCTTTTTTAAGACACCTTTTGGAAGCCAAAAACTATTTGACCGGTACTGAAACCAAAACCCTCTCTGCACAGGAAAAGACACAAGGTCTTAAACAATGGCCGGACTTACCTTTGATCCAGATTAAATCAGAAAAAAAGGATTCTAAACCACAATCAACCGGCGCGATAGACAATATCTTAGATATGATTGCACTTCCTGATGAAAGTCCGGGCCCGTCTCCTAAATTTCAAACCGAATCGGCTCAGATCGATTCTATCCTTCAGCAGGTTCTTAATCATATTTTTTCCCATGAAAAATTCAGGCGTTCAGAAACCGCATGGCGGGGATTGAAATTATTGCTTCAACAGAGCGCCGGTGATTCAGATGTAAAACTTGACATCGTTCCGGTAACTTTGAACACCCTGGAAGAAATCCTTGATAACCTGACGGCAGACTTGATTCAAAATCTTCCGTCTCTGATTCTTATCGATCTTCCCTTTGACAATTCTCCCTTTTGCATTAAACTTCTGGAAAAAATTTCCCAATTGGCAGAAATCCTTCTGGTACCTGCTATGGTATGGATCACCCCCAGGTTTATGCAAATAGACACTTGGAAGGATTTAAACAAACTTCCCTTTCTTCCCCATTTTCTGGAAGAACCGTCCTTTGCCAAATGGATCGGATTAAAAAATCAACGGTCAGCCAACTGGCTCGCGATTACCTGCAATCGTTTCCTGGCCCGTTATCCCTATGGAAGCGAGAATAAACCCAGGAAATTCCCGTTTTATGAGCACCTTCTCCCCTGGACCTCGCCGGTATGGGCTTCAGCATGCTTGATTTCTCAAAGTTTTATTAAAACCGGCTGGCCCACCCGGTTTACCGAATGGCAGGAAATAAAGATAGAGAATCTGGCTTTTGATGCCAAATCTGCACTCCGACCTATTCCAACAGAGGTTTCTCTCACTGAAGACAGGATCGATCAATTTAGACGTGCTGGAATCATGCCCATAGCGGCTATGCAAAACAAAGACGTTGCCTTTATACCGGCAGAAACGACCATGGGTGGAGTTTCCCTGAGCTACCAGCTTTTGGTCTCCAGAATCACACAGTTTATTTTATGGTGCCGTGATAATTTGTCAAAGAATCTTGAAGGCGCCGAACTTGAACAAGGGCTTAGGCAGGAATTTTCTCTGTTCTGGGGGAAAAGCGGCCATGCGGGGCCGGATAATCTGGAAATTTCAGCAGGACACCCAAGGCCGGATAATCAGATTCCCCTGCGAATAGACATACAACCTTCCAGAAAAATACTTCCCTCCGGCGAAAAAATTGTGCTTGAGTTTTCCTGGTAGTAGGCAACAAAAACCTATCTGCTACTTTTCACAAAAAAAGACTTTTTTGAAAAATGTTGGTAGTTAACCTGCTAAAAATGTAAAATAAGCAAGTATAGACTGCATTGCTCTAAATATAGTTCTATCATTTGAAAGTATTTTGAAGGTTGAAGGTTTGATAAATTCTTCACGAGGCTTTACGAGAAATGCGGGCTAACTGATGGATTTTTGCAAAATTTCCCTTAATGGGTCAGGCATTTTTTCAACCGCATCAAGGTCGATAATTTCCTGAAAGGCGGGTATGCCGGACAATTGAGTAATTTGAAGAATAAAATCGTCTGGTGGGAGAAAACTTTCAATTGATGCTTTTAATATCACCACGGGAAGCCCACCCAAATCTTCAAGCTTTTGAATTTCTACCTCGTAGCGCAAATCGCGGAATAATTGGATGAGAGGTTTAAAGTGTTTTAATAATATCACCATGGTCAAATGCTCGATCAAGGATTGCTTCATGTCATCAGGTTGGCGTTTTTCATCACCCATAACCATGGCCTTTAAGCGGTTATAGGGACATTCGCTTCTGTAAGAGAGAATCCACCGGTTGGCAGAGGTGATATGGGTTGTATTTTCTTTGGAATCTCCGATGTAAAGGGAATATATGAATGGTATTGCATCTAGTTTGTTTGAAATGGGAGGCAATGGGGTTTTTAGTTTTTTAGGCAACCCAAAGGGTTTTTCGCAAACTGCCGCATATCGTTCCTGAAGTTCGGCAAAGGCTTTGTCTGAACCTGAGATTTCCTCCATACTTAAGCTTTTGATGTAGGTGCCAAGTAATTTTCTGGGAATAAAAAGCGGTTTTAAAATATTCAGGTGTCCTTTAAGCCGTTTGTCCAGAGTTTTTGCGATTTTCTCAGTGTTCTTTCGCAGCTGGATGTATTGCTGATTGTCCAAATTTTTGCGAATGATGTTTTCGTTGGCCATAGCACCTTTTTCTTTCATTTTCTCAAGATTGCCATAACATTTTCAATAAATTTTTGACTTTATAACCTATATTCCAAAAAATGTCAATAAGATACTTTGAAAACCAGCATCTTTAAAAATGTAAGATATATCTTAGATAAATTCTTCATGAAAAATTCGGGCTATCGTTTCAAAAAAAACCATTTTTTATTTTAGCTCGATCACATATACATCCGCCGCTTCTTCGGTTGAATAAGGACCGAAAAGAATAGACTCGGGAAAGCCATCTACCTTGACAAAATAGGATGTTTCAGCATTCAATTCATTTTGGGCGGCCCAGGCAGTAAATTCTTTGTCTCCCAAATTCAGTTTCAACCCCTCCATTGGATAGTTCAGCACAGACTTGCTTGGAAGTTCCCCGCAAGGGCCCACGGCATGAAAGGTGATTTCCCCGCTGTCTACTCCGAACATGGCACCGGGCCAAATGGAACTAACGGGCCGTATCTCAAACCACTGCCCAATCTGCTCGTTTCCATAAATATCAATGTAATACTCAGGGGATATTTTCTTGGGTGTGGTATGGGCCTTTGCCACCAGTTTTGCCCCTAAGGTAGCACTTGAGGCAGGCAGGACATCCACCCCTTTCAAGGGGGTAGTTAAAGAATCAGGCAAAATCGGTTCTCCTTCTGTCTGCAACAATATAATCGGAAAATCGAGTCCTATTTTTGCCTGAGCTGTAATCGCCAATAGGGATAGCCCGTATCGTATATTCGGACTAAGCAATTCTTCACCAGAACCTAAAATCGCCCACAAGGAAATCTTGGAATCTATAAGATTATCCCTTGCAGCCATCCATGCCACCTTTTTTAGATCATCCTTCCAGAAATGCCCATTGACCTCAAGCCCGTAGGTTTTCATTTGAGACATCAACTTATTAACCACATCTTTAGAAGATCCCAGTGAAGTAAGCCATATGGTTTTCATGATTCCTTCCTTTCAAATTTGCTTTAACCTGAATTGAACGATTTTTTACTCGACCTGCACCGATCTCTCGCGCATCAAGGATCCGCGAAAATCCTCGACATATCCACGGGTATGCCTGTCGGAGATCCCGATCTCTTTTCGGGGCGGTTTTCGCGAACCTTTATGCATCAAGATCTCAGCACATCTCTTCGCAAAAAATCGCTCAACTCAGGTTTAATTTTAGTGGGTATCTGGCAAAATGAAGATATCACAGCATGGGTCAAAGATCAATTCTTTGTTTATGTACGTGTCAGAAATTCAGATCATCTAGAATATATTTCCCAAGACGACCTGAAGCTGAAATGCGAAAATGTGAATTTATTTTTGAGCGAGCCCTAAGTCTTTTCTTGAATTAGCGAAGCCAAGGGATTATCAAATTCAAAACCAAACAGACGAGGATTCTCCCCGATAACGGCGGCAGAAACAATATAAAATACATAGTCATAGGTCTGTTTGGGAATCTGTTCTTTATAGTTTTCCAGAATACGCCAGAAATTTCTTTCCTTCGGATTTTCAGGAAGGGTTCGGATAAGCTTGTTCACCCGTCGCTCACCCCAATTATACGAGGCCATCACTAGAAGTCCGGAAGCCTGTGCCTCTGTATCGTAAATATCCCGTATGTATTTTGCGGCAGCCATGGTAGACCGTTCAAAATCGTGACGGTCGTCCTGTGGATCGGGCTTCTTGACTTTAAACAATGGCCCAATCTGGAGCCCATATCTGTCAGCTGTTGAAGGAATAAATTGCCATATTCCTTTTGCGATACCAAACCTGGTTTTCGGTCCGCAGGCATTGATGTCAAATGAGCTTTCCTGCAATCCAAGATAGAAAAATTGGGGCGGTAAATCATTGGATTCCATAATTTCGACAATTTTGGGTATGTAGCCTTTCCTTTTTGCCCGCTTGATGGCCTTTTCCAACCGGGTCGTTGTTTTCCACTTTTTGATATAGGACAAAACTTCTTTTGCAAAGCCCTTTGGCATACTAATTTCACATTCACCAAAAGTGCGGGCAACCCTCAATATTATCCGTTCTTTTTCACCAATACCTTTTCCATATACATCCAGGGTATTCACAAACTGGTCGTATTTTTCTTTCATTTCTTTGCGTTGGAACCTATAAGTCTCGATAAGTTTTTGGGATTCGGCATCCTTTTTCAGTTTTATTTCCTTTAAAGAATCGGCAAACTCAAGCTCCAACTTTTTCATGGCATAAAAAATTTCTTCAGCCAGAGCTTTCTGCTTATTGACTTGTATATGCTTATAGATGGCATATGTTCCTGCAACCAAAAACAGAAAGGCAAAAATCGCTATGATCCCGGCATA
>Ga0222638_1000673_pt1 | contig 11659 bp, 13 predicted proteins | sample AntAcemetagen183_FD_181153 | JGI IMG/M metagenome (GOLD analysis project Ga0222638, IMG submission 181153) | Saline water microbial communities from Ace Lake, Antarctica - #183 | ecosystem: Environmental > Aquatic > Non-marine Saline and Alkaline > Saline | place: Antarctica: Ace Lake...
CTTTATCTCCTGGAACTTTTGCGAGAATTATTTTATTACTTATTATAACGTAGTCTCCAGGTTTGACGTCAACTAGAGAAGTTTCAACTGTTCTTTGTTCTGAGCCGTAGTCAATTGTGTAATTGTTTTCTTCGGCTTTGATTATTTTTCCTGGAATACTTAAACACATTAATCATACGTTACGCTCAGGATTTTAATATCTTTGCCTTCTAGAATTTGTGGTATTTCTTGGCATTTTGGGCATTCGAAGATTACCATGTCGTGGAGTCTCTCTCTTGTTTTAGGAGGGCCCTTGTAGCCGCAATCGCAGCTTACTAGTGCATTTTTTTGGTTAGTTTGGACATTCCACCCAGTTTCTTTTTTCATATGTTCTGCGAGATGATCTGGCTCTATTCCTGCTAGTTCTCCCACCTCTATAACTATTCCTGAGACTGCGTCTTTGTTTTCTATGTCTTGGATTATTGCTTGAATGAAACTATGTTCGTGCATATTAATTTCCCAGTAGTTTAGAAAGAGTTTTGTTTGGTGTTTTTGATGTTGTTATTGCTGAGCTTATCGCGATTCCTTTGGCACCTAGTTTCATTGCGATTTTTAGGTCCTCGTTTGTTTTGATTCCTGCACCAACTATAAAATCATATTTTAATTTTTTACCAATCTCTTCGATTAGTTTTGGTTTTGCTTTGCTGACGGATATTTTTCCGGCGACTAATTCTGGAGGTTCGATGATTAGGTAGTATGGTTTTAATTTTTTAATTTCTTGAGCTTGTTTTAGGTCTTTAGCAAAAATGGCAGTTTTTAATTTTAGTTTTTTGCATCGTTTAATTGTTTTTTTTATGATGTCTAATTTTATTCGATGTTCGCTGTGGTTTAGAAAAATTCCTTCTATGTTTTCTGCTTTGATTGCTTCTGGTAAAATGAATCCCGTGTTTCTTCCTGGTTCTTGGTAGTCGACGTGTTGGGCGTAGATTGGGTTTTTTACGGCTTTTTTAACTTCAGAAATATTTGTTGGCTGGACTCCTATGATAATTTTTTTGTCTACCTTTTCAATTTGTTTTGCTAGGGCAACGGCTTTTTGTCCTTGATTGTATGTTTTCAAGTTTATAATTATAATTGGTTTCATTTTTTGAGAATACTTTTTTTGAATTTAAATTTGTAGTCGTGTCCAGCATCCTTGCTGTAAATTGTCATTACTTTTAGTGGCTTTTCTCCCGTGTTTACTAGTCTGTGTCCCGATCTTCCAGGTATGTGATATATCTTTTCTTTTTTTAATTCGTAAGTTTTTGTTGTTTTGTTTTGAATTATTAATTTTCCTTTTCCTTCAATTAGGACATATATTTCTGGATTATTTTTAACATGCCTATGTCCTTTTGTCATGTAATATTCTTTTCCAATTGTTCCTGGTTCGATTACAGTTAATCCCTCTTCGAAGTCGTCGTAATCTTTTATGTATACTTTGTAGATAATTGGATTTCCCGTTAGGAGTTTATTTTTATAGGAATCTTTCATGTCCTTGTATTTTCTAATCATGATTTCATCTTTGTGGCTTTCTAATTTTTTGAAATCTATTTCGTTTTTCATGGCCAGATTATTTTTTTAATTTTATTGGTTAATTTTATTGGGTCTTTGCTTTGCCAAATATTTCTTCCGATTGCGAGTCCAGTGCAGTTGACTTGCATTGCTTCTTTGACTTCTTTAAGTAGGGCTTTCTCATCTTTTTTGCTTCCGCCTGCGATTACGACTTTGGCTTTGCCCGCACTTTTTATTGCCCAGTCTAAATCTTCTTTGATTCCTGTTGGATGGATTTTTATTATGTCTGCTCCGAGTTCTAATCCGACTCTGGTCGAGTAAGCCATTAGTTCTTTTTCTTTTTTATCCCTTACTCCTTTTCCTCTAGGGTAAATCCAACAAACTACGGGTAAGCCAATTTTGTGAGCCTCTCTTTGGATTTTGACGAATTCTTGGAGCATTTCTTCTTCATGGACGCTTCCTATGTAAATGGTATATCCTACTGCGGTTGCCCCGAGTTCTTTTGCTTCTTTGACAGAACAAAGTTGTCTTGAAACTGGGTCGCCTTTGACTAGAGAAGTTTTGCCGTTTAATTTTACGATTAGTGGAATTTTGCTTGCTTTGATTTCTTTGTTGTATTTTTCTGCTATGCCTTTTTGAAAGATTAGTCCTGTGAATTTTCCTTCTTTTGCAATTTTAATTATGAATTCTGGATCGACGTTTTTGTCATTGAAGTCTGTTGGCCCGTGTTCTAATCCTTGATCGTAAGCTAGGAATAGTGCCTTCTTCTTTTTTAGGATTTTTCTTAGGTTAATTTTTTTTCTTAGTATTGCCATTTTTCTTTTTTGTTGATTTTTTCTTAGGGTTTGGGTTTTTTAGATCTAGATGTTTGTGATTCATTTCGTAGAGGGCTGTTATGAATAATGATTCGCTCCAACCGAGTGGGCTGTTTTCGTTGTTTTTTTCTGAGTTGGAGTAATAGAGTTCTGGGACTTCTCCTTCAGTGTTTTCTGTGTCAATTGTCATGTCTAGGAATTTTTTGGCTTTCTTTTTGTTGCCTAGTTGGGAGTAGATGATTGAGAGCCATGAGAGTCCAAAGGTCCATTCTGCTTCTTCTGAGATGTTATCTAGGTTTTTGTTGTAGTATGCGTCGCCTTTGTATCTAATTACTCCTTTGTTTTTTAGTAAGTGGTATTCTACATTTTTTAGGATTTCTTTAGTTTGTCCTTTGGTTGTGACTTCGTATGGCCAGATTAGGGACAGTAGTGCTAGATCGACGAATTTTTTGTCCGATTCTCTTGGGAGTAATTTTGCTAGAGCTTGATAGCCTTTTTTTATTATTTCTGGGTGGACATTAATCCCCTTTAGATCTTTTACCATTTCTAATCCTGCAACGCATGCTCCGACACTGGATGCGTGAACCTCTTCGTTTTCTTCCCAGATTCCTGAGTCTGGGTCGTGCCAGTATTCTAGTGTTGAAAGGTAGTCGACTAATTTTTGGACGATTCGGTAGTCTGCTTCATTCTCTAGGATTTTTATTTCTTTGACTTTTTCTAGTTCTCCTATTTTGAAGAGGATGCATCCTATTGCGTCGTTTTGTTTGTTTCCCCATTCTTCCCAGAATTCTTCGAATGTTTCAGGGTGATATCTTGCATGAATGTATTCGTGTGTGTATGCGGGCTTGCTTGCGATTGCCATTGTGATTTTGTCTTCGTGTTTTAGAAATATGTCTAGTAGTGCTCTGTATGTTTGTTTGACTGTTTGCCAATCTTTTGTGACTTCGAAGGCGATGCATTCGTAGAAGTTGTCTCGGAGCCATGCTTTATCGTAGCCTGTGCTGACCGTTGGTTTTGAGGCTGAGAATAATCCTGATTTGAATTTTAGTCCGTTTAATATTTTAATATGTTGCTTGATTAGGTCTTTTTCTTTTAGTGGTTTCATTTTAGTTTTAGTTTTAGTAATTTATTTTTTGCTCCGAAATATCGGATGACTGATTCACCTTCTTTTAGTCCTAACTTTAGGGCCTCTTGAATTGGTTTGTTTGCAATTATTCCTGCGACGAATCCTGCAGCGAACGCGTCTCCAGCTCCAGTTCTTTCGATGACTTTTATTTTATTTGGTTTGATTGAATATTTTTTTATACCGTCGTAAGCATATACTAATTTGTTTTTATCTGTTATGACGACGATCTTTGGGCCCAGTTCTCTGAGAGAAGCTGTGAGATTACCTTTCTTTTTGTGTTTCTTTTGGAGGATTTCTGCTTCTTCTTTGTTAAGAATTAGGATGTCTGTTAATTTTAGGATGTTTGATAGGTTGATTTTTTTTATTAGATATTCGCTTGGATTGAATGCGAGTTTTGTTCCTTTTCTCTTTAATTTTTCTGCTAATTTTTCTTGAGTTTTGAGGCTGTCTTTTAGGACGGAGGAATAGTATAGCCATTTGGTTTTGAATCGTGGGAGTTCTTTTATTTTGATATCGTTTCCTGGGCCTTTGAAAGTTAGGATGGTTCTGTTGTGTTCTTTGCTGTCGAGGATTATTGAGTGTCCTGTGCTGCCTGGCGTGATTGAGCCTAGGAATTTTATTTTTTCTTTTTTTAGCATCTTGAGGACATCTTCGCCGTCGTTGTCGTTTCCAATTTTGCAGATGCATCCGGTTTTGAATCCGAATCTTGAGAATGCGACCGCGGTGTTTGTTGCTCCTCCGCCGATGTCTGATTTTAAATTATGGACTAGAATTTTTGAGCCTGCTTGGTATGCGAATGAGTTTGTTTTTTTATTGAACTCAGTGTCGACGAATGTGTCTATTACTGCGCTTCCGAAAGTTACTATATCGAATTTCATCCTCTTTGTTAAAATTAGTGTTTAGATTGTTATAAAGGTTTTGGATTTTTGTAATATCCTAATGCTTTTAGTCCTGGGAGTTTTTCTCCTGCGATGTAGTTTAGGAGGGCTCCGCCGCTGAGGCTAATGTGATTGAATTTATTTTGTGGGAGTTTGTATTTTTTTATTGTGTCGCTTAGGTGTCCGCCACCGACGAGCGTGAAGCCTTTTGAGTTTGATATTGCTTTTAGAAGTTCGACTGTTCCTTTTGCGAAATTTTTATTTTGTGAATAACCTGCTGGACCTTTCATATAAATTGTCTTTGCTTTTTTGATTTCTTTTGTGTATTTTTTAATTGTTTCTTTACCTATATCTTCTATTTCGTATTCTAACGGAAATTTTTCTAGCGGGAATTCTGTTCGTCCTTTTCCTTTTTGGACTGCGAAGTCAATTGGAGTTTGGACGTTTTTTTGTTTAGATTTTAATTTGGTTTTGAATTTTTTGTAGTCGCCCTTCACAAGTGTTGTTTTTTCTAGATATTTGTTTTGGTATCCTAAGTCTTTCCCACTTGAAACAAGGCAAAGTTGCCCAAATAGTCCGCATGCTAGGACTTTGTTTCCTTTTAGGAGTTTGATGTTTGATTCTGGCTTTGCTCCGCCGAGGACGTATAGACAGTTTTTCATTGAGACTTTTTCTAGAGCTTTTAGTTCTTTTTCAACTAAGGGGCCTGGACAACTTGGGATTATTTTTGGAAAGCCTGTGATTGATGTGTGGTCTCTGTGGCAAACTGAGAATGCGTCGTTGATGTAGAGGTCGAAAAGTGGGGCCAATTTTTTTAGGAAGGGATTGTTTGTTTTTGGATTTAGCTCATTTTTTTCTAGTCTGATGTTGTCTAAAAGTAAAGCTTGCCCTGATTTTAGATTTTTTATTGCTTTAATTGCTCTTGGCCCTAGGACATCGTTTATGAAATTTACTTTTGTGTATTTGCTTAGTGCTTTGGCGTGTTGTTTCAGATTTAGGAAGTCTGGTTTGCCTGGGTTTCCTTGGTGGGCTATGATTACTATTTTTGCTTTTTGCTTTTTGAGATATGAAATTGTCTTGCTGGCTTGCTCAATTCTTTCTGATGAGATTATTTTTTTATTTTTTATGTCTGAGTTTAGGTCGGACCTTAGTAGAACTGTTTTGTTTTTTAATTTGAAATTTTTTAGGGTTTTCATGGAATTATAATAGCTTGAGGGTATCTACCATTCTGCAGCTATATCCATATTCGTTGTCGTACCATGATAGAACTTTTACCATGTTCCCATTTGCCTTGGTTAGTTTAGAGTCAAAGATTGAGGAGTGGGTATTTCCTATGATGTCTGTTGATACGATTTCGTCTTCGGTATACTCTAATACTTCAGGGATTTTCTTTGATTTTTCTTTTATTGCTTTGTTAATTTCTTCGGCAGTTGCTGATTTTTTTAGTGTTACTACAAAATCTGTTATGCTTCCGCATGGCACTGGGGCTCTTACTGCCATCCCATCTAGTTTTCCTTTAAGGCTTGGGATTACTTGCGCTACTGCTGTTGCTGCGCCGGAGGATGTTGGGACTAAATTTATTGCGGCCGATCTTGCTCTTCTGAGATTTTTGTGTGGGGCGTCAAGTAATTTTTGGTCACCTGTGTATGCATGAATTGTTGTCATGTAGCCCTTTTGTATTCCGAATTTGTCTTCGAGGATTTTTATTATTGGGGCGATGCAGTTTGTTGTGCATGAAGCCATAGAAATAATTTTGTGATTTTTCTTTAGGTCTTTTTCGTTTACTCCTAGTACAATTGTTACATCTGATTCTGGTGCTGGAGCGGAGATTAAAACTTTTTTTGCACCTGCTGTTAAATGTTTAGATGAGTCTTCTTTCTTTTTGAATAATCCTGTTGATTCTATTACGACGTCGATTCCCAGTTTTTTCCATGGTAAATCTTCTGGGTTTTTCTTAGCGAATACTTCAATTTTTTTATTGTTTATTTTTATGAAGTTTTTTCCTGATTCAATTTTTTTATTGTAGACTCCGTAGACTGAATCGTATTTCAATAAGTAGGCGAGCGTTTTTGTGTCTGTTAAGTCGTTTATCGCTACGATGTTCACTCCTTTTTCTAAGGCTCTTTTCAGGATCGCTCTTCCAATCCTGCCGAACCCATTAATTGCAACTTTCATTCTTTTATCTCTTAAGACGTTTTTCTTTATTAATGTTTAGTTTTTCTAGTTTGTCTAGGTATTTGACGACGGCAATTATGAAGCCTGCGTGACTCCATGTTAGTGGGGCGACCGAGAGAGCTTCTCCTGTTAGTGGATTTATCTGCTCTGATAAGATTCCGGCATTTAGTGCTTTATCTGTTGTCCATTGTAAAAGTTCTTCTGCTGGTTTTAGTTCTTCAATTGTTTTTGCTTTGGCTATATGATACTCTGCTAACCACATTGTTGAGATGAACCAGGGATTTTCTGGTGCGTTTTTTATTCGGTAGTAGAAATCGTTTTCGTAACGACACATTCCTCCGGTTTTTTCTTTGCACCAAAGTTTTCCGAGGGTTTCGTTCATTGTTGTTTCAAGCCTTGGGTCGTCTATATCTAATATTTTATATTCGAATAGTCCGTATACTGTGCTTGAATCTATTGTTTGGTCTTTTTGTATTTTGTTTTTGTCGTCGTAATAAATTCCTTTTATGAAGATTTTTCTTTTTTGGTCGTATAGGTATTTTATTGTAGCTTCTTTTACTTCTTCTGCCGCTTTTTTGTACTTTTGTGCGTCTTTCTTCTTTTCTAATATTTCGCTGAAGTTTTTTGCTGCTTGTAGACCTGCGTATACCGTTGCGCAAGTGAATGTGTGAACTCCTAATTTTTCTTCCCAAAGATCGTAGCTTTCTTTTGGTAGTTTTGTTTTTGGATCTCTAAAGTCAACCAAGAAATCTCCGGATTTTTTTATGAAATTTTGATACATGTTTTTTACTGTTTTGATATTTTTGCATTCACAGTAGTTTTTCCACAGTGCGTCTAAAACTAATGCGGTTTCATCTTCTTGAATTGGTAGCTGCACCCTGTTTCCCTTTAGCCATGAGTGCCATGAACTTCCGAGTGAACCATCTGGTCTGTATTTGTGGAATAGGTATCCATTTTCGCTGGCAAGATCTGTGCAAAAATTGAAGAACCTGTTTGTGATATCGAAGTGTCCGACGCGGTCTAGGGATCTTGCGATTAGGGCCCCATCTCTTGGCCACATGTAAGAGTAGGTATCTTTTTTGTAGTGGAATGTGTGGGTGTCATTTGCTGCGATTATTGCTCCTCTGTTGTCTGTTTGTGCTCGGACTATTAGCAAGGATCTTTTGAATAATTCTTGAATGTCGTCGCTTAGGTGCTCGAAGTCTATTGGTTTTTTATTTACCCATTTAATCCAATGTTGTTCTGTTTCTTTGAGAAGTTTTGTTGTAGTTTTTTTTATGATGAAATTTTTTAGATTTTGAACTTCGCTGTGTTTTGTTCCCACGGCAATCCAATAATCTATTGCTTGATTTTCCTTTCCTTTTATGTTTAGCGTGAACCCAATTGTTGAGTCTACTGAACCATGTTCTATTGGGTTTTTACTCAGAGAACCATCTTCAGCGTCGACGTAGGTTCCGAGTTTTTTACTTACTCCTCCTGCGGCTCCTGTTGCGTAATCGTCAAATGTTTTTTTGTTTGCGGTTCCGCCTATCAGGAAATATCTTTTTCCTTTGTAATTTATTATCGATTCTAGGTTTGGGTTATAATATACCGTGTCTCCAATGTTTGCTTCTGAGATGTGGAAATGTTGAGAAAAGAATACTTTTATTTTTCTTTTTTCTTTTCTTAGATTTTCTACTTTTACTTGTCTTAGGAAAATGTTTTTTTCGTGATGAACGGCTTCGTTCATTGTGAGCCTAATTCCAAGTTCTTCGTTTGTTGCTTTAATTTCACTTACTAGGGAGTCTTTTTTATAGTCTATTAATATTTTCCAGCTGTCTTTGTTTATCCAGCTGAATTTTTTGTCGACCCAAACTCCTGTTCTGTGATGATGGCTCGAAACGTGATTTTCTTGTCCGACGTATGGGTAATAGAAGTCTCGGATGTTTGCGTTTTTGTCTAGGCAGACGAGAATATTTCCGTTGCCGAGAATTACATGTCGGGTCATTTGAACCTCAGGATGATTTATCCATATTTTTTTTGATGTAAGTGATACGTGTCCTGATTTTTCTTGCCATTGATTTTGCGTCTTTTGCGTCTCTGACGTTGTTTGCTAATTTTACATCACCGATGACGTCATATATCCAAGCTGAAAAGTCGTTTTTCTCTGAATTGACGTGATAATTAAAGGCCTTTTCTTTCATTTTTCTGAGACCTTTTGTTAGTTCTTCGAGATTGCAAAAAACACTTGAATCTATACAGGAGAATTTTTTATCTTCTAGAGTATTTGATAATATTAGCTCTGCTTTTTCGAAATCTATTTTAACCATTTTTTTTAGCCTTCTTTTTCTTTTTTGAAAAAAATGATTTTTTGTAGTTTTCCCCAACAAGAGATCCTGCTAATTTTTTGTAAGCGTGAGAAATGTCTTGGGTTGGTGCGTAGCTGACTACTGGAACCATTTTGGAGGTCGCTGCTAATACTTTTATGTTGTTTGGCAAACTTGCCAGGACTTTTACTTCTGAGGCTTGAGCGATGTCTTTTGAGCCTAATTCGAATCTTTTTTTGTGGACTTTATTTAAGACGATTCCTCTGATTGGGGCTTTTTTTTCTTTTGCTATGTTGATTGCATGTAATGTTGAACTCAGTGTTGGGTAATCTGGAGAGCTTACAACTAGTATTTCGTCTGAAGCTGCCATTGTTGCTACCATTTCGTCGTTTAGTGAAGGTGATGAATCGATAAGTATTATGTCGTAGATTTCTCTTAGTGGGTCGATTTTTTCTTTTAGTAATAGTGTATCTACTGGATTTGGCGCGAGTTTTCCTGGTATGATGTGGAACCCAAGGTCGTGTTGATAGATTGCTTCGTATATTGAATATTCGTCGTTTAGAACAGGGTGTAAATTATGATCTGGATTTATTATTCCTACGTGTAATCCAAGGTGTGGAGTTGAGAAATTTGCATCAATAATTAAAACTTTTTTTTGAAATTCTTCTGCGAGTGCGGCTCCAAGATTTGCGACAACAGTTGTTTTTCCAACGCCGCCCTTTAATGCAATAATACCAAAGACTTTTGCATCAGCCATTTGCAATTGCGTCTTTTATTTGGTTGATTACGCCTTTTTTTGTTTTCTTTGATTTGTTTTCCATTCTTTCTTCAATTGCTGCAATCATTTCCTTCCGGTTATCGATTTGCTTTAATCTTTTTGATAGGGGTCCATCTTTTAGAATCTCCTTGGTCCAGTTAACAAAATCATTTCTTGCAGAATTAACGTGTCCGGAAAAGGTATTATCGTTGACATTTTTTACCCATTCTAACATTTCTTTTTTGCTTCTTAGTGTTTGTTCGTCACATGTATAAAAAAAATGTTCACTTTTTCTAATTACCATTTTGCGCTCCTCTTTATTTATTTTAATTAATTTATCTTTATAAATGTTCCTTTGAAATTTCGATTATCTCTGAGGATGAATCATTTTTTGATAGATTATCTATTCGAATTTCGAGGTCGTGGAGGACATTCATAAAGCTGATGAATGCGTCGTATGGACTATCGTATGGACTGAAGTATTTGTGAACGTCACCGTCGGAAAACCATTTAGTGCACATGTAATAAAAGTGATCTGATGTTTGTAGTTTTCTCCATTTATGAATTAGATTTTTGTCTTTTGTCTTTAGAACTTTGAATCCGAGAGCGTAAATTCTATTAATTGCGGCGTGCTGCATGTCGTTGCCTAGCCATGCACTTAAATCTCTTTCTAGGTCTGCCCATGAGATGTAGTGTGGTACGTCGCATTCGCCTACATGGTTATATGATTCGATGATTTCTGAGGGTGTTTTAAAATTGTTATCTGGATGTTTTAGTATTTCTGTTGGTAAGTGTTTTAGGAAGTTAAAGATTCCCGTGTCTTCCCATTGGTGTTCTCCAAACGTTTCGTAGTCCATGAATAGATTTATGACGTCTCCGTTTCCGTTGACTGCGTTTACCCACTTCGCATATTTTGGAGCGGTTAGTGGGAATTCTTTCCAGCTTTTTTCTGAGAATCTGAAGGCGATGTCGTCGCTGAGTTTGTAGTTTTTTAAAAGAAGTTTTATGTTATTGGCACCTGTTGGTTTGTATAAAAAATTTGGTGATTTCCATCCGAGGATGTGATCTGCACCTTCTGCTAAGATTCCTTTGTATCCCATTGATTCGACCTCTTTTGCAATTGCGTTGTTGTAGATTAGTTCTGTGTTTCGGAAAACTTTTGGAGTTACGTTGAATAGTCTTTCGATTAGTTCTCTGTGTAGTCTTACTTGTTCTCGGAATTCGCCTTTTGAGTAGAGGAATGCTAGAGAGTGGTAGTATGTTTCTTCGAGGACTTCGGCTCTTCCTGTTGCGACTAATTTTTGAAATGATTCGAGGACTTCTGGGGCGAATTCTTCGAGTTGTTCGAGAAAGACTCCTGAGAATGAGAAGCTTATTTTGAATTCTGGGTGTTGATCCAGGAGTTCGAGAAGTAGAGCGTTTGTTGGTAGGTAGCATTTTCTTGCGACTTTTCTAAGGACAAATGCATTATTGACGCTAGTTTCGGAATTGTCGGAGAAATAGTTTTCATCTTGGCCGATGTCGAAGATTGAATATTTTTTGATTCTGTATGGTTGGTGGACTTGGAAGTAGAGGCAGATTGATACCATTAATTTTTTCTCCCTAGTGTTTGATCGTAGATGTCGATGCAACGTGCAGCTGGTTCTTTCCAGCTGAATTTTTTTACTTCTTTTACTCCGTTTTCTTTTAGAGTTTTATGTAGCTCTCCATGTCTTAAGATTGATACTATTTTGTTTGCCATTTCATCCGTATTCCAGAAATCGGTTTTTAGGCAATGTGTTAGTACTTCAGAGACGCCTGATTGATGTGAAATTAGGACGGGGGTTCCGCACATTAGTGATTCTAATGGTGTGATTCCGAAAGGTTCGGATACTGAGGGCATGACGTAGAGGTCGGCCATTTGGTATGCTTCGTGAATGTCTTTTCCTCGGAGGAATCCTGTAAAAATGAATTTATCTGCAATTCCGAGTTCTGCGACTCTTCTAATTGTTGCTTTTTCCATATCTCCTGAGCCGGCTACGACGAAAATAACATCCGGATAATATTCTAAAACTTTTTTTGCTGCTGCTACGAAA
>Ga0222638_1000681_pt1 | contig 11568 bp, 7 predicted proteins | sample AntAcemetagen183_FD_181153 | JGI IMG/M metagenome (GOLD analysis project Ga0222638, IMG submission 181153) | Saline water microbial communities from Ace Lake, Antarctica - #183 | ecosystem: Environmental > Aquatic > Non-marine Saline and Alkaline > Saline | place: Antarctica: Ace Lake | collected...
GGAGGAAGAGCGGCGGTTGTTTTATGTGGCGATTAGTCGAGCGAAAGAGAAACTTTTTGTTACGTATTCGGGAAAGAAACCGACTTATTTTATTAATGATGAGATGAATGAAGTTGCTGGCTTGAGGGTTGTGAAAAAGAAAGAGGCTGTTGTTGAGGATGAAGTTGTTGTGGATGTTGATCAGGATGTTTTGGGGGAGTTGAAGAGTTGGAGGTCGGCGGTTAGTTTAGAGAAAGGACTCCCTGCTTATACGATTTTGACGGATAAGACTATTAATGAGATTGCGTCGAAGTTGCCGAAGAGTGGGGATGCTTTGATGAAGATTAATGGGATTGGGCCTAGTAAGTTGGTTAGTTATGGCAAGAAGATTTTAGATATTGTTGATGAGTTTGGGGTTATTTGAACGCACTTCTCTAAAATACATTATAAATCACATAAATACTTTTAAAGAAATTATCCTATTTTATTTTATGGTGAGTGAAATTGAGGTGACCTCAAAAATTTCTGACACTCAGGCATTAATTATTAAAAAAAGAATAAGGGGCCTGGGGTTTTCTAAATTACAGGAAGTAGGGTTGGCGCATGCATATACTCTTGACTATGATTTTTCTAATGAGGAATTGGAGAAGGTGGCAAAGATGCTTACAAATCCAATAACTCAAAAACATGAAATTAACTCTTCGGTAAAGACTGAGGCTGATTGGATTATTGAGATTGGTTTTCTTCCTGGAGTAACTGACAATGTGGCGAATACTGCACAAGAATGTATTCAGGATCTTCTTAATATTAAATTGGATAAGATTTCTGTATTTACCTCTCAAATAATTTTCTTGAATGGAGATTTGACAAAAGAAGAAGTAAGCTATATTGCCGAAGACCTTGCGAATAAGGCAATTCAAAGAATTCATATAAAAAGTGGTTCTCAATATAGGCTCGACGGGGGAATGGATAGAATTGTGCCAAAAGTTAAATTAACTCAAGAGCCTAAGGTAGATACTGTTAGATTAGATGTTGATGATTTAGACCTAACTAAATTGGGTAAACAGGGTATTGAAAATGAAGATGGTTCAAAAAGAGGTCCTTTAGCGCTTGACTTAGAATCTATGAGGACAATTAAAGATTATTTTAAGAAAGAGAGTAGAATGCCGACGGATATAGAACTGGAGTCTATTGCTCAAACTTGGTCTGAACATTGTAAGCATACTATTTTTGCAAATCAGCTTGATGAAATAAAGAATGGTATCTATAAGGAATATGTCCAGAATGCTACAAACAAGATAAGAAAAGAAATGGGAGACCGGGATTTTTGTGTTTCGGTTTTTAAGGATAATTCTGGGGCAATAATTTTTGATGAAAATTATTTGGTAACCGATAAGGTGGAGACTCACAATAGTCCGTCGGCGTTGGATCCATTTGGAGGTTCAATTACTGGAATTGTTGGAGTGAATAGGGATACTATTGGGGTTGGCCTTGGAGCAATGCCGATAATAAATAGATATGGCTACTGTCTTGGTTATCCTGAAGATAAGAGTGTTTTATTCAGAGGGAAAGACAAAACAAATCCGGCGCTTTCTCCAAAGAGAATAATGGAAGGAGTAATTGATGGTGTAAAGGTTGGGGGAAATTGTTCGGGTATACCAACACCTCAGGGGTTTGTTTATTTTGATGATAGTTATAGAGGGAAGCCCTTGATTTTTGTTGGGACAATTGGTCTGATGCCGAGAACTATAAACGGAAAGCAATCTCACGAAAAACAAGCAAAGGCTGGAGATTCTGTTGTTGTAATTGGAGGTAGGGTTGGAAAAGATGGTATACATGGAGCGACTTTTTCTTCGGAGGCTTTGGATTCTGGAAGTCCTGCGACTGCAGTTCAGATTGGAGACCCAATAACTCAAAAAAAACTGAGTGATGCCGTCGTAAAAGAGGCACGAGACCTTGAATTATATAATAGCATTACTGACAACGGGGCGGGGGGACTTTCGTGTTCTGTTGCAGAGATGGCGAAAGAGTGCGGGGGCTTTATTGTAGATTTAGAAAAAGTTCCAGTTAAGTATGATGGGATTCAGCCTTGGGAAATATGGATTAGTGAATCTCAAGAAAGAATGACTTTATCTGTTCCAGAAAATAATCTTCAAGAGTTTCTAAACCTCATGGAGAAAAGGGGAGTTGAAGCGACGGCTATTGGGACATTTAATGATACGGATAGAGCTATTGTAAAATATAATGAGAGAGAAATTCTTGACATAGATATGGATTTTTTACATGATGGTGTGCCAAAGAAAAAGTTAGTCTCTACGTATACTAGGCAAACATATGAGGAACCCGATTTCCCATGTCCTTTTGATTTGACAAAAACTTTGCAAGAAATGCTAACTAGACATAACGTTTCGAGTTTCGAGTTTATCTCTAGACAATATGATCACGAGGTTCAAGCGACTTCTGTTTTGAAACCTTTGCAGGGGGTCGGAGAAGTTAACGCTTATGCGACTGCAACAAAACCGCTATATGATTCCAAGAAGGCAATAGTTACTAGTCAGGGTATTACTTCGAAATATAGTAAAATTGATACTTATGATATGGCTGCTTGTGCGATTGACACTGCAATTAGGAATACTGTTTCTGCGGGGGGCAATTTAGATAAGCTCGCTATAATGGATAATTTTTGTTGGTGTAGCTCTGAGGACCCTGAAAGATTGGGGCAATTGAAGGCTGCAGCTAAAGCTTGTTATGATTATGCTGTTGCATATAAGACTCCTTTTATTTCTGGGAAGGATAGTATGTTTAATGATTTTAAGGGTTATGATGAAAATAATATTCCTTTGAAAATTTCAGTTTCGCCAACGTTACTCATATCTTCGATAAGTGTTGTTGAGGATTATAGGAAACTGGTTTCTCTTGATGCTAAGTTTGTTGGAGATTTGATTTATGTAATCGGTGAAACAAAAAATGAATTGGGCGCGAGCGAATATTTTGAACTCGTGGGGGAGAAGGCTGAGAATAAACCTTATGTCGGCAATAAAGTTCCTAAGGTAGATGCTGAAAAAGCAATAAAATTATATTCTGCACTTAGTGGTGCGATTGACAAGCAAATAATTTCTAGTAGTATACCTGTTAATAATGGTGGGCTTGGGGTTGCTTTGGCAAAAACTTGTATTGCGGGAAATTTGGGTGCTAAGATTGATTTAGGCAAACTGAATTCTTTAGGAATTGAAAGAGATGATTTTGCTTTGTTTAGTGAGAGTCAATCTAGGATTGTTGTAACGATTGCTCCTGAAAATCAAGGGGTTTTTGAGGAAATTTTTAAAGAGGTTAGTTTTTCTAAGATTGGTCAAATTACCGAGGATGATTTTAGTGTGGTTGGACTGAAAGGCGATGAGATTATAGATTTGAATATTAAGGATTTGTCAAATAAATACAAAGAGAGGTTTAAGGATTACTGATGAAACCGAAAATATTAGTCTTGTCTGGATATGGAATAAATTGCGAAAGGGAAACTAAGCGAGCATTTGATATGGTTGGAGGAGATGCAGAAATTGTTCATGTAAATGATATTATTAGCAAGGAGAAAAAATTGAGCGATTATCAAATCTTGGCTTTTCCTGGGGGCTTCTCTTATGGGGATGATACTGGTTCAGGGAATGCGATGGCTAATAAAATTCGATTGAATCTTTGGGATGAGTTGATGGAGTTTGTCAATTCTGGGAAACTTGTAATTGGGATTTGTAATGGATTTCAGATACTAACTAATTTGGGATTATTACCTGCGATGAATAAAGAGTATGGCAAAAGAAAGGTTGCGCTATCGTTTAATAATTCGACTAAGTATGAATGCAGATGGGTTAATTTGAAAGTCAATAATAAAAAATGTATTTTTGCGAAAGGACTTGATAAGTTACATATCCCTGTTGCACATGGAGAGGGTAAGTTTTTTGCTGAGGATAATGTTTTAGATGAATTGGAGAGGAATGATCAGATTGTTTTTACTTATTCTCTTTTGAACGGTGATTCTGCTGGGGGAGTATTTCCTGCCAATCCTAATGGTGCCTCGAGAGATATAGCAGGAATTTGTGATGAGAGCGGAAGAATTTTGGGTATGATGCCACATCCAGAGAGAGCAATTATAAGTGCAAGCTCTCCAGATTTTCAAAAGGAGAAGGAGAAAATGAAAAGACTTGGGAAGGAAGTTCCGGAGTTGAATGAAGATGCGATGAAAATTTTTAGGAATGCGATTGAATATGTTGAAGAAACTGGAATGACTAGTGAGGGTTTTACTTACGCGGATTCTGGGGTTAATATTGAGTTGGGGGATGATGTGTCTAAGGTTTTGTATAATGCTGCTAAAGAAACTTGGAATAATCGTGATGGGAAGCTTGGAGAATTAATTGTTCCATTTGATGATTTTAGTGGGGTTAGAGCTATTGATGTTTCTAATCTGCCGAGTGGGACTTTGATGAATATTGGATTTGATGGCGTTGGGACGAAAATGGAATTGGCTGAGAGAATGGGGGATCATAGCACGATTGCGTTTGATTTGTTCGCAATGGTTTGTGATGATGCGGTAGTGAGGGGAGCTGAGCCGGTACTTATAGGATCTATTCTTGATGTTAATTCCTTGGGGAAGGATGGGGAGACATATATTGAACAGATTAAGCAATTGGCGAAGGGTTATATCGCTGCGGCGAAGGCTGCTAATGTGGCTATAGTAAATGGAGAAGTTGCGGAGCTGGGAACTCGAGTGGGGGGATTTGGTCCTTTTAATTATAATTGGGGAGCGGCAGTTGTTTGGTTTGCAGATAAGGACAAATTGTTTACAGGGAATGAGATAAAACCTGGAGATTCGATTGTTGCATTTCAAGAAAATGGTTTTAGGTCGAATGGGCTTTCTCTTGTAAGAAAAGTTTTTCAGGAATCTTATGGGGATGAGTGGCATAATAAGAAACTGGGTGAGAGTTTGATTGGGAGATTGGTTTTGACTCCTTCAAAAATATATTCTAAGGCTGTTATTGATGCTTATGGGGGTATTGGCGAGGGGATAAAAACAAGGATTCATGGAGTGGCTCATATTACTGGAGGGGGTATTCCTGGGAAACTTGGAAGAATTTTGAAGCCGAGTAACCTTGGGGCAGAGCTAGATAATTTATTTGAACCTTCGGAAATAATGCTGCACTGTCAAGAGCTTGGTAAGATTCGAGATGAGGAAGCGTACACTACTTGGAATATGGGGAATGGAATGTTGATAGTTACTCCGGAGCCAGAAAAAGTTATTCAGATTGCTCTTAAAAATGGAATAAATGCACGAATTGCTGGGAAGGTTACGGGGAATAAAGGGATTTTTATTACGAATAAAGGTAATGATAAAGCTCAGAAAATTTTATCTTTTGATTGAGTGTTGTTTTGATTTTTGGGGTTTAAGCTTAAGATTAAATTCTCCCGCCGGGATTTGCTGTCGCTTCAAAGAAGCTCGGCCGGAATCAAAGATTCCTAAGAAAAATCTAAGGATTTTCCTTAAACCCCAAGGGGTTCAAATGAATGCTCCCGCCGTCGACCATCCACTCTTGGCATCGTCAGGGGACAAATTTTTGTTTTGATTGATATTTATTTTATCGTTGCTGTTTGTAAGACTAGTAGACTTTTTAAGGATTGTCGAGGTTGAGTATATGAATTTTATTTATTTTAGATAGAATACTTTTCCGCAATTTGAAAGCGTTAGCCCATTTTGCATAGGCATTCCATCCCTGAAAAATTTCCATCATCTTCTCTTTGCTGACTAGCTTATCCCTATAAGTATCAATTTTCTTTAGCATACTTCAAAGGTTTCTTTTTCTCAAAAGTTTAAAGTGATAAAAGTTTCTAAACCCTACGAAATCGACGCCTTTTGATAAAGAAACTACTTTGGATTTCTGAGGATGAAGTTCTAAATTTAGTTTTTCTGCCAAAAAATTTTCAATCTCCTTTTTCCACTTATTAAGTTGCTCTCTATTTTGATGAAGAATCACAAAATCATCTACATAGCGAATATAATATTTAGCTTTTAATTGATATTTAACAAAATAATCCAACTCATTCAAATAAACATTAGCGAAAAATTGACTAGTTAAATTTCCTAAAGGCATCCCTTTGGTTTTTTCACCACCAGCGTTCTTTTTCAATATCTTTCTAATAAGCCCTACAACTTTCTTGTCTTTAATTTTATTTTTGATTATTTTGAGTAATATCTCATGGTCAACTTCCTGAAAATAATGTTTAACATCTGCTTTTAGGCAGAAAGCTCTGCTACTAAAATTCTTAGTTATCTTTCTTCTAAAAGTTTCAAATCTTTTAATTGAAAATAAATTGCCCTTTCCTTTTTGGTTAGCACAAGAATCATAGATAAATATCTTTTCAAAAATAGCTCCGATTATATTTATTATAGCATGATGAATCACTCTGTCCCTAAAATGTGACCTTGAAATCTTTCTAGTTTTTGGGTCTTTAAGAATAAAATTATCTAACGGTCTCGGAGAATAGGTAAAATTCATAAGTTCAAATTGGAGGTCAATTAAATTTTTATCCAAATCACTTTCAAATTCTTTAATATAAAGTTTCTTAGTTTTTCCTTTTCTTGCTTTTTGATATGCGGAGTATAGATTACCATAAGAGTAAATTTTCTGATAAAGTTTATTGTAAGTTTTCATAAGTATAACTAGCAAGGGTTTGGCCATTAGACCATCGTCATTGGAGTTCTGCAAGTTGTCATTATGGGAGTTGACGTTGCCGTTCCTGTTGAAATAAACCCTAGACAACAGAGTAGCTCTTTTTACCAATTGCCACCTTTGCTTCAATGTTCAATATTTTACTAATTGTCGCAAATGAATTTTACTGACCCTAAAGGTCTTAATAAAAGAGCGTGTGGCCTAGCCCATTCTTCAATGAAGGTGCTAGGAATCTTAGAAAATTAGAACCCTTTATAGGTTTTATTGTACTAGTTTAGCATCAATCTTATTTCTTAGTGTAGATAAATCAAACTGATATTTTTGATTAATAGCTTCAAATTCTAAATTTTCTGATGCGACGCCTTCGGCGTTAAAAACCACCACCCGACCATCGCCACAGGAGCCCCGCAAGCCGTCACTACGGGAGCCGACGCCGTCCCAGTCGAAATAAACCCTAGACAACCCTTTATCTTTAGTCCATAATGTTTTTGTTTTATTTCTAACCTGAATTTTATCTTTTCCGTAAGCAAATCTTAGGTCATTTACTGCAACGGTATTGTCTCCTATTTTAACCAAGATTCCATAAGGATTCGCTTTATTGTCATCTCTAGTTAATTCAAGACCTGAAAGAACTAAAGGGTTATCTGAAGAAAACTCTAATTCCCTTTCTCTTACCTGCTTGACTAAATTTTCCAAAATCGGAGTATTATTTTTCCACGAAGGAGTATCTGTTCTTAAAACTAATTCAGGAGTATCGGTATAAATTCCCTTAAAAAAAGAAGTGTCCGCATCATAAATTTTTCCAAGGTCAGCTAATCTTGCAACTCTTTGACCTTCAGGAAGATATGATTCTGCTTCAGTATTAAAGAAAAATTGTGAACCCGTTCCATTTTTAGTATCAATTCCATTCATTAATGTTTGATAAGCCTTAGAATCTTTGCCAAATTTTTCAGCCACACCTTTGGCTACTTCTTGATAGAGCTTACTATCTGCAATAGATGCTTCAAAACCTCGAATCACTTGAGATTCAACTTTTATGCTTTTTGTCATAATATATTGATAAAAAAACAGTTTATAAATCTTTCTATATTGTTACTACTGAGTAATTAATATAATTAGTTATCCTGCTGTGCGACTCATGAATAGAAATAAAGGTAACTTCACAACATCTACTAATTCAAAACCTCAACCTATCTTTCCTTAGAATGCCAATTAAAAGCCCGACAAAGCCCTTCAAATTGCCTTTGTGGGCATTTTGTAGCACTTCATAATATTTGAATCTCCTTTTCTTCGGAATATTTACCATAGGATATTTATTCTTGTGTAAGATAAAATTCATCAATAATCTCCCGACCCTTCCATTGCCATCAACAAAAGGATGTATCTTTTCAAATTCTGTATGAAAATGAGAAGCCAAAATTATTGGATGAAGTTTCTTTTTGTTGACCGAATACCATCTAAGCAAGGTCGCCATTTTATTCGGAACTTCATGGGGCTTTGGTGGAATATGTTGTCCAACAAAAACTTGAACAGTTCTATATTTTCCAGACTGGGAAGCCAACTCTTCTCTTAAGGTATTTGCAACAACTAAATGATGCAACCCCAAAATAAATTCTTTTGTTAAGTCTTTTTTGTAATTTAGAATATAGTCAAATGCCTTTTTGTGATTCAAAATTTCATGAACTTCCCTTAAGGATTTCGTGCTTGGAACAATTCCTTCAAACAACAAATGAGAAGTTTCTAAAAATGTTAATGTGTTTCCTTCAATACCTGTGGAGTCATGAGTGAATAATGAACAGAAAGCCTCATACCTATTTTCATAATTCTCCCTTGGCTCTTTCGAAAAATCTCTTTTAATTTGCTCTAGGAATTTTTCTTCATCTTTTGTCAAAACAATATCGAAAATGTTTAATTTTTTATCTGCAGCTTTTTCTTTTTTAATTAATTCTTCTTTGTTTAAATTGACTCCAAGATAGATTCGTTCCTTTGATACCCTGCCATTCAATTTAATGGACTTTACTCTGTAATAATATTTCCTCCCATTCTTTTCTTTTATTTCTGTGTAAGCCATGTTTTTTATACGTCTACCATATTTATAAATATTACTATTTGGTGGACGTACGAAACGTCCCAGTTAAGCCCCCACGTCCGTACTATCATATATACATATTATGCCGACTGACTCTTTGGCTTTTTCTAGCGATTCTAATCGACGATAAACCTTATTTGATACCCGAAAAACCAGAGTCCTATTTTTGGGCTTTTTTTGCCATTTTTATCAGTTTATCTAGCCTAGATTTTACATATCGTTTGTCAACAGCATCTCCATGTTTCTTATATTTTCTCACTTTATTTCTATCAGTCACAACAAAAAACCACTTATCATAATTTTCCAAAACTTTCAGCTTCTCTTTCATCCTACTAATTTTAGAAAAGATGGAACCCGTTTCAATTTCAATCGCAAATCTCTTTCCACGAATTTCAAAAACAATATCCGGTTTTTTAGTCACAAATAATTCCGTTTCAATCCCATTCTTTTCTAAGAACTCAGAAATATTCTTAGTTAGAAATAGGTGAGTAAAACTTTCATTATGTCTTGGGAGCAAAAGAAAGTCTTCCATTTTCCCATTCAAGAGATTTTTATATTTTTTAATTTGATAATCATCATTCAAGAGATATTTGGCTTCGTGTTTGGTTATATTTTTCTTATGAAAATATCTTTTATCTGAATCAACTTTTATATTCACACTTCTCCGATAAGTTCCAATAGGTTCTGGCTCAAATGAATCTTCCTCTTCAACATTATCCTCTTTAGTATTATCTTCAGAATTTAATTCATCATCTTTGTCCACCAGATTATTCGAATCAAATTTTTTAATCTTCTTCTTTGGCAATTTCATAATCCTTTCTCTTTCTTCAAGTTCCCATTTTTTATAATCTCTACGTGATTTGTAACGGAAAAATATTAAGATAATTATTCCAAGAAAAGTAATAGAAAAAATAGTAATAATAAAAATAGGGTTAACAAAAAAAGAGAATAACTTACTGGGAAATTCTTGGATATTTTTTTCAATTTTTTGAAGTGGTTCAGCAAGAATGACTGAAAGAGCGATTGTTAATAATATAAACGGGATTAGTGAATCATTAGTTTCCACAAGGTATTTGTTTTGCCTGACTGTGCAATTTATTTACATGAACATAAATCTCAGCCAATTGTTTTTTCATCACATCAACTTGAGCTTCCAACAATTCGCTTTTATACTCTGATTTTGTCAATCTTTTTTCTAACTCAGTTTTGGTCACATCAACTAACAAGTCCTCTTCAGAAATTGTATCTCTCATTCCTAACATCTCAGAATAATAATGTATCTTGTCCGACTTTTTCCAACCGAATCTAAATTTTAGTGCAGATTCAGATTTATATCTCGGAAGCCAATAACAGCAACTACAATGTCGAAAATCATACATCGTTAAATCGGAATACTTTTGACCTGCTAGACTTTTCTCGTTGCCGAATAACTTCTCTGCTAGTCGTTTTAGGTAGCGATTCACAACATAGGGACTAAATTTGAATAGGTAATCTTCTTGTCCTAATTTGTTCTCCTTGATGTATCTTTTGACTAACTCTGAACAAATCATTAATTTTATTCTTCTTCCAAAAGTTTTAGAGATTTCATCCCTAATGTTTAGCTCTTTGTAGTTTTGAGATAAGTCAGAAACTTTAATGTTCATTAATTCTGTTGGGGCTCGAATTCCTGTATCAAATAAAAACATAACAATTGTTTTATATTTGGGATTGCAGTTGTCTGAGAAGATTCTTACTTGATCTTCGTTGAGGTATACCCATTCGGGCTTTTCGCCTGACGAGTCTAAATAGATTGTAATATCTTCAACCTCTTCTCCCGCCTTTCTTGCGACTTTTTGATGCCAGTGCCAGAATGCCTTAAAGATTTTGACAAAGTCTCGTGTTGCCCGATATCTGTGCCCGTCCTGCCGTTTTATGACGCCCTTTCGCATATCCACAAAGAATGAACAGACTTGTTGCTCAGTTAATTTTTTAATATCGTCAACATCTAAAATTTTTTTGAATTTTTTAGCTAGAAATGTGAGTCGGAGCCGAATTGTGTTTAATCTAGTAAAACTCCTAGCGCCTTTTTTAGAAGATAGGGATGTATTCAATCCTAGCTCCATATCTTTCAAATAGTTTAAAATTATCTCCGAGTTTTCTCTGGAGAGGTCCGAGATACCACCCAAATCCCGCACCTTATTTTTCCAACGGGTCAGCGACCCTTCGTGGTTATAAGGATCAATCTTCATGGCCTCAGTGTCCAGTAAAACATGTTATTTAATAATTGTCCCAGAAATTTGTCACAAGTTAGTGACTGGATATTTTCTTGCTTTTTTTGTCTTTTCATTTAATTATTTTAAACAAAAAGTTGTCCCCTTGATTGGTCAAAAAGGTATCATGCTCCCGCCGAGCCTTAGAAATTCTTAAAACGCTCTCTTTATCGAGTTTGTTTTAGTATGATTTATAGAGTGTGTTTGGATTTATATATGTTGTGAGTGATTAAACGCAACGCCCCAACTGATAGTAGTGGGGGAGTTTTGCTATGACAATGTTTACAAAAAAATACTTTAGCAGCTATAGCTTTTTGCTACATTATCTCCATCTTCATCACAAATGAATACCTTTGTATATTTATCTGCAAAATATGGATTATCTCCCTGATATTCAAAAACAACTAAAAAGGAAATAAATTCTTCATCATCTGAACAAATACCTATGTATTGATTAGCTGTTTGATATTTAGCGATATAGTTTTTTAAATCATTTTTATTTTCAAAAGTTTTATATTCTTCAATCTTAAATATAAAA
>Ga0222638_1000687_pt1 | contig 11536 bp, 9 predicted proteins | sample AntAcemetagen183_FD_181153 | JGI IMG/M metagenome (GOLD analysis project Ga0222638, IMG submission 181153) | Saline water microbial communities from Ace Lake, Antarctica - #183 | ecosystem: Environmental > Aquatic > Non-marine Saline and Alkaline > Saline | place: Antarctica: Ace Lake | collected...
CGTATGCAAGGATATCCTTGATGAGGCCGCCCAGCCCACCTCCGATAAGGAGAACCTTTTTCGGGTCGGGGTGCTGCGTCAGGATGAAGTTGGCGAGCACGGCGTACTCGTACTCGTTCGGGAAAGCCTCTATATACTGGCCGTTCCCGAAGAGGTTGAACTGATCGGCAAGCCTGGTAAGGGCGATATTCTCGTACCTCGAATCCTCGGATTTCACAAGTTCCATCGCCGGGTTGAACGACCTCCACCGCGCGAGGACGGACGCGCGCTCAAGCCCGCTCACGAGACCCAGAGGCCAGGATAAGACAGCAAAAACGAGGAGGCATCCTGTAACCAGAGCAGCAACACGCGCCAACCGTCCGGAGCCGTGGAACACGCACATGAGAAAGGCGATGATAAGGACGGTTACCATGGTCAGGAATATGGACTGATAAGTTGAGCAGTAAAGCACCAGGAAGAAAGTGAACACGGTACCCCCGATGATGCTCCCGAGACCCTCGAGGATATAGACGGCACCGATCTGCTGCGAGCCGCCACCCCTCCTCCCGGGCCAGAGCCTGCAGGCCACGGGGAAGACAAACCCGATGAAGAAGCTGAACAGCGTGGTGAGAACGGCGAGGGAGAGAAACATCGTCCCGAAAGGTATGAGCTGGCCGACCTGGACCCCGACGATCGTCCTTAGCACCCTGACGCAATAAATCTGGGCAGGCAGAAGCACACAGGCAAGCGCCATCAGCGAGGCGATGGCGGCAACGGGGTCCCTGATCCGGTCGGCAAGGCGCGCGGAGGCGAAAGCCCCCAGGGCCACGCCCATGAACCACACGGCGAATATCGCCCCGAAGCAAAGCTCGTTCCCGTAGACAACAACCAGGAACTCCCTGATAAATATCACCTGTGCGACGGTGGCAAGGAAACCGAGGGAAATAACCGCAAGCTTTTTCAATAAATTAGCTCACTTCGTTCGCAAATTTTTTCAATCTAATTGACCGCCTGTATGGCACCGGTCTCGATCCAGCCTGATTTACCACCCGGTATGCGGACCTGCACCCAGCTGTTCCGCCGCCTTATTATCCTCACCGTGCTTCCCTCGTGGAGGTTAAACGCGACCGTGCCGTCTTCCGCGGGGCTGTAGCGGACCTCGACCCGGTCCCGCATAATCACCCCCTCCCTGCGGAAAAATTTCACGTAGATTTTGCAGGCTGTCAGGGACGCGGAAAGGATGAATACAATCAGGACGGCGACGGCGACCTTACCGAGTTTCTCCCGTACCCCTCTCAGAAGAAGCGCCGCTATCGCGGCGACCCAGAAGAGGATGAGAACCGACGATGAGAGGAGCACGAACTCGTTTACCGTCATCGAAGATAAGAAGCTATCAAGTATCCTTATGAAAACGTTCGCCCTGGGCGGGGAGAACCTGTCCCTGACGGTGAGCTCAGCATACCTGAGATTGGCCTCGAGATCACCGTCCCTCGGAATCAGCTCAAGCGCCCTCCGGTAGGAGAGTATAGCCTCCGCCAACATGTCCATCTTGATATAAGCGTTCCCCATATTGTAGTAGAGGTTCCCGCTCTCCAGCCCCATGCCGAGCACCCTCTCATACTCCGCGATTGCCGCGGAGTAATCCCCGTGCTCGTAGAGCCTGTTCGCGTTGAAGAACGGCTGATCGGCCTCACCTGCCGCGGCCGGCGCCGACCACGCCACGGAGATCAGGACGCACAGGCCGACGGCGGACCAGTTATTTCTTCTTCTCGATTTTTTGAATAATCTCATTCAGGTCTTCCAGCGTCTTCTTCATGTCTGACGGTTTGCAATCCTGGCTCGCAAACTGCGCGAGCTCGCAGTCACGGTAAAATTTTTCGGCTCTCGAGAGCGTTTCCCCGCCCAGGCCGAGCGATCGCATGTACTCCATGACATTATCGCGCAACACGGATGCCCCGGGAACGTTCAGCCGGTCCCCGACATACCGCGAGAGAACACCCTCTGCGGCCGAGTAAAATTCCTTCGGCGCGCGTTTCCCTATGAGAGCGGCGGACTTCCTGGCGCCGCTCACCGCCTTCTTGTATGAGCGGCTCAGCCGCGCGTAGGCAAAATCTGAGCGCATTTTCTCTCTCTTCCGCGTCGCCAGGAAGACAAACACGAAGCACGCAGCGGGAATAACGTTTATCAGTATAAAGGCGGGGCGGGAAAGGATCGTCCGGCCTCTCTGCGTGAAACGCCCCGGCGAAAGCTTTATGAAGTGAATGTCCTTCTTGATGAGTTGGACGGACTCGCCCGTCTCGTGCGGCCTGAGCTCCACGATCTGGAGGGGGCCCTCCTCGGGCGCGGGTAGGACCTCTATGGAAATCGGGCCCTTCGATATCGTCCGGTACTTCTTTGTTGCCGTATCGAAGTACGTGAACTTGATGTCCGGTATTTCTTTTATGTCCTCGTTAAGGGGAACGAGAATCTCCTCGAATATCTTGCGCCCCCGTATTTCGGTTGTCCTGTCGGTGATCTCTGTCTTGCTGGAGGGCTCGTACGTCTTGAAATCCGAATCCGTCTCGATTACGGGAGCCGAGACGGTGTCGAGGTTCCCCGATCCTTCAATCACTGTCTTCACGGTGATCGGGTCGCCGACCTTGGTCTTCCCGGGCTTGACGCTGACCTCCATCGAATACCGGCCGACCGATATTTTCTTGTCCGCGGGGCGGCCCTCCTCCGGCAGGGGGAGGACCCTGATAACCATCTCCTGGGTGGTGAGGTTGACTGGAGTCCTCGGGGACGAGAAGAAAAACGAATCGCTGAAGAAAGGGTCGTCGAAGAACGACCTCGACCGCCGGCCCTGTCGCGGGCCGGGAACGGTACAGCTGAAACGAATCGGCCCCACTTTCAGCTCACCGGTTTTGTACGGGAAAAGGGCATAGCGAAGCGATTTAGTATTATACACTTTTCCGTCTATCCTCTCCGTCCCGTTCTCTCCCCCGGGATCTCCGAGGGCCTCCACCCTGAAGCCCTTCGATGGGGGGGATTGAAGCTGAAGGTCTCTCGCCTGCCTGCCGGCCTCGTAAAACCGGAACGTCAGAATAATCTGCTCGTCAAGATATGCCGTTGTCCTGTCGGCCGTCAGCGTTACGAAAAGCGGTTTCAGACCGTCTTTCTGGAGGTAGCCCCCATCGCCCTTCACCTCCAGCTTGATGGGGTCCGTCCTGTATGTTTTTCCCCCGATCTCCACTGTCGCCGAGGGTATCGTAAGGACCCCGCTCTTCGTCGGGAGAAGCGTGTACATGTACTCGTACGTGGACTTAAACACGCCGTTTTCAAAGACGTTCTTGCTCATCTTCTTCGCGGAGAGAACACGGAAGCCGTCGAGCCGGGGTAAAAGCGGCTCCTCCTCCGGTTTGGCTCCGGAAACCTCAAGCGTAAGAACAACCCGCCCGCCGTCGGTTTCGGCATTTGCCGTAAAAGATACGGGAGCAGCATTCGCCGCAGGAACAGCCAGTAGAAGCAAGACAAGATAAATAATGATTCTCTTCATCTACCAGTCCTTTTCCACCCTCGTGTCGGCGGCGGGAACCTTCCGCCTCTTCATCTCGCGTCTCATTCGCTCCTCTTCATCGTGGGAGTCCAGAAAGCGCGCTGCCTCTTCCTCGGAGATCTCGCCCTGCTCTTGCCGCTCATCCTGCTGTTGCTGCTGATCCTTCTTTTCGTCTTCCTTCTGTTCTTGTTCCCGCTCCTGCTCCTTCCCCTTATCCTTCTCGTCCTCTTCTTTCTTCTCCTGCTCCTCCCCCTTATCCTTATCCTTCTCGTCCTCTTCCTTCTTACCCTGCTCTTGCTCCTCCTCCTTATCCTTCTCTTTCTCTTCCTTCTTCTCCTTCTCCTGCTCCTCCTCCTTATCCTTCTCTTTCTCTTCCTTCTTCTCCTTCTCCTGATCTTCCTCTTTCTTCTCCTCGTCCTGCTTTTGCTGCTGTTGCTGTTGCTGGTTCTTCAGCTTCTCGATCTCCCGGCGGACATACTCCAGGTTGTTCTTCGCGTCAACGTCGCCGGGATTAAATGTGAGGGCGCGCGAATAGTTCCCGATCGCCTCTTCGTAAATGGGAATAGACGACTCCCCTTTCCCGAGCCGGTACTTGGCGTTCCCCATATTGTAATATGCCGATGACTCAATAGCCGGGTCCTCCGCCGCCGCCGCTTTCTTATACAGGTCGAGAGCTTTGCCGTAGTCCTCCTGCATATAATAAACGTTACCTATGTCGAAATAAATCCCGGGCGCTTCGGGAGCGGCCGCCTGCGCCTCGCTGTATTTGGCCATTGCCTCTCCGTATTTGCCGTCATGGTAGAGCTTGTTCCCCTCCTCGACATCCGTCCCCGCGCCTGCCACAAGAGCCAGGGAGAGGAGCATTAGACCAATAATTTTTACTCTATCTTTCATCAGTCGCTCATTAAAATAGACAAGCTATGAGGCCCTGAGTAATAACCAAGATACAAGATACAAACAATATCCAAATTCAAAATCTAAATACTCAAACTTAGCATTTTACTAACCGAGATTAAATCAAGGCTTGTTTGGTTATTGGTCATTGGTGATTGTTTGTATCTTGTATCTTGTTTCTTGTTTCTTCACTCATGAGTATTCGGCCTTTTTCTTACGCCAGCGCCTATCACGGCCTCGAGGCAGAGCAGGATAAGGGCCGCCGCCAGCGGGAACTGGTACCTGTTCTCGAACACCTTCTTCCTGCCGGTCGCCGCCTCGGCGGCATCCCCGCTGACGATGCGCGTCTTGTAGAGCTTTTCCAGGTCCAGCGTCGTTCTCGATTGGATATACGCCCCGCCGGTAATGAGAGCTATCCTGGAAAGCTCATCCTCTTCGAGCCTCGACTTAACCGCCTTCTCTTCCCTGTCCTTGAGGTACGAGAGCTGCCCCTTCTCGTCCCGCAGGGGAATGAGCTCGCCTTCAGAAGTTCCGATGCCCACACAGAATATTTTGATCCCGGCCTCCTTCGCCCTCTTTGCGGCGGCCAGGGCGTCCCCCGCGGTGCTCTCCCCGTCGGAGATGATAATCAGGACCTTGTCTCTTTTACCTGTCCCGAACGCCCACAGGGCCTTGTCTATGGCCTTTCCTATGTCCGTGCCACCCCGCGAAATAGTCGTCGGTGTAACGTCGTCGACAATGAGGCGGCAGGCAGCGTAATCCAGCGTGAGGGGACACTTGATAAAAGCCTGGCCGGCGAACGCGATTATCCCGACGCGGTCGCCCCGGAGGTTGGCGACAAGGTCCTCGATCTCGCGTTTCGCTTTCTCCAGCCTGTTCGGCTTGACGTCTTCCGCGAGCATGCTCTTCGATGTATCGACAGCGATAATAAGGTCCAGCCCCCTTCGCCGCACCTCCCTCCAGTGATACCCCCACATCGGCCGGGCAAGGGCCAGGACGATGAACAGCAGGGCCAATGCTATTACCGCGCTCTTTATCTTCTGCCGCTTTAAGTATTCTCCCGGAATCACCCTATCGATCAGGCCGGCCGAGAACAACCGCAGTTCAGCCGCCCTCTTCCTCCTGAAAACGAACCAGTAGAAGAGAACGACGAGCCCGACAACCAGGAGAAACAGCAGTGCATGGGGATCGGCGAACTTCATCAGGGTATCCTTCTCAAGACGGTGTTTGAGAGAACGATCTCGAGCAGAAGAAATGCCACAGCCGCCATCGCGAGGTATGAAAAGAGGTCCCTGTAGTCCATGTAGTGCCTCTCCTTTATTGTCGTCTTCTCCATCCTGTCTATTTCCGAATATATCCCGGCGAGGGACCGTGTGTCCGTGGCACGGAAATATTTACCGCCGGTTATATCCGCGATCTCCCTTAGGACGCTCTCGTCTATCGGGTCGTAATAACCGATCGTTCTCCCGAAGGCGCGCTGTTCCATGACACTGCCCGCCCCTATTGTATAGATTTTTATCCCGAAGGCCTTTGCCAGGTCGGCCGCCGCGACCGGTCCGATCTTGCCGAAATTGTTCCGGCCGTCGGTGAGGAGGATGATGACCTTGCTCTTCCCCGGAGTCTTGCGGAGCCTGTTGACGGACGTGGCGATCGCCGAGCCTATCGCCGTTCCGTCCTCCTCCGAGTTCAGCGGTACTATCCTGAGCTCGTCCAGGAACTGGAGGAGCACGCCGTAATCCAGCGTCGGCGGGCACTGCGTGTACGCGTACTTCGCAAAGACGACCATCCCGATCTGGTCGTTCTCCCTGCCACGGATAAAGTCGCGCACAGCGGTTTTAACAGCATAGAGCCTGTTGTGCCGCTTTCCTCCCACGACGAAGTCGTCCGCCCTCATGCTGCCGGATATGTCTATGGCCAGCATGATGTCTATCCCCTCCGATGTAATATCGATCTCCTCCAGGCCCTCCTGCGGCCTGGCCAGCGACACAACGAGTAGGAGCAAAACGGCTGAACGCATATAGATGGGGACGTGGCGGAACCGGAGGCTGGCGGATGGGCGGATCTTGCCGAGGATAGAGAGGGACGGATACCTGATCGTCTCCTCCCTCCTCCTGAAGAAATATACGTAGAGAACCAGGGGAATGAGCAGCAGAAGAATCAAGAGTACCGGGTCCCTAAGAATCATGACTAAATCTCACCTGATTTCTCAGATTACTCTGATAATTGTTTTGGCATTTCTTCGTTTCACGTTCCACGTTCTTTCCTATTTCTATATTTTTATGTTTTCATTCTTTCATATTTTCGTCCGTCGTCCCTCGTCCTTCGTCCATCGTTACGTCAGCCGGTGCCGTCTCGTCCACGAACCTCCTGGCCGCGGCGTAAACGGAGTCCGCTTCCTCCTTCGTCGCCCTGTACCGGGCGAACTTCACCAAGTCGCACTGGTTGAGGAAATCGCGGAGGAGCTCCCTGTGCCCGAGGGTCAATACCCCCGATGCGGCCGCAGCATCCAGGAACTCCTCCGTCGTCATCTCAGGCGCTGAAACGCTGAACGCGCCCTCGAGGTACTTCCTCAGAACATCTGAAACGCCGGTAAAATATTCCTTGATCTTCCCCATGGCGATCAGATTCATCGCGCGGATTCTCTCCAGCTCCCTGTAAGCCAGCTCGTGGGGAGGGACGACGATCTCCGGGGCAGGGGCCTTCTCCCTCTCCCTCCTCCTGAGATAGAAGAAGATGAGGACTGCCGCCGCGACAACAACGGCCAGGCCGATCAACAGGTACGCCCCTGCCGGGGCCTCCAGATCCACAGGCCCCTTGATATCCTTGAGCTCCGGGTTCTCGCCCAGGACGCTGTAAACCTCTATCTCGATCGGGGAGGCCGCCAGCCGTTCTTTCCCGTCCTCACCGTACTCGAGTACGGGAGGCTCGATAACTTGATGCCCCGTAGTAAAAGCCGTGATCGTGTACAGGCAGTCAATAATCCGCCTCCCGCCCGTCACGGATTCTCTAATATCGCTGTTCAGTATCGTAAAGGGTCCAATGCTCCCCTGATATTCTTTCAACAGGGAGGGGGTTTCCTTATCAACCACGGAGCGGACCCTGTAGGCTATTCTATCCCCCACGGATATCCTGTCCCTGTCGACGCTCGCCGTTATCGACGGCACCGGCCCATCATATCTTTTCTCGCATGAAGCCATAGAGGCCAGTAGAAAAAGAACGACAGGAAATATCTTGCTCTTGAACATGATTGCACTATTGATATTAAACCGCGGATTTGACCGATTATGCTGATTTATAAATGATTTAATCCGTCTCATCCGTTTAATCCGTGGTTCAATCTTCGGTGGTTTTACTTTTTGATCGTTTTGACGCCGATCCGGTTCATGGCGGCCTCGTCAATCTCTATATCGAACTCATCCTCCAGGTTCTCCAGGAGCTCCTTATAGGCATCGTCATGGGCCTTTTTGAAAAGCGCCCGCTCGATGTCGCCCCCGGCCTCTTCAAAAGCGACGGTTGACTCGGGCTGCTTGCCGGTAAGCCTCACAATGTAGATCCCCAGCTCTCCCCGGACGGGTCCCGACACCTCGCCAACCACCGGGATGGCAGAAGCCTCCACGGCTATGTCGGCCGGAATATCTTCCACCGCCAGAAAACCAAGGTCGCCCCCATCTTTTCCCGAAGAATGGCCGGATAACTGGCGGGCCAGCCACTCGAACTCTTCGCCCGCGCTCAGCCTCTCGATGATATTCATGGCCTTCTCCTCCGCCTTCTCAACCTCCTCCGGGGCGGCATCTTTGCTCAGACCTATCATGATGACGCCAAGCCTGAGTTTCTCGGGGACGGTGTACTTCTCCTGATTATCGCGATAATACCTTTCGATGTCCGAATCCTTCACGACGACCTTCTTCTTCAGCTCGTCGCTCACCCTCTCCCTGATAATACGTTTCCTGAAATCCTCAACCTCCGCCTTGACGTTGCGGGCGCTGTCTATCCCGAGCCTCCTGCCCTCCTGGTAGAAAAGCTCGTCCTCTATCAGGCTGCGCACCAGCTGCTTCTTTCCGTCAGCGGAGAGATATTTATCCCGGTACGCCGCCGGGACACGCTCCAGGGCCCTGTTGAAATCCGACTCCGTGACAGGCTTTCCGCCGACTGTTGCAAGAACCCTGTCCTCCTGACCGGTATCCCCGGCAACAGCGATCTTTTTTCGTGCCGTCCCCGCGCACGAAGCCAGTGTAAATACCAGATAGAAACACGCGACTATTCTTAACAAACCATCCATCCCCATGATAGTTACCGTTCCTTTTGAAATTTTCAATATTACCTCCGACGGGCCCTGGCTTTAAAAAAGCTCATGAGTTCTTTTACATACGGCTTTCCTGTAGATATGCCGATGTAGTCAACCCCCATAGATCTCATAACTCTCCTTCTCTCTACGAATTCCAACCCCTTCCGCTTCTTGAGTTCCCGTTTCAGCTCCGGGTCCCTCGTATCCACAATCATCGTCCTGCCGCTCTCGGCATCTTTGAGCTGCAGAAAACCGATCGAGGGAAGCTCCGTCTCCCCCGGGTCGGACACACCGATCGCTATAACGTCATGCTTGTTGTTGGCGATGCGAAGGGCCTTCTCGTACTCCGCGGCGAGAAAGTCGGAGACCAGAAACGTCACGGCCCTCCTCGTCGTCACCCTGTTGAGATACTCCAGGGCGACGGCAATATCGGTCCCGACACCCTTCGGCTTGAAGTACAGCAGCTCGCGTATAACCCTCAGGACGTGAACGTTCCCTTTCTTCGGCGGCACGAACTTCTCTACGGTATCGGTGAAAATGATAAGACCGACCTTATCCTTGTTGCGTATAGCGGAGAAGGCGAGAACGGCGCAGACCTCCGCGGCAAGCTCGTTTTTCATCATGTTGACCGTGCCGAACCGGCCCGACGCGCTTGCATCGACGAGGAACATCACCGTCATCTCCCTCTCCTCGACGAACTTCTTGACGTGGGGATGGCCGGTCCTCGCGGTTACGTTCCAGTCGATCGACCTGATGTCATCACCGGGCTGGTACTCGCGGACCTCGTCGAACTCCATGCCCCGGCCCTTGAAGACGCTCTCGTACTCTCCCGCGAAAACGTCGGTGACCATCCGCTTGGTGGTGATCTCTATCCGACGAACCTTTTTAAGTATCTCTTTCGGGATCATATTTAATAGCCCTGCATTTCAACGTCCCGCGTAGCTATCCTTGTATAGAGCCTTCAGACCCTTCCGTCTTTAGCTAACACCGTATTTCGTATCTCGTATTTCGCTTCACTCTTCACGCTTCACGCTTCACGAATTTACGGAACCGGTACCTCGTCGAAAATCCTCGAGAGGATCTGCTCGCTTGTCATCTCCTCCGCCTCCGCCTCGTACGTGACGATGACCCTATGCCGCAAGACGTCCATGCCGACCGACTTAACGTCCTGGGGAACAACGTACCCCCTCCCGCTGAGGAACGCGTGGGCCTTGGCGGCAACCGTGAGGTATATGGAGGCGCGGGGCGAAGCGCCGTACAGGATGAGATTTTCAAGGTCCAGCCCGTGGTTCTTAGGCTCCCTCGTGGCGAAGACGAGGTCGAGAATATACTCTTTTATTTTCTGATCGATATAGATCTCGTTGACGGTCTGCCGGGCGCGTAAAATCTCATCGGGGCCGATGACCGGATCTACCTTGATTTCCTTTCCCACGACCGCCATTCTCTCGACGATCTCCCTCTCCTCTTCCCTGCTCGGGTAGGTGATGTTGAGCTTGAGCATGAAGCGGTCTACCTGTGCCTCGGGCAAGGGGTACGTCCCCTCGTGCTCTATGGGGTTCTGCGTTGCCAGGACCAGGAACGGCTCCTCGAGCGGAAATGTGCTGGACCCGATAGTGACCTGCCTCTCCTGCATCGCCTCCAGGAGGGCGCTCTGAACCTTTGCCGGCGCCCTGTTTATCTCGTCCGCGAGGATCAGGTTGGCAAAGATGGGTCCCTTCTTTGTCGTGAAATCGCCCGTCTTGGGATTATAGACCAGCGTGCCTATGAGGTCGGCGGGAAGCAGATCGGGCGTAAACTGTATGCGCTGGAATTTCGTGTTGATCGCCATCGAGAGAACCATCACCGACATCGACTTGGCGAGGCCCGGAACACCCTCAATGAGGACGTGGCCGTTCGCCAGGAGGCCTATGAGAAGCCGGTCGATGAGATACTGCTGGCCCACGATCACCTTTCTGATCTCTTCGGTCAGGCGCGTCAGGAACTCGCTCTCCCTCTTCACCTTTTCATCTATTCTCGCTATTACGCTGTCCATTTTTTACCTCCCTGAGTTAGCTTAATTTAGTTTGTCCCCAATCTACTTTCAAGAATCGTACCTTCCTATAGCCGGCTACAGCACTTATCCCGGCTTCGCCGGGGACTTTTGCCACTAAGACACTAAGGCACAAAGAATAATTATTATTAGTTTTTCTTCGTGTCTTCGTGCCTTTGTGGCTAGTCTAAATAACAAATTCCCATACAATCCAGTTACTAGAGGTTACTAATGGTTACAAAGATCTTACCCGGGAGCCTCCTTCGTAACCTTCCTTAGTAACAATCTGTAGTAACTCGCTGCATCTGAATTTTAAAAACTTATTAGACAGGATATATAAGAAAAACCGCTTGATTTTGACGCTAAAGCATTTACTTTTTACAATCCTGTAAATCTTGTTAATCCTGTCAAAAAAAATAAAAGTTGCCCGAGCTCAGCGAGGGCTAACTTGGTATTCTTTCGCTTTCTCTTGTAGATCAAGATAGCAATACCGAGGACGACGAAAGCCGCAATTATAGCGACCACCCATATTGTTGACCGGCCGCGGACGACCTCCACGTCAACGGCCCGGCCCGTCAGGCCGAACTCGTTTTCCTCCCGTCTCGCGTTAAAGATAAGGGGACCTATTGTTGCCCTGCCTTCCTTTTCCGCGATGAAAACCAGGTCGTACTTCTTCTCAGAACGGGGGATTCCGTCCCGGAGAGCAGTGCGGCACTCCTGGGAGGATATTTCCAGGCGCAGGTTCTCCGGGACCTCGAACGCCGGCCTTCCCACATCCACCTCCGTCCCTTCACCCTCCCATGAAACAGTGGCG
>Ga0222638_1000691_pt1 | contig 11494 bp, 10 predicted proteins | sample AntAcemetagen183_FD_181153 | JGI IMG/M metagenome (GOLD analysis project Ga0222638, IMG submission 181153) | Saline water microbial communities from Ace Lake, Antarctica - #183 | ecosystem: Environmental > Aquatic > Non-marine Saline and Alkaline > Saline | place: Antarctica: Ace Lake...
AATTGATAGAATACCTTAACTTTAGGCACTTTAGTTCACTTTAGGCACTTTACACTTTTGCATACATAGAATGAATAAACCACGTTATAAATACGTGACCGTATTTACGAATACATGTACTAAGGATGTATCAAAAACGATCGTACAGGAATTTGCCGGCAGGAAAGAATCTGGTTGGTTTCAGGGTGGCCGTTAAGGAAACAGACCTGTTTGTGCATGCGGTCAAACCCCTCGAGGACATCACCCGGGAACTGATTCTCAAGCACAGAGGGGTTGTTGAGGCGTATATAAAAACATACCCTGAATTTGTAACCATGTTGACGCCGTGGCGGGTCAGCGGCCCGGCGCCCATTATCATAAACCACATGGCATCAGCGGGTGAAAAGGCCGGTGTCGGTCCCATGGCGGCGGTTGCCGGTGCAATTGCCGAGCACGTGGGGATCGATCTGTTGGGGCATACCCATGAGGTTGTTGTGGAAAACGGTGGGGACGTTTTTTTTAAAACCAATGGCCCGGTGACCATCGGTATTTTTGCAGGCAACTCTCCGGTAAGTCTTGGCATGGGTCTGCGGGTGTATCCGGGTAAAAAACCGTTATCCGTATGCACATCATCAGGCACCGTGGGACACTCGCTCAGTTTCGGAAAAGCGGATGCGGTCTGTGTGTTGTCCCGCTCCGGTTCACTTGCCGATGCCGCTGCAACGTCCATCGGCAATCGGATAACGTCAAAAGCGCATATCGGGTCTGCAATTGATTTCGGTAAAAATATCAAAGGGGTTGTCGGGATTGTTGTGATTGTGGGAGGTGAGATCGGCATGTGGGGGGAACTGGAGGTTGTGCGCCTAAAATAGAAAAGGGTTGAGTTTTGGGCTTGAAAAGGGTATTTGAATTGAAGATTGAAGATTGAAGATTGAAGATTGAAGATTGAAGATTGAAGATTGAAGATTGAAGATTGACGAATGACGAATGACTATGTTATTTTCGGGTTTGATAAGGAGGATGTATAATGAAAACCATGTGGGCTCCCTGGCGCATGGAATATATTCTGGGCGATAAAGAGAACGGCTGTATATTTTGCAAAGCGCTTTCGGAACAGGACAATCTGACCCTTTACAAGGGCAAGGCGACCCTTGTGGTTATGAATAAATTTCCTTATATTAACGGCCATCTTCTGGTGGCGCCGATCAAACATATTTCCACTCTGGATCAGCTCAGCAAAAGCGAAATGGGAAATCTTCTCAAGACCGTTGAACAATCTGTGGGAATATTAAAAAAAGTGATGGTCCCCGACGGGTTTAATGTCGGACTTAATCTGGGGAAAGTGGCGGGCGCCGGCGTTGAAGAACATCTCCACTTTCATATTGTTCCCCGGTGGTTTGGCGATACCAATGCGTTAACTGTTTTTGCCGACGTGCGTGTTATTCCGGAGCATTTAATAACCACCTACAATAATTTAAAGCCCCACTTTGATAATTTAGACATAACCAGCTAATATTGAAGGAGATAACTATGAAAAAACTTAAGATCGTTCTCTGGGTAATTATTATAGGCTTTATCGCGATTATTTTTTTCTCGAACAAGGAGTATTTGTTGGCAAAACAAGTTCTTCAAATAGACCTTTTGTACGCTGACCCTTTTTATACCATGGCACTGCCCAATGCAGTCTTTTTCCTGATCTTTTTTCTAACCGGGTTTTTGATTGCCTATTTTATCAGTCTTTCCGCACGATTCAAATCCAAAAAAACAATAAAAAATTTAAACGCGGCAGCCACTTCCCAGTTGGAAGAAATTGCAGCCCTAAAAAAAGAGTTGGAATCATTACAAAGCGGTTCTTCGGACCCTACGGCCCAACCCATAGAAACCTTTTAGCCATATGAGTGTTTCGAAAACGACTCCCATGATAAAGCAGTACCTTTCCATTAAGGAAAAGTACTCTGACGCGATACTTTTTTACCGAATGGGAGATTTTTACGAAATGTTTTTTGAGGATGCCGAGCTTGCCTCCCGGCTTCTTGAAATCACCTTAACTTCACGGAACAAGAAAGACGAATTCCCGATTCCCATGTGCGGCGTCCCGTATAAATCCGCGCAGACCTATCTGGCCCGCCTCATTGACCAGGGATACAAAGTCGCCATATGTGATCAAATAGAAGATCCGGCCCAGGCAAAGGGTTTGGTCAAAAGAGATGTGGTCCGGGTGGTTACCCCGGGAATGATTGTCGATAATGAGTTGCTCGATGAAAAGACAGACAATTATGTTCTTGCGGTTGTCTACCATAACGGTGCCGCCGGACTGAGCTATCTGGATATTTCAACCGGGAAGTTTAGGATGACCGAATCTGAACATATGGATGCCATTGTTAATGAGGTCCTCCGCATATCGCCAAGAGAAGTTCTTTTCCCTGAATCTTCAAGAAATGATTCCATTCTGTTACCCATTATAAAATCACTGCCTGAAAAATCCATAACCTTTTTACAAGACAGTGCATTTGAACACAGCAGGGCACGGGAACGGCTTATTGATCAATTCAACACCCTTTCTCTTGAAGGGTTCGGTTGTGAACATTTAAAAACCGGTGTGCGGGCGGCCGGAGCACTTATTTTCTACGTCCGGGAAACCCAGAGACAGAAAGTAGAGCATTTCACCGGCATCTCAACGTATTCACTGAGCAATTACCTTCTGGTTGACGAGTTAAGCTGCCGGAACCTTGAACTGATCAAGAATATCCGTACAGGATCCGGACACGGCACCCTCCTGGAAATTATGGACAAAACCATTACCGCCATGGGAGGGAGGCAGATTAAACGGTGGATCAAATATCCGCTTATGGATGTTCTGAAGATTCAGTCCAGACAGGATGCCATCGAAGAAGCAAAGGAAAACATTCAGGTTCGAAAGAATATCCGGGAACGCTTAAAATCGGTTTATGATCTTGAACGCCTCGGGAGCAAAATCGCCATGAGGCAGTCCAATGCCAGGGATCTTGTCGCGCTCAAGCGTTCCATTAACAGCCTGCCCGATATATGGTCTCTGCTTTCCCATCTCAAAGCGAAATTAGTTACCTGTGATCAGGATATAGACGGCCTGTGTGAACTGGCGGAATTGATCGAACGGTCGATCCGGGAAGATGCTCCCCATACCATCAATGAAGGCGGTATCATTAAGAAAGGATACCATCAGGAACTCGATGAACTGATCGCCGTCAGCCGGCACGGCAAAGAGTGGCTTGCCAGGCTCGAGGCCGGGGAAAAGCAGGCCACCGGAATCCATTCACTCAAAGTGCGCTATAACAAGGTATTCGGGTATTTTATCGAGGTCCCAAAAGCACGTTCAGAAGATGTTCCCCTGCATTATGTCCGCAAACAGACCCTGGTGAACGCGGAACGCTACATCACGGATGAGTTAAAAACATTTGAGTCAAAAGTGTTGGGCGCCGAAGATCAAAGAGCCGTGCTTGAATATGAGCTGTTTAATGAAATAAAGGACGAGGTGGTAAAGAATCACACGGCCATTAAACAGATTGCCCAATTTTTAGCGGATGTGGACTGTCTGCTGAGCCTGGCTGAAATCGCCGATCAAAATGATTACCACCGGCCGGAATTTAATACCGAAGACTATATTTTATTTGAAGAGGGCCGTCATCCGGTGGTGGAAAAAATGATTACCGGAGAGCGATTCGTACCCAACACCATCAGGATTGACGATACTGAAAATCAGATACTCATCATCACCGGACCCAACATGGCCGGCAAATCCACGGTTCTGCGCCAGGTTGCGCTGATGGTCATTATGGCTCAAATGGGGTCATTTATACCTGCCGTCACGGCCTCAGTGAGTATTACGGACCGAATATTCACCCGGGTGGGCGCCTTGGACAACCTGTCCCAGGGACAGAGCACATTCATGGTGGAAATGCAGGAGACCGCCAATATTTTAAACAGCGCAACCCGGCAGAGCCTGGTGATTATGGATGAGATCGGGCGGGGAACCAGCACCTTCGACGGGCTCAGCATCGCCTGGGCAGTGGCGGAATATCTGCATGACTTAAAGGGCGGGGGCGTTAAAACCCTTTTTGCCACCCATTACCATGAACTCACGGAACTCGCTCTTTTAAAGTCCCGGGTAAAAAATTACAATATTGCGGTAAAGGAATGGAATGACCAAATTATTTTCTTGAGAAAGCTCGTGGAGGGCGGCACCAATCGAAGTTATGGAATACAGGTTGCAAGGCTTGCCGGTATTCCCGATGGGGTGATCCAACGAGCCAAAAAGATTCTTTACACCATAGAAAATGGTGAACACAGTTTGAACCGCCCGGCGTTTATGGCCGAAGCGGGCGATGGGTTAACAAAGGGGCAGGTGCAGCTTAATCTTTTTTCCAGATCGGATCAATTTGTCATAGAAAAGCTGCAAAAGCTTGATATTTCGAAAATGACGCCTCTGGACGCGCTAAACTGTCTGGACGAATTAAAGGAAAAGGCAAAGACCGTTGTTATTTGATTCCAAAAAAACATTTTTATTCTGTTTGCTGGCATGCTGTATTCTTTCCGTGACGTGGCCGCGCGTGTCATCTGCTGATTATGCAAAGAAAAAATACTACCGGGCCGATGCCTGTTACAAGAACCTTCGCCACAGTCCGAAAAAACAGAAATACAGATGTTTTTGGCTGGGATGTATCAAAAAGTATCAGGCGGTTTACGAGCATAATCCTTCGGGTCCGTGGGCCGCTGCCGGGCTTTATATGTCCGGGACGCTTTATAAAGAGCTTTACCGGCGTTCATTCAAAAAATCTGATAAAACAGCGGCTCTCGATAGTTATCAGCGCATTATCAAAAATTATCCAAAAAGCGCATACAGATCCAAGGCGGAAAACGCTTTGCGTAATCTTTTTCCCAAAGGCATTCCAAAGATTGCATCCAAAAGCAAAATCAGCAAAAAACGCCCGGTGACGCCGCAAGAAGATGACATCGCAAAGCAAATAAAAAAGTTCGCTTACGTCAAAACCCCGGTTGAACCCCATGTCAAGGGTCCTAAAGGGAGTACGGGCAAGGTCGTGGGACTCAGGTTCTGGTCTAACCCCAGCTACACCCGTGTTGTCATCGATGCGGACAGTGAGATGGCCTATTCACACAGACTCCTGAAAGAGGATATTACCCTCCGGAAACCCCATCGATTGTATGTGGATTTAGACAACGGCAGACTGGGCGAAGATATTAAAAAATATATTCCAATCAATGACAACCTGCTCAGCGACGCTCGTGCCGGGCAATACACATCGGATATGGTTAGGGTGGTTATTGATATCAAATCCTTTAAGACGTACAAGATATTTTCCTTAAAGAATCCTTTTAGAATCGTCATCGATGTGTGGGGAAAGGGGGAGCGTGTCGCGCCAAGGGTGGTAAGGAAAGATAAAAAAGGCGGCAAGATTGCTCCCGGCGCTCTGGCAAAGCAGCTCGCTCTGGGCGTAAAACGAATTGTTATCGATCCGGGGCACGGCGGGCGCGATTATGGCGCTCCCGGTTATTTAAAGGGGGTTCACGAAAAACATGTTGTCCTGAAACTTGCACGGCGGCTTGCCAAAAAGATCCGGGAAAAATTGCACTGTGAGGTCATGATGACGCGCACGACCGATAAATATCTTACCCTTGAAGAACGAACCGCTTTCGCCAACACAAAAAACGCAGACCTTTTCATCTCGATTCATACCAATGCCGCGAGGGATAGACGAGCATACGGCATTGAAACCTTTTTCCTGAATCTGGCAACAGATGATGATGCTATTTTAGTGGCGGCCAGGGAAAATGCCACGTCAACAAAAAATATCAGCGACCTTCAGACGATTTTAAGCGATCTCATGCAAAACGCCAAGATCAACGAATCCAGTCGCCTGGCCGTCCATGTCCAGAAGTGCATGTGTAAAGATTTGAAAAAGCGCTACAGCAGGATAAAAAATAAAGGCGTAAAGCAGGCGCCCTTTTATGTTCTTTTGGGTGCCCAGATGCCTTCCATTTTAATAGAAACCTCCTTTATCAGCAATTCCAGGGACTGCAAAAGATTAGTCAATTCAAAATATCAGGATCGAATGTGCGATGCCATTGTCAATGGTATCCGCGAGTATATCAATGAGACAAACCCCACGGCATTTTTAAAACACAGCCGCCAAAAGGGGTCGTTTGGATACGGAGGGTAATTGCAGGGCTACTGATCTATCGTAAATTCAGAATTAACATATTTTAATAAAGATGAACGTCGAACATCGAACGTTGAACGTTGAACATCGAATAATGTATTCTGCCATTTATAATAAAGACAAAGCCAAGCGCCTTCCACATTCCACATTCGACGTTGAACGTTCGATGTTCAAATTATTGCGTATAAAATTATGACTAAACCTTCATGTCACGTTGAAATTACGTATACAGGTCAGGAGGTCTGAATTATGGAATATAATAATATTGTTGTTCAGGTCAAAGAAGGGATTGCAACCATTACCTTCAACAGGCCCGAAATTTTAAATGCATTGAATGAGGAATCGCTTAAAGAGTTTTCCAACGCCCTTGATGAGATCCATGCAAACCAGGACATCCGTGTGCTTATCCTTACCGGCGCCGGTGAAAAATCTTTTATCGCCGGGGCGGACATCAAGCAATTTCTAACCTTTACCCCCCTCAAAGCAAAATCGTTTTCCGAGATGGGGCTTTCCTTGATGAACAAACTCCAGGAGTTGCCCATACCGGTCATTGCGGCGGTAAACGGCTTTGCACTGGGCGGCGGATGTGAGGTTGCCATTGCATGTGATTTTATCTATGCTTCTGAAAACGCCATGTTCGGTCTGCCGGAAATCACGCTTGGGATTATTCCGGGCTTTGGCGGCACTCAGAGACTGCCCAGACTCGTGGGGGAGAACATGGCCAAAGAATTGATATTTACCGGTAAGATGATTCCCGCTGCCGAAGCAAGAAACATCGGGCTGGCAAACAAGGTTTGCTCTCAAGAGCAGCTCATGGACGAAGCGGTCAAGACGGCAAAAACCATTGCATCACGGGGGAAAGTGTCTGTTCGGGCGGCCAAACAGGCCATTACCAACGGGATGAATGTGGACCTTACCACCGGCTGCCGCATGGAAATCGATGCCTTTGCCCTCTGTTTTACAAGCCCGGATGCAAAAGAAGGGGCATCGGCTTTTCTGGAAAAGCGAGCGGCGGAGTTTAAGGGAAGTTTAAAAGAGTAAATCTTTTTTCTTGACATATATTTTTTAATCCATTATAGAGCGCTCAAGTTAACTATTGGTTATTTTACATAAATATTAGGGGTTCCATAGATGAGGTTTCGGTTTTTTTACTTTGGTTTTTTGGGCTTCCTGGAGGGCTTCTTTTTTAGGAAGTCTATCCATGGACCGGCAAGGTAAAAAATGCCGAACTTGACATAACACAAAACCATGGGTAGACGGAACAAAATGGAACTCATGGTTTTTTAAAGGGCTGTGAGTTTTACTCGCAGCCTTTTTTATTTGACGGCTTCGTAAAAAGTCCAATTTCTGCGTTGCGCTTCATTTCGTGTTCACTGCGGCGTACATAAGTACTCCGCATTCCATGAAATTTGCGCGCCTTTTTATCCCGATAGATTTGTGCGGGGGAACTTGAACTTTTTACTTTGCCATCTCAATTTTAACTTTTTACGAGTTCATTTTATTTGAAAGGAGTGTTGGAATGATTCTCGATATCGGATTTGAAACCATGCCAAGAGAAGACCTGGAGGCAATTGTCCTGCGACGGCTCAAGGTTACCCTTGATCGTGTTTACGCAAATGTTCCTTTTTACAGAAAAAAGTTTGAAGAAAGTGGTATTACGCCAAATGATATCAAGTCGTTGGAAGATTTAAAACGAATTCCTTTCACTAAAAAAGAGGATTTGCGTGATAATTATCCCTTTGGAATGTTTGCGGTCCCCATGGACAATGTGGTTCGTATTCATGCCTCCTCCGGGACCACCGGAAAGCCAACGGTTGTGGGGTATACGGCTCGGGATATTAATACCTGGGCTGAGCTTATGGCCCGTTCCCTTGCCGCGGGCGGGGCAACTCGCGGAGACATGATTCACAATGCCTACGGTTATGGGCTTTTTACAGGAGGGTTGGGCGTCCACTACGGTGCGGAGAAACTCGGTGCTTCCGTTATTCCGGTATCCGGAGGAAATACAAAGAGACAGGTTGTGATCATGAAGGATTTCGGCCCCACCATAATGACGGCAACGCCTTCATATGCACTTCACCTGTCGGAAGTTGCCGAGGAGGTGGGAGTTTCTTTTGAAGATTTAAAATTTAAATTCGGAATATTCGGGGCCGAACCCTGGTCTGAGAAGATGCGCGAAGAAATAGAGCGGAAGCTGAATTTAACCGCGGTAGATATTTATGGGTTAAGTGAGGTCATGGGGCCGGGGGTTGCCATTGAATGTCATGAAGCAAAAAAAGGCCTTCATATATTTGAGGATCACTTTATTCCTGAAATTATCGATCCGGTAACCGAAGAAGTACTTCCTTACGGCGAGACCGGCGAACTTGTTTTTACAACCATAACCAAGGAAGCTTTTCCGGTGATACGGTATAGAACTCGTGACATCACCTCGCTGAATCCGGAGCCGTGTATTTGCGGCCGGACCCATATCCGCATGAACCGGGTCAGCGGCCGTACGGATGATATGCTGATTATTCGCGGCGTCAATGTGTTTCCGTCACAGATTGAAAGTGTTCTCATGGAAATGGATGAAGTTGAACCTTACTACCAGCTGGTGGTTGACCGGAAGGATAATCTGGATACGCTTACGGTTTTGGTGGAGGTGGGTGAACGTCTGTTTTCCGATGAAGTCAGACATCTGCAGGAGCGGGAAAGAAAGATATCGAAGAATATAAAGGATTATCTCGGGGTTTCCGCAAAAGTAAAGCTGGTGGAACCAAAGGTGATTGCCCGCAGTGAAGGAAAAGCGGTGCGGGTGATTGATAATCGAAAGATATGAGGAAAGGTTTCAGAAGTCAGAGGACAGAAGTCAGAGGTCAGAGGTCGGAGGTCAGAGGACAGAGGACAGGGGTCGGAGGACAGAGGACAGAGGTTGGAGGTCTGAAGTCAGAGGTCAGAGGACAGAGGACAGAGGTCGGAGGTCAGAGGTCAGAAGTCAGAAGTCAGGTGTCAGAGGTCAGAAGGCAGAGGTCAGAAGTTAGAGGACAGATGACAGAGGACAGAGGGAAGAGGACAGAGGTCAGAGGACAGAGGTCAGAGGTCAGAAGTTAGAAGTCAGAGGACAGAAGTCAGAGGTCGGAGGTTGGAGGACAGAGGACAGAGGACAGAAGACAGAAGACAGAGGTCAGAAAACAGAGGACAGAAGTCAGAGGACAGAGGTCGGAGGTCAGAAGTCAGGTGTCAGGTGTCAGGTGTCAGGAAATAATGCTTAATCCTCAATGACCAATGATAAATGATCAATGTCAAATGATAAGGAGAAGGGAGGCAACATATGCGGGCGGAACAAATTTCAGTATTTTTGGAAAACAAGGCCGGGCGTTTGGCTGAAGTTTCAGCGATTCTTGCAGAAGCGGATGTCAATATCCGGGCGCTGGCCGTGGCCGATACATCCGATTTCGGCGTGCTGCGTCTGATCGTAAATGACAATCAAAAGGCTATAGAGGCACTAAAAAATCGTGGGTTTACCGTGAGCAAAACCGATGTGGTGGCAGTAGAAGTAGAAGACCGTCCCGGAGGCCTGAATAAAATACTCGATATTTTGAACCGGGCCGGAATTAATGTGGAATATATGTATGCGTTTGTACAGCATAGCGGGAAAAATGCGGTCATGATCTTTAGAATCGATCCCATCGATGAGGCCATAACCTTACTTCAAAAGAACAACCTCACGGTGATTGAGGGAAGCAAAGTGTATACCATGTAAAGGCATCAAAACTTTTTAAACCGGTTAATAGAGAACAATCATCAAGAGGGTTAAAACCAAAAACAAAGGGAGGAGACAATGACACTCAGGAGAATTTTTATTATCGCAACAATTTGTTTTTTCGGTATGGGGTTGCTTATCAGCCAGGCAAACGCCTTCGATGGCGTGTATAAAGTCGGGGGCGTTTTTTCCGTGACCGGCCGCGCTTCTTTTTTGGGGGATCCGGAAAAGAAAACCGCCGAGATGCTGGCCGAAAAGATCAACGCTGCCGGCGGCATTAACGGAAAAAAACTGGAACTGGTTATTTACGATGACGAAGGGGATGCCACCAAGTGCAACCTGAAGGTAAAAAAGCTTATTACCAATGATAAGGTTTGTGCAGTGATCGGTCCTTCCTTGAGCGGACTCTCCCTTGCGGTGATACCGGTTGCCGAAAAAAATAAAACCCCTCTGGTCTCCTGTGCCGCCAGTTACAAAATTGTTCACAATGAAAAGACGGGCAAGCCGTATCATTGGGTGTTTAAGACCCCCCAGTCGGACAGTATGGCTGTTGAGGCCATTTATGTCCATCTTAAAAAAAGAGGGATCACTAAAATCGCCATCATGAGCGTAACCTCCGGATATGGGGCCAGTGGACGTTCAGAGTTGATCCGGCTTGCGCCCGAATTTAATATGAATATTATCGCCGATGAAAAATACGGACCCAAGGATACGGATATGACGGCCCAGTTGACCAAAATCAAGGGAATGGCTCCGGCCGCTATCGTGAACTGGTCCATTGGTCCCACACAGGTTACCATGATTCGCAACTGGAAAGATCTGGGAATGACAGCCGTTCCATTATATCAGAGCCATGGCTTTGGCAGCCGTAAAAATATCAAGCTGGCTGCAGGATCTGCCGAGGGGGTTTTATGCCCGCTGGGCGCCTGTAATATTGCCGAGCTTTTACCGGCGGACCATCCTCAAAAAAGTGTAACAATGGATTATGTGAAGAGCTATACGGCCAAATACAATGAGCCGTTGAGTTCATTCGGGGGACATGGATGGGATGCTTTGCAGCTGGTTGTGGACGCCCTGTCTGCAGTAGGTGATGACAAGGCCGCAATACGGGACTACCTCGAGAAGAAACAGGGATTTGTGGGCCAGCATGGTATCTTCAACTTTTCGCCGGACGATCACAACGGGCTGACCAAAGTGGCCTTTAGCATGGTGGTCGTGAAAGACAATGACTGGGCATTGGTGGATTGATCCATTGATTTGCAGTGACAAACGATTGGTGAGGATGATGGAGTCATCATCCTCACTTTTTATTTATTTTTACATTGGAAACCTGGTCATCCGGATCAGGTTAGAGTTTTCCGGCTCTGCCTGAAGAATCTCTACAAGAGTTTGAAGTGAACTAAAGTTTAAAGTGAACTAAAGTTAAGGAATTATGCCAATTTTATAAAATCAGCGGAGCGAAGCGACACCATAACCCTGGCCCAGACCGATCACCAATACGCTATATTCAAAAAGGCAGGTTTGCAATGATGTATAGGCGATATCAATATACGCG
>Ga0222638_1000717_pt1 | contig 11250 bp, 14 predicted proteins | sample AntAcemetagen183_FD_181153 | JGI IMG/M metagenome (GOLD analysis project Ga0222638, IMG submission 181153) | Saline water microbial communities from Ace Lake, Antarctica - #183 | ecosystem: Environmental > Aquatic > Non-marine Saline and Alkaline > Saline | place: Antarctica: Ace Lake...
TTGAGGACACTAGTTCTTGGGATGTTCTTGATTGGTCTAATAGGACATGGCATGGAATCAAAATGGGCGCAAGAAGCCATCACTTCATCTTCAAAAACAATGTTATCAAGAATGTGGCGATGGGAGTTGTGAGTACTGGGAAATATGGACTTTTTGAGAATAATCTGATTGATGGATATGCCTCTGATGGGATTGCGAGTTTGGAGGCTAATACTATTGTGAGGGGTAATACTATCATTAATACTTATGCAGATCTTTACTGGTCAGGCCACTTTCATACAGATGGGATACAATATTCGGGGTATTATAATTATAGTAATATAACAATAATAAATAATTATCTTAATGCTCTTCCGGATTATAACAGGCCTGGTGTAGGTCCAGGAGGTTCACAGGGTATTTTTGGAGGAGGATTATATGATTCATTAATTGCAAACAATGTTATAATGGTGCAGAATCATGCACACGGAATATCGCCTGACCACCAATCTCAATGGAATCTAAAAATAGTAAACAATACTATTATTTCACCATATGGAATAGAACCACTTAGTGAGCCAGATATAAGATTGAATCGACCATTAAGTGATATAGAAATTTCAAACAATGTGGCTCATGAGGTTCCATGGAACAATCCTTCAAGAAATATAATTATAAAAAATAATGCAAATACTGAGGAGTTGAATCCATTTACAATGTTTATTGATTATAAGAATTCTGATATGAGGCCTAGTCCTAATGGGCCATTGTGTGATGGTTCGATAAATGGTAAGCCTGGTGTTGCTGTTGGTGCTTTACCTTGCTCTTAGATTTTTACGATTTCAATTTCTAATTCTTTTTTCAAAGTTTCAATAAAGTTTTCTTCTTTTTCTTTTTCAATTAAGCAACCTGCTGCGAAGTGATGTCCTCCGACTTCGGCGATTGTTTCTGGGTTGTCGCTTTTGAAAGTTGTTACTGTTTTTTCTAGGATTTCTTTTAGGTTTCGGCCTTCGTGTCCGACGATTCTTGCTGAAACTTTTATTTTGTCTTCGTTGTATGCCATCCCGATTAGTATTGTTCCTTCTTGATAGTCTGGAGAGCTTGAGAGCATTGAACATATTGTTCCGACGATTGCGTCTTTGATTTGGTCTTTTGCGTTTAGGATAACGAAGCCTTTACCGTTGATTTTGTCCATCTTTTCTGCGACTTTTAATCCTGATACTAATTCTTGTTTGTATTCTGTGTAGATGTCTAGGGCTCTTGTTTTTGCCTTTTCGTTTTCTAGGCAGTATGAGAGGGCGATGTCTGAATATCCTAGTCTTGAGCATGCGTTAATTAGGACTGAAATTTCTCTGACGTCTTCTTTTGTGTTGAAGAATTTTAAGATGTAGAGGTTTCCGAGAATGTTATCTTCTTTTCCCGAGTTTGCCCGACGGATCATTACTGCGGTTATTAGTTTTGACATTTCGTCTTCGTTTAGGTCGAGCAGGTTTTTGTTGAATGGGATTCCTGTTTCTCTTAATAGTTCTTGTGCTCCTGGGCCGTTTCCTGTGACTCCTGGGATGTATGGTGAGGTTGACCACTCTAATGCTCTTCTTAGGGGTCTAGTTGCGGGATATAGGACTATTCCTTTTTTGATTGTTAGGTCTTGGGCGTCGCTTACTATTTGTTGATTTATTTTTGATAAGTTTGATTCGTGTCTGTCTCCTATCATTCCGATGATTGCTAGGGGTGCTAGGTCTTGGTTTTCTGGATTGATTGTTTTTGCGAAAAGGTAGCATATTCCTGCGCCTGTTGCTTCGTTGTCTTTTGGGGTGTCTGTTAGGTGGGCGTTTATAATTTTGATTTTGTCGTTTAGTTTAGTCTTGTCTATCTCGTGATGATCTAGAATGAAGATTGGTTCTTTGAGGTCTTGGAAATAGTCTAAGCTTCCTGAGGCTAGGTCACTGAAGACGATGACTTCTTTTGGTTGTCTAAGGAGTTCTTTTTTGATTATGTGTTCTTCTAATCCTTTGACTATTTTGACTGAGAATTTTTTGTCTAATCTTTTGAGGGTTTTTATTAGAATTGCTGCTGATGTGATTCCATCTGTGTCGTAGTGACTGATGATTCTTATTGGCTTATCCTTGGAGAATTCTAAAAACTCTTTTACGAACCCCTCTACCTCTTTTAACATTTTATAAAAAACCGGGGTTAGTTAATAAAGATTATGGTAGTAGAAATTAAGTTTGTCGACGGAGAATGAAATTACTTCTTTTTTCTTCTGAGTGGGACCTTGAAATACTTTCTAGTGATGTTTAATCTGGATTGTGCGTGTTGTAATTTGTGTTTTGCGGACCTGTCTGTGATGTTTTCTTTTAGATGTTCTTTAAGATTGTCAACTTTTTTCTCTGCGTTTTCTAAGTCTTCGTTTACTTCGATTCCTAATTCTTTCAAATAAGCTTTTAATTTTTTGCCGAAAACTTTTGTTGTCGGAATTCCGTATTGGTCTCGCAAGATTAATCCGATTTTAGAAGGGGCGTTTTTTTCTGCAAGCTCTGCTATGATTTTTTTTAATTCAGGCTCTTTCATTTTAACCCATGTAGGTTTTGTTTTTTCTGCCATGATAAGTTGTACAAATTTTGCTTTTTAAAGTTAATTGTATGTAAAAATAGCCCCGCCAGGATTCGAACCTGGGTCACAGGGATCAAAACCCTGCATCCTTGACCACTAGACTACGGGACTAGTAATATTGAGAGAATTGGGATATTTTTAAGTGTATTGCTGAAGATAATAGTATTAAAAAAGATTGGATTCTTTTTTATTTAATGGTAGTGAAGTGTAGTGGTCCTATGAGAAGGGTTTATACTGCTGATGTGACGGATGGGTATATTTGCACAGAGGGGCTTGCGAGTCCTTCTTTTGATTCTCCTTTTGCTGAAAGAGCTGATTATCCCTTTATTTCTTTTTTGAAGGTGGGGGAGGTTCCTTTTGATGTTACTAATGGTGGTAGAGTTAGTGTTGGGGCTAGTGGTGATGAGGGGTCGCTTGCTGCGATTCGGGTAGATTCTATTTATGATTCTATGGCCTTTCTGGTTGTCCCTTGGGATGTTCCTGGTGAAAGAATTGGGGCTTGGAAAAAATATTCTGTTTTTGGCGAGTTTAAAGTTACAGAAGGGGATGATGTTTTGCAGAATGCGTCTTTGTTTTATCTTGAGAAGGGATTTGCTGTAGATGGAGGTAGTATTGATGCCTGGTCTGTTGTAGCTCCTTTACAGATTCGTCAGCATTTGTTTGATTGGATGAGTAATTTTGATATGATTTATATTAATAATGGGGCGAAGCTTGGGGGTTCGCGGAGGAATTTGGGAGAGTTTCTTGGGAATACGGATTTTCGTGGCTTATCTTCTGCCTTGACATGTAGACTTGAGAAAAGATTTAACGATGAATTTTTTCCAAGTTCTTATGGTAAGTAACGTGGTAGTGAAAGTTAGTGTTTATATCTGCCCCGTTTTTCTACGACTTCTAGTCTTTGGATGATTTCTTTGTTTTTGTAGATTTTTAGGAATTGTTGAAAGAGGGCTTCGTTGTTTTGGAAGTGTTTTGCTTCGAGGGCTTGTTTGATTAGGTGGAGGTCGACTGCTTTGTCTTCGATTTTTGTTGATATGAAGCCTAGTCCGAAGTCGATTATGAAGAGTTTGTCTTTTGATAATATTGTGTTTGATGTTGTGAGGTCGCCGTGGATGATGTTGTTTTTGTGGAGGATGGCTACTTGTTCTCCTATTTTTTGCATGACTGAGAATTGTTTTTCTTCGGGGTAGGAGTTTAGGGTTTCGGATAATCGGTCGCCTTCTATGAATTGCATTGATATTGTTTGGGAGTTTTTGTCTACTGAGTGGACTCCTGGGACGTTTGCTCCGAAGGATGATGCTTTGTTGATTATTTTGGCTTCGGATCTTGTTCGGCGTGTTCGGATTTGTTTGTCGAGGCTTGGGTGACGGTAACCTTTTTGGGTTCTTTCTTTGTTAATTACTGCTTCTGGTACGACTTGTAAGTATATTTTTGCCTCGGCGCCTTGTTGGATTAGTTTGTTCATGGTAATTTTATCAGGAACTTATTTAAATGTTTAATTGTTTTTGTTTTTATGAAGAAGAGATGGTGTATTGTCTTGTTGGTTTTCGTTTTGGTAGTTGTCCTTGCAGGTTTTTTATTTTTTGATGGAGATCAGGAAGTTTTAGATTATAATGGCACTCCTTCAAGTGAGACAAGTTATGTTGTTAATTTGAACGAAGAAGATAATGGTTCTTTGAGCGAGGCAACTAATGACTCTTTAGATGAATTGAATTATACCCTTTTGGGAGAGGAGTATTATGTTATCTTGAGGGAGAGATGTATGAATCTTTCCGATTCTACCTATTTTGCTCCTACACCCAGAGGATGTTGTCTTGATAGTGTTGAGACGATGGAGGAGTATGGTTATTTTGGGATGGATAAAAATAATGAGTGCCCAGATGGCTTTGAAGGTGTTGTTGCCTCATGTCTGGAGGGTGGCGCTGTTCCTTATTGTGTACCCGAAGGAGATAGAAGATTTATGAATCCTGGTTCTTATACAAATATGGATAATGCTAGCTTAGAATACTAATATTGGTTTTTATTTTTAGAATTTTATTTTACCTTTAAATTTCTTGGCCATCTTTTGCATCATCTTTTGGTCGATTTTTCCTTCGGCGAGGCCGGATTGCATGCCCATCATTTCTTTGAGCATTTTGTATTGTTTTAGAAGTTCTCGGATTTCTGTTGTGGTTGTTCCGGAACCGTGGGCGATTCGCTGGATTCTTGTTGTTTGTTTTTCTAGGATTTCTGGGTTTTCGATTTCCTCTTCGGTCATTGATGAAATGGCAGTTTTCCAGTGTTTCATTTTTGATTCTTGTTTTTCTAGGACGTCTTTAGGGACTTTTGCTGCGGACATTCCTGGAATCATTCCCACAAGTTTGTCCATGCTTCCCATTTTGTTCATTTGTTCTAGTTGGGCGTAGAGGTCTAGTAGTGTGAATTTTCCTTCTTGAAGTCTTTCTTCGATTCTTTGTTGTTGCTTTTCGTCGGTTGCGGATTTGACGTGTTCTAGTAAGGATGAGAGGTCGCCCATTCCTAATAGTCTTGAGATGAAAGATTCTGGGTCGAATGTTTCTATTTCGTGGATTTGTTCGCCGACACCGATGAAGAAAACTGGGGCCTTTGTCTCTGCACAAGCTGTTAGAGCGCCACCTGCTTTTGATGTTCCGTCCATTCTTGTGATTATTACGCCGTCGATTGATAATGCTTTTTGGAATTCTAAGCTTTGAGTTTTTGCGGCTTGACCGATATCTGCTGGCATAACTAGGATTCTGTAATCTGGTTTTAGGGTTTTGTTTAGCTTTTCGATTTCTTTGATTAAGTCTTTGTTAAGGCCGTCTCTACCTGCTGTGTCTATTAGGATTAGGTCGTAATCTTCTAGGTCTTTTTTGTAGTTCTTGATAATTTTGATTGGGTCTTTTTCGACTTTGTCAACGAAGGCAGGGAGCTTTGCTTTTTTAGCCATTTGTTCTAGCTGGTCCATAGCTGCAGGCCTCTGGGTGTCTAATCCTAAGAGTGCTACTTTTCTTCCTCGTTTTGCGTAGTAGAATCCTAGCTTTGCGATTGTTGTTGTTTTACCTGCGCCGTATAAACCTAGAAACATTATACTTGCTTTTTTCTCTAGCTTTAGTTCTTTTTTCTCGCCTAAGAGTGCGTTGATTTCGTCATGGATTAATTTTACGAGTTGTTCTTTTTTGTCGATTCCTTTTATGGTTTCGTCGTAGGCTAGTTTTTTGATTTTTTGGGATAATGCGAATACGAGTTCGATGTTTACGTCTGCTTCGATTAGTGCTTTTTGGATATCTTTTACTATTCCATCTATTAGTTTTTTATCTACGAAAATCGCGTTTGAAATCTTCTTAATTCCGCTTTTCAAGGTGCTACCTAGTTTGTCTAATACCATAGAAATAGTAGAAAAGTGGGGTTTTTGAGGTTTTGGGTTGAGGTTTGAGAATCTTTATAAATATTCTAAATATGTAAAATTATGAACTGGCTACTTGTTGCTATGATTGCACCATTTCTTTGGGCGATAAGTAATTTTATTGATAAATTTTTAGTTTCGAAATATTTTAGATCAAGTGAAGGGGCACTTATAATTTATTCCTGTCTTATAGGGTTTCCAGTTGCGGTCTTAATAGCTTTGTTTAAGCCAGGGGTTTTAAGTTTAAATTTGGCGACAAGTAGTTTGTTAATTATTAATGGATTTTTGTTTATTCTTTATCTTTTTCCTTATTTGAAAGCATTAAGTAAAGCAGATACCTCTGAGGTTGTTCCAATATTTCAAAGTGTTCCCATTTTTTCATATTTTCTTGCTTTTTTTATTTTAAGGGAAGTATTGACAATAACTCAGATTATTGGTTCGTTGTTGATTATTTTTGGGGCGATAGGAATATCCATTAAATTTCACAATAAAAAAATTCATTTGACCAAAGACGTTTTATTTTTGCAATTGTTGGCATCGCTATTAGTAGCGTTGAATACTTTATTCTTTAAGTTTTTTGCCTTAGAGTTAGATTTCTGGACAGTTAGTTTTTGGCAATACTCTGGTTTTGTGATTTTTGGATTGATATTATTAATTTTTGTAAAATCCTATAGAAAAGATTTTATTATTTCTTTTAAGAAAAATAAAAAAGCGATAATAGGGTTAAATATCTTAAATGAGACTATTAATATAATTGGGGTAATTGTTTTTAGTTTTGCAATATTATTAGCTCCATTAACCTTGGTGTGGGTTATTGGTGGTCTTCAGCCGGTGTTTGTATTTTTGATAGGAATTTTATTGACAATATTTTTTCCACATTTAATAAAGGAAGAATTAAGTAAAAGAATTTTATTCCAGAAAATAATATTTATTTTGTTAATGTTTATTGGGGCATATTTACTGAATGTTGTATAATTATAATCCTAATTTTTCAATTAATTTATTCTTGTCGAAAACTTCTAGGTCGTCGTATTCTTGTCCCATCCCGAGGAAGAGGATTGGTTTACCTGTTGCTTTTGAGACTGAGATTGCTGTTCCGCCTTTTTCGTCTACGTCGGCTTTTGAGAGGATTATTCCTGTGATATCTATGCTGTCATTGAATGCCTTTGCTTGTTCGGTTGCGTCGTTTCCTGTTATGGATTCGCCTAGGAATATTTTCATGTCTGGTTTGTTTACTCGTGCGATTTTTTCCATTTCTTTCATTAAGGAGTCTTTGTTTTGCATTCGACCGGCCGTGTCAATTAGGACTACGTCGATTTTGTGTTTTTTTGCGTAAGCTACTGCGTCGAAACCTACTGCTGCTGGGTCTGAGCCGTAATCTTTTTTGATTATTGGGACGTTAAGTTTGTTTGCGTGTTCTTCTAACTGTTGAATTGCTGCTGCTCGGAAAGTGTCGGCTGCGGCTAGGCAAACGGAGATGTCGTTTTTTTGGAGGTAGTTTGTGACTTTCGCGATTGTTGTTGTTTTTCCTGAGCCGTTGATTCCTGAAAATACGATTACGAAAGGTTGTTTTACTTCTAGGGAATCTTTGATTGTTTTTAGGAAATCTGGGGGGTTAATTAGTAGTGATTTGATGGATTCTTTTAATTCGGTTGCTAGGTCGACTTCCTTTAGGGTTTTGCCGATTAATCTTTCTTCTAGGGATTCTTTTATTGATTCGACAGCTTCGTATGCGACGTTATTTTGTAAGAGGATGATTTGGAGTTCTTCAAAGAGTTCCTCAAATTTTTCTTCTGTTAGCTTCTTTTTGAATTTGGAAAAGAAGCCCCTTTCCGTGACTGGTGCTTGAATGGTTTCTTCTAAGGATTGTTCAAGTTCAGCTTTGTGTTCTTCTTCTTCTTTTGGTGTTTCTTTTTTCTCTGTCTTAATTTTTTTAGCTTCTTTTTCCCTTTCTATTTTAGCTTCTTTTTTCTCTATCTTCTTCTTTTTGGTTTTTTCTTTCTCTAGTTTTTTCTCAACTTTCTTTTCTTCTTTTATTGTTTCAACTAGCTCTGCTTCTTCGTCTTTGTTTTTTTTGACCCAGCCTTTTAGCTTTGCTTTTAGTGATCCGAACATAATTTTCCGAAGGAGTTTGAGATTAAGAAGGTTTTGGTTTGGAGTATAACAATTCTTTTAAACGGGAGCTTCGTTTCGGGGTTATGATAACTTTTAGTGATATTTATGAGGCGATGAGGAAGGAGAAGTATTCTGAACAACTGCAGCCTTTGCCTAAGAAATTTTTGAGTGAGGTTAGTGAATATTTTCGGGAGAAGAAGGAGTTTTTGAGTAAGGAGGATGATTTGTTTTCTGATATGGCGATTAAGAATAAGAAGAAGTTGGAGAATGCGATTTCTAGTTTTAGGGATTTGCTTAGGATTCGGAAGAAGAAAATTTTGAATTTGTCGTTTGTTGCTTCTGAGGTTGGGATTAGTAAGAAAGATTTTGAGAATTTATTGGGATTTGAGAAGGATTTGTTCGAGGAGGTTGTTAAGAGTCTTGAGAAGGCTGAGAAGAATATGGGATCGGATATGGAAGGCGGGCAAAAGGACGAGGGGAAACATAAGCTGGTGAGGTTTTTGGAGGATGTGCCGGAGTTTCTTGGGTTTGATGGAAGCGAGATTGGGCCTTTTGATAAGGGAGAGGTTGCTAATTTGGAGAGCGAGGTTATTGATATCTTAGAGAAGGATAAGAAGGTTGAAGTTATTGATGAGGATTAATTGTATATTTTGTTTTGGATGAATAGAATCCCCCAGAGTATGCCGCCGATTATAGACATTGTCGCTGAGAAATATAAATTTAATGTGATATAGGTTATCCCGACAATTAACATCCCTGCAGAATTTATTAGGGCGGTTTGGAGTGCGATGAAGGATTTTTTATTTTTGAATCCTTTTATTATTTGAGGAATTAATGCATAGCTAAAGGCAATCATAATAATTGTTATTGTTATATCTTGCCAAGTCATAAGCCTGCGAAGGGAGTCAAACCCTCGACCCTCTGTTTACAAGACAGATGCTCTATCACTGAGCTACGCAGGCATATAGATTTATTGAGGAGTCTGTTTTTAAGTTTTATGATGGTTGTATCGACACACTTAAAAACTCAAATTTTCATCAATTATTATGCCAGGTAAAAATAAACCGAAGCGACTTGATAGGAATAAATCTTGGAGAGTTGCTCGAAGGAAAAAAAAGCGAAAGGAGTTAGTTGAGGGTACTTCTAGAAATAGGAAGCCGAGGCCGAAGAATAAGGGTAAGGTTGAAAAAAAGGTAGAGAAGCCAGTTGTTAAGAAAGTGGTTGAGAAAGTTTCTGAGGAATAATTAGTTAGATTTATTTAGATTGATTTTTATGAGTTTTTTTGATTAGAATTATTCCCAAACTTTTACTTGAATCTGTACTTCCTTGGTTTTTGCAGGGTATATTTCTTTTACTATTTCGTCTGGAGAGAACCAAAGTTGGATTTCTTTTTTTGCGTTTTCTTCTGAGTCTGAAGCGTGGATACAATTTTCCAAGACGTTTGTTTGAGAGTTGATTCTTCCATATCTTCCCCTGATACTTACTGGGTTTGCGTTTTCAGGGTTTGTTACGCCCGCAATTTCCCTGATTTTTTTGATTGCGTTTTCTCCATGATAAACTAATGCTAAAACCCTCCTTGTGTGATATTCTCCCATTATGTATTTTAAAACTTCTTCAAAAATTTCTGGCCTATTTTGTTTTAAATCTTGATAGTGTTTTTCTCCTAATTCTCTATCAACAGAAACTATTTTGGCTGCAATTATTTTTAATTCAGCCTTTGAAAGTTCGGCAATTATATTTCCCGTTAAGGATTTTATTAATCCATCAGGTTTTATTAGAATTAAACATGACTGCTCACTCATTTTTCTCTTTAGCTTCTTCTTCGGTGGTTTCTGGTTCAGCTTTTTTCTCCTCTGTTTCTTCTTGGATGTTTTCTTCATTGCTTGCTTGAATGTCTTCTGATTCTTTATCGGCCTCTTGCATTTCTGAAGCTTTTTCTATATCTATTTTTTCAAGTTCTTTTGTTTCAAAAATTCTAATGTCACAAAATGAAAGTGGGTAAACTTTTTTCAATTTTGGAAGCATTGTCTTTTGAAGTATCCCATCGAGAAGTTCGTTGCAAATTGTGTTGTAGTCTTTTTCTTTGATATATTCTACTATGAATTCTTTTGCCGTGTTTCTAAGATTTTTTCTAACTGCTCTAGAAACTTTTTTTCTTGTGATTAACATTGGTTTGATTATAACTTGGACGTCTGAACATCTAGCGTTAAATGAATCTTCAACATAGTCTGTTCTTTTTCGCATCATTCTTCGGATATAAGATCCTACAAGTTCCATTTGGTTTGGGATTGCAACTAATTTTCCTTCGCGGTTGAATATTCTGAATTTGATAGTTAGACCTTTTCCCCTTAGTCTTCTTGTTAAATCTAATTTTATTGTTTTATTATCTAGGGTTTCTGCTGTTCCTAAGATTCTCATTGTTGAGTTTAGGATTGGGACCTGTGTTTCTATGTATTTTTTTCTTTCTGCCATTTTATTCTAATACTAATTTTGATGTTCGTGTGCCCTGTTTCTGGTATTTTGATTTTCCGCATTCAGTGCAGGTGTACATCAGGTTTGTTTTTTTAGTTGTTTTACGTTTTCCTTTTTGCTGGTTCTTCATACGAGAGTATTTTCCTTTGTTGCCGATTCCTCTCCAAAGACCTCGAAGTTTCATTCTGACTTTTGACCCTCTTTTCATAGAACTAGCCTTGCCTTTGCTTGGCTCTTTCACTTTTTGTGCTGTCTTCTTTTTACAGAATGGACAATACCTGTTTGTTTTCTTTGGTCTTTTCATATAATTTCTTTTGAAAATTCCTTTTTAAAGTTTGTGTTTGTGTGGTCTCGCAGTTAAAATTATAAAGATGTAATTGTTATTTTTATTATGAGAAGAGTTCGGTTTGGTCGAGGGAGACAACGGAGGTTTTTGGATTTGATTATTGATAAATTGAATGTTCCTTCACTTCGTGGTATTTTGCAGTTTGGTTTTTCGACTTCTTATTCGACTTTGAAAAATTATTATAATGAGTCTCGATTGTTGCCTGAGGATTTATTTGATGATTTGTGCGAGATTGCTCGGGTTGATAAGAATAGTTTAAACTTTGATTATGTCGAGGGGAATTGGGGGCAGGTTAAGGGGGGAGTTATAAGTAAGCGGAAAAGTT
>Ga0222638_1000726_pt1 | contig 11148 bp, 9 predicted proteins | sample AntAcemetagen183_FD_181153 | JGI IMG/M metagenome (GOLD analysis project Ga0222638, IMG submission 181153) | Saline water microbial communities from Ace Lake, Antarctica - #183 | ecosystem: Environmental > Aquatic > Non-marine Saline and Alkaline > Saline | place: Antarctica: Ace Lake | collected...
TGGATGATGAAACCGTAGATGCGGCCGTTGACTTCATCGAACGTCAGGCCAAGGCGGATAAGCCCTTCTTCTGCTGGTGGAACGGCACCCGTATGCACTTTCGTACCCACGTGAAGAAGGAACTGATCGGCATCTCCGGTCAGGATGAATATTCCGACGGCATGGTGGAACATGACATGCACGTTGGAATACTCCTGAAGGTGCTGGATAAGCTCGGCATTGCCGATAACACTATCGTTTTTTATTCCACAGATAACGGCCCACATATGAACACCTGGCCCGATGCCGCCATGACCCCGTTCCGTGGTGAAAAAAACACCAACTGGGAAGGCGGCTGGCGCGTACCCGCTATGGTACGCTGGCCCGGCAAAATCAAGGCCGGTACATGGTCCAACGAGATCATGCACCACATGGACTGGCTGCCCACATTCCTGGCCGCTGCCGGCGAACCCGACATCAAGGCCAAACTCAAAAAAGGTGGTGTCTCTGCCATCAACCATACCTACAAAGTCCATCTGGACGGCTATAACTTCCTGCCCTATCTCACTGGTAAGGAGGAAAATGGCCCGCGCAAGGAGGTCTTTTACTTCTCCGACGACGGTGATTTGACCGCCCTGCGCTATGCTGACTGGAAGCTGATTTTCATGGAACAGCGCGTCGAAAAAACCCTCAAGATCTGGGCCAATCCATTTACCCCGCTGCGGATACCGCTGATGTTTAACCTGCGCCGTGATCCTTACGAGCGTTCCCAGCTCACCTCCAACACCTACTATGACTGGATGATAGATCGCGCTTTTCTGCTGGTTCCGGCCCAGGCCTATGTCGGAAAGTTCATGATGACCTTCAAGGAATTCCCGCCACGCCAGAAGCCCGCCAGCTTCAGCCTGGACAAAGTGCTGGAGGAACTGGCTAAACCAGCCTCGAATTAAGTGACTTTCATCTTAGGGAACAAAGCCGGTGGCAAGGAAAAGTTGTTGCCGGCTTTGTATTTCATAACCATTGTCCATCCGGAAGCGATTTTTTTTAGCCAGGAAAAGCAGAGACTACGAAAAAACATTTTCCGGCCGGAAACCTTAAATTTCTTCTACGAATTAAATAGGAGGACTTATGAAGGCAAGATTATTTTCCGTTGTGATAATTCTGCTCTTGGTGTTTGTGTTTTCAGCTTGGGCAGTTTCGGGAACAGTTAACGAAAAACCAAAACTGATACTTCAGATCACGATTGACCAGATGCGTGGCGATTTTCCCATGCGTTATAAAGATCGGTTGGGAGAAGACGGGTTCCGCTATCTGATGGAGAAGGGAACCCATTATATAAACGCCCATTTTCAGCACGCCGATACGGAGACGCCCATCGGCCATGCAGCGCTTTTTACAGGCACGTATCCCGCGTACAACGGCATTGTCGCCGGCAACTGGTTTGACATGGATAAGGGAAAAGTTATTTATAATTGTGAGGATGACCGTTATCCGATGATCGGGAAAAAACCGGCCAAGGGAAAAGGCAGAGCACCCACTAATTTATTGTCTTCCACAATCGGCGATGAATTGGTGATCTCCAACAACGGTCAATCCAGGATATTCAGCGTGTCGATAAAGGACCGCGGCGCAATACTTCCCGGCGGTCATGCCGGCAAGGCCTTCTGGTATTCCAAGAGCGATGGTTCCTTTGTCAGCAGCACCTATTACTACAAAAAATATCCCGGCTGGGTCAAGAAGTGGAACGCTAAAAAGCTTGCTGACAAATACAAAGATACATCGTGGGAGTTATTGCATGACGTTTCAACGTATGTGTTCGGCAAGAATGATGATCGTCCTTTCGAGGTAGATATGTTTGGTCTGGGCACAACATTCCCGCATCCTGTAAAGGGAGATTCAAAGTATTTCTACGCATCACTGATAGCCACCCCATTCGGGGATGAGCTGACAGCGAACTTTGCTAAAACGCTGATTAAAGCGGAAAAGTTAGGACAGGGCAAACATACCGACTTTATGGCGATTAGTTTTTCCGTAACTGATTATATAGGTCATGTATTCGGGCCCTCGAGTCTTGAGGCTGAAGACAACGTCTTGCGGGTTGATCGTTTATTGGCTGATCTATTCCGGTTCATAGACGATCAGGTTGGACTGGATAAGACCCTGATAATAGTTTCCGCTGATCACGGGATGTGTGAGGCTCCGGAATTCATGCAGGGCCTGGGATTTGAGGTGGGCCGTCTTACTTCCGAAACGATCGTCAAGGGTACTATAAAAGATGGTCTTAAAGCTCGACTGGGAGTGCACGGGGATGTGATCCGGCTTTTCGAATACCCCTACGTCTATCTGAACGAAGAGGAAATCAAGAAAACCAAATACAGCGTTGCTGATATTGAAGCGGCAGTGGCGGAAGAAATCATCAAGATCCCCGGCATAATAGGAGCCGTGACCCGAACTGATCTGTTGAAAGGGTCCTTTGCCCCGACACCGGTGAACATGACGATCCTCAATAACTTTCATCTCAAGCGATCCGGCCATATCCATGTTATAGCGGACCAGTTCTGGTACTTCTACTACGAGATGGAAACGACCACGAAGATTGCCGCTATCCATTGCTCGCCCTGGACCTATGACACCTATGTGCCACTCTTCTTCGCGGGTTACGACATACCTGCCCAGCGAATAACGCGGCCTGTGACACCCTATGATATCGCTGCAACCATCGCAACTTCCCTTGAAATCAAACCGCCTTCGGGTTCGGTGGGCATACCTTTGGTCGAGGTGTTGAAAGGGAAGTGATGAGGGGATTTTAGGTAAAGGAGAGAAGGAACAAGGAAAAGACGCAAAAGGTGCTGAACATCCAAGCAGATGTGTTGTTTATAAAATTATAGGGTGAGTACAAGAAAGGAGGAATTGTGAGATGGACATAAGTACTAAACGTATCGGATCCATCACTTTGTGGCTATCGATACTGATTGTTTTCATGTTACCAGGCCTGACCTCTGCCGCAGGGCTCTGGCTTTACGAGCAGGGGACCCCGGACAGCGGTATGGCGGCGGCCGGCCGTGCAGCTCTGGCCAGTGACGCTTCGACCGTCGGCGCCAACCCGGCAGGCATGACCCGACTTGAACGTTCCGAATTACTGGTCGGTTTTGTCGGTCTCGATGTCAATGCCAAATTCGACATTTCCTCAGCGAATCGAAGCGGCGGCAACGGCGGTAATGCCGGCGGTTTTGTACCGGCCGGCAGCCTCAGCTACGCGCAAAAGATTTCCCCTGATCTCAGCATCGGCATTGGCGCTGCCTCCTATTTCGGTCTCGGCCTCGACTACGATGATGATTGGGCCGGACGTTACTACTGTCAGGAGGCGGAACTGGTAACTTTTGCCGTCAATCCGGGTATTGCCTATCGCATCAGTGAACAGTTCTCGATCGGGGCCGGAGTCAGTATTGTCTATGGTAAGCTCTACCAGGAGATTGCGGTCAATAACCTGGCCGGACGTCCGGATGGCCAGCTCAAACTTGATGAAGATGATATCGGTTATGGTTTTAATTTGGGAATTCTCTATGAGCCGATCAGGGGGACCCGCTTTGGTTTGACTTACCGTTCGGAGGTTGACCTGGAATTTGGAGATATCGCCAGCGCCAGAGGGATTCTGCCGCCGCTTACGCTCCTGACCGGCACAAAGGTTGATCTGGATCTGACGATCCCTCAGATGGTGATGCTCAGCGGTTACCATCAGCTTACCGATAAGCTGGCCCTGACCGCCAATCTGGGCTGGCAGGATTGGAGTGAATTCGGCAAGCAGGAGTTTACGATCAAGAATCAGAACAGTAATAAGCTGACCGTTGACAAGGATTACGACGATACCTGGCATTACGCTATCGGTGCCCAGTACCGGATCTCCGAACCCTGGCTTCTGTCTGTAGGCTTTGCCTATGACAGCTCGCCGGTCGATGACAAAACCCAGAACTCGCCCGATCTCGCTTTAGACAGCCAGTACCGCTACGCCTGCGGCCTGCAGTATGATTGGAATCAGGACATAACCGTCGGTGTTGCCTATGAATATCTTGATCTGGGCGAGGGTAAACTGGAGCAGTCCGGCACTCTGTCGGGCGATTTGGCCGGCAAGTACGACCCCTTCCATGCCCATGTTATCAGTCTTAATATGGCCTGGAAGTTTTGAGTGGACAACAGGCAAAAAGAGCTTTGCGGACCGGTTCTGACAAAACAGTACCAGAAGTGTAGGTGCCCAAAACAACAAAGGTTGGAGTATGTTAATCAATGAAGCTAAAGGAAAGATGACAATAACAGTCACTGACGACCAGGTAGGATTCATGGTTTTTGGTGCGTGTATAAACCCGTAGGAAACCCTTGACCTTGCAAAAAATTGCTAATTTCTGAATTGGAAACATAATTCGTGCCCAATATATCTGCAATTGACTGATATTGGGTTTTCTGGCAAACTGATGCCGGATAACACATCAGATTGCATGTCATCCAGAAAACTATTAACCTTCATAGATAGGAAAATAACTATAAAATCAATGGTAGATGAAATCCGTCCGACACCACCATAGTAATTGAGAGGATAATAAAACCTTTCCTTTTTAAAGTATTTGTTGTAATAAAGCCTTGTAATATTAAATTACGACCTTAAATATTATGGGCAAAAATAATGAAACGATTTATAGATCATGATCTGGAACAATGGAGAAACAGCCGTCGCCGTAAACCGCTGATTTTGAGAGGTGCAAGGCAGGTAGGAAAAACATATTCAATAAGACGTTTCAGAGAAACCCGGTTTGAAAACTTTTTGCTGGTTGATCTTGAACGAAATCCCGGCTGGCATAAAGTTTTTGAAGGAAATCTGCAGGCAAGACAGATCTGCTCAGCCTTGCAAGGATAATAACAAAAGTTCCATCGGTTGACCCCTCCGGACTGCCTCTTGGTGCTACTGCTTCTGCAAAAATATTCAAAGCATTAATGGTGGATATCGGACTCATGCGACACCTTACCGGTATGCCGATGGATGTTGAATACCATAAACCTGATCTACTTAATATTTATCGCGGTGCCATGGCAGAACAGTATGTTGGACAGGAAATGGTTATTTCGCAAGATAAAGATATTTACTACTGGTCAAGGCGAGCGAAGAGCAGTTCTGCTGAGGTGGATTACCTTGCAGTAATTAAAGGTGAAATATTTCCGATAGAGGTGAAAAGCGGATCTTCGGGCAGGCTGAAAAGTATGCATCTTTGTTTGCATAATTACCAGAACTGTAGGAAAGGTTTTGTGTTTTCCACTCGTTCGTATGCCGATTTACCTAAACAAAATGTCACTTTTATACCGTTATATTTTGCTTTTTCTGCTACTTACGCAGGCAAGAGTTTAAAAAACTATTTCAAAAGCTGAGGCTGCCAGGCACCCTGCAATGCAAGTCGGCCATAATCTCCTTAGTATCATAAACAGGAAATTAGACGGAACTAACTGAGAATAAAAGTAAAAATAAGTAGCCGTCAAAAAACCCGGAGACAATATTATGCAAAAAAATTATTTTAAAATAGGCATAATAGTAATCATCTTGGCATGGGTGGTTTTTCCCCACGACGCAAAAACAGCAGCGTCAGCGGAAAAACCCAATTTTAAGGTAATTATCGGTGAATGGGTTCGGCCTGACGGTGGTTATATTGTTCGTGTCCGGGATGTAAATCCTAACGGTTCGGTTGATGCGGGGTATTTTAATCCCGGTAAGATCAATATCGCGGAAGCCAATGTTTCTCTCTGGAAGGGACTGGTGAAGCTATTCATTAAACTACAGGACAAGGGATATCCGGGATCAACTTATACCTTAATCTACAATCCTCAAAAAGACATGATGTTCGGCTTGTACTATCAAGCGGCAATGGGACAAAACTTTGATGTGGTGTTCGTACGCACGAAATGAAGGGTTCATTGAAAAATGGTGAGACGAATATAACGAGATCTGATCGAACAGCATCTGTTTGACAGAATAGGCACCTTGGGTTATGAATGAACGATATTAGATAAGTATACATTCCCAAGTCTTTGTAAAAGGTTGAGCAATGCCGGAGCAAGGGGCAATACTTAAAAAACGAACGCTTTTTCAGCGGATCCGCCATTCCATTTATCCAGGTCAGTTACAGCCGGTGAAGGATCGAGAGGGGTATCGACGGTTTTTCAACACCTTGATATTACACTTTCGACCCCGCACGGTTCCGGAACGCACCCTTGAGTTGACGCTGACATGGGGACTGGGTGGAATGGCTGTGGTTTTAGTGCTGATGCTCATGGGAACAGGCGTGTTGCTCAAATTCGTTTATGAGCCTTTACCAGAGAAAGCCTACGAATCGATTCTTTATCTTCAGCGCGACGTCCTTTTCGGAAGTTTGATCCGAAATATCCACCATTGGAGCGGTAAGTTGCTTCTGATCGTTGTCTTTCTGCATTTTCTGCGTGTATTTTTTACAGGTGCGTTCCACCCGCCTCGCCAGTTCAACTGGATTATTGGTTTGGGACTATTTTGTACAGTTCTATTTTCCAATTTTACCGGCTATCTCTTGCCCTGGGATCAACTCGCCTTCTGGGCAGTTACCATCTGCTCCGGCATGCTGGAGTATATCCCAGGGGTCGGCAAGTGGATTCAAAATCTGATCATGGGTGGACCTGAAGTGGGACTCGCCACCTTGTCCAATTTTTACGCGATTCATACGGCCATTCTTCCGGGTATTATTATTCTCCTTATGCCTTTTCATTTTTGGCGTATACGAAAAGCAAGGGGGCTTGTTATTCCGCGTGCACCGGAAGACGAGGTTACAACCCGGGGTAAGTTTGTTAACACCATTCCCAATCTAATTATGAGAGAAGTGGTTGTGGCGTTGGTGCTTATGGCATTCATCCTCGTATTGTCAACTCTGTTTGACGCACCTTTGGAGGGAAAAGCCAACCCCGGACTCAGCCCCAATCCTACGAAAGCACCATGGTACTTTAGTGGCATTCAAGAGATGCTCATCCATTTTCATCCATTGTTTTCGCTTTTCATTATACCGGTTTTGATGGTCATTGCCCTGCTAAGTTTGCCATATATTGATGATGAGTCGAGTGCAGCAGGAGTGTGGTTTGTATCTTTAAAGGGGAGAAAGATGGCCGTCATTGCTGCAGTGACTACAGCAGTTGCAACTCCAATAGGAATTTTGGCGGATGAATATGTGATCGATCTTGCTGCCTGGATGCCCGGCGTACCGCATTTTATCAGCAACGGCTTGATACCGTTTATGATCCTTTTGGTGGGAAGTTTTGGATTTTACGGGATCATAAAACGCAAGTATGCTGCAACAAAAAACGAATCCATCCAAGCACTTTTCGTTCTGTTTTTAGTCGCATTTCTCATATTCACCATAACCGGGATATGGTTTAGAGGAACCGGAATGAAATTGATGTGGCCATGAAAGGGTGTTATGACTGAAAAAGGAAAAAACCAACCGGATTTAACAAAAACGTCTCGCCGTTCTTTTTTCACAAAACTCTGGATTTTTCTGGGATTTATCGCCCTTATCGAATTCATCGGCGTAGTTACCGCATATCTTTTGCCTGGAAGAAAAAAAGAAAAAGCCGGCAGTTTCGGAACGATAATCGAAGCCGGTCCGGTGGAAAAGTTCCCCAATGAATCCGTAACAACCTTCATCAGGGGCAAGTTTTACCTTTCCCGATTAAAAGACGGTGGTTTTCTGGCTGTTTCCCGTAAGTGTACCCACCTCGGGTGTACCGTTCCCTGGTCGGATAAAGACAAGAAATTTGTCTGCCCCTGCCACGCTTCGGCATTTGATATCAAAGGAGAGGTGATCAGCCCGCCGGCTCCCCGCGCCTTGGATCTTTATCACTTATATATCGAGAACAACATCGTTAAAGTGGATACCGGTAAGCGAATCAAACGCGGTGGTTTTCGCACTGACCAGGCAGTGTACCCCAAACAGGCTTAAATATGAAGAAATGGAAAATCACCGGTGTTGTTGCAACTGTCGTCATTATCCTTTCCATACCCTTTTATCTTCTGAAACATAAGTATATCTCTTCAGGTTCATATGGTGTTCAAGCCAAGCCGGCGGCTATTTTTGTCGGCACACGGAAGTGCAAGGACTGTCACCAAAAAGAATACGACAAGTGGCGGGATTCTCACCACGATTATGCCATGGAGGTTGCCGACGACAAAACCGTTTTGGGAGATTTTGACAACGCTGTTTTTGAAAACCACGGGGTCACTTCTCGGTTTTATCAAAAGGACGGCCGTTTTTTTGTTCACACACAGGGACTCAACGGCAAGATGGATGACTTTGAAGTCACCCATACCTTTGGATGGTATCCGCTGCAACAGTACCTTGTTCCCTTTCCAGGCGGCCGTTTGCAATGCCTTCCCCTTGCATGGGATATCAGAGAAAAGAAATGGTATCATCTCTATCCAAATGACCCCTTTGACCCAAAAGACTGGTTGTACTGGACCAACGCCGGTCAGAACTGGAACGGTATGTGTGCTGAGTGCCATTCCACGGATTTAAAAAAGAACTATGACTTAAAATCCGATGTCTACCAGACGACTTGGTCGGATATAGACGTGGGGTGTGAAGCGTGTCACGGGCCGGGGTTCCGTCATGTGGAGTGGGCGGAAATGCCGGATATGGCCCGGCCCCAAGTGGAAAACTATGAGTTGGTGGTAAAAACTTCTGGAATCAACTCGCGTAAACTGGTGGAACTTTGTGCGCCGTGTCACGCGCGTCGGGCGGCGCTGGGTGATTACACCCATGCAGAACCCGACTTTCTGGACAGCAATCTGCCCAGTCTGCTTAACGAAAATTTGTATTTTGCCGACGGTCAGATTCTGGAAGAGGTCTATGTTTACGGATCTTTCACCCAGAGCAAAATGTATCATCGGGATGTGCGCTGCAACGACTGCCACGACGTCCACAACATAAAATTGATGAAAAAGGGCAACGATCTCTGTTTGCAGTGCCACAGGGCAAACGAGTATGACACAAAAGCGCATCATTTTCACAAAGAAAAGGGCGAAAAGGGGGAGCCCATCAGATCTTTAAAAGGGGATGTGATCTTCGACGTGGGCACCGGTGCCGAATGTGTTCAATGCCACATGCCGGGTCGAACTTACATGGGGATCGATTATCGTCCGGATCACAGTTTTCGGGTACCACGTCCTGACCTGAGCATTAGGATAGGTACGCCCGATGCCTGCAAGCGGTGCCACATGGATAAAACCTCTCAATGGTCCGATAAGACCATCACCGAGTGGTACGGGCCGGGCCGAAGGCGGCATTACGGAAGCATCATCGACGGTGGGCGCAAACGGCGGCCTGATATTCGTAAGGACCTTATCCGACTTGCCGGAGATCCCCTATATCCCGTCATCGTTCGGGCCACAGCCATATCGCTTTTAACCGCCTATCCCGGTGAGGATACCTTCCAGACCATAAAGCTGGCATTGATGGATGACGAAGCGCTGATCCGTCGAACGGCGGTGGAGCGTATCGCGCCGACCAATCAAAAAATGCTGACCGAATTCATTGCACCCTTGCTTTATGACCCCGTAAAGGCGGTACGTATTGAAGCCGCCCGACGGCTGGCCGAGGAACCCTCCTGGCGCCCGGACCCTGACCAGGAGAAGGTTTTTAAAGACGTCTTGAAAGAATTTGTAGCATCCATGGAATATAGTGCAGACTTTGCCTTTGGTCGGTATAACCTGGGCAATCTCTATGTTGCACTGAATCGGCCGGAGGAAGCCATCCGAAACTATCTGGCAGCCATCAAGATTGACGGCCTGTTTTATCCGGCCAAGGTCAACTTGGCCATGTTTTACAATAAAAGAGGTGAGAATGACAAAGCAGAAGAACTGCTTCGTGAAGTTGTAAAGGCACATCCGGAATTGCATGAAACTTCTTATTCATTGGGACTTTTGCTGGCAGAAATGAAGAAATATGATTCAGCGGTGGTCTATCTGAAAAAGGCGGCAAAAGGCATGCCGGAACACGCCCGCGTTTACTACAACCTCGGTTTGCTGTTGCAGTATTTGAAGAGAGATGCGGAAGCCGAAGATGCGTTGCTCACAGCGCTGAAAATAGAACCTGACAGCATGGATTATTTATATGCTCTCGGGGATTTTTATTTGAAAAGGGGGAAATTTCAAAAAGCTAAAGGTATTGCTCTACAAATGGTTGCGAAACACCCCGACAAGCGTATTGGGCAAGAGTTGCTCGGGATTATAGAGAAGAATTTACAAAAAGAGAATTAACAGGACCCTTGAGCGAAAGTCCAGGATGCCCCACCGGTAAAATAGGCTTCGCCCTGATGAAATAGGCGCTGCATTTCATTGAGCAAGCATTTCACAGGGCACGCAGATTTGAGGCATCAAGAGCGAAGAGCAGTAGTCGTCACCTGCGAGTTCTTGATAACGAAGAAGATCCCCGCTTAAGGCGGGATTTCGATTTTCTCAAGGCGCTTTCATCAGATTTCCGAAAGGTAAACAAAATGGGATGTTTTAATTAATTTATATCTCATCTATAGAAAAGTTATGAAAATGCATCTGAATCCATAAAAATGCTTAATAAAGCAAACATATAAAATATTTTTCCTATTTTTTTTACGATTAAGGGTGGTAAAATCAATGCATTGCCGTTTATCATCTACTCCACTAATCTGTTGTAACGAATGCAACACCATAAGCATCTATGTCTCCATCCTCATTAGTATCAAGGAAGATCGTTCTGCACAACCAGCCTAACCATTTGAATAGAGATTTTATGCCCAACGGTTTTTCTTCTTCGGATGTTGTCGACTCAAATTTTACAAATCCTTCTGGTGTGGCGTTATACAGATTTCGAATACTGCTCAGACCTGGTGCGGGCATGAGATCATCCGGATATTCTTTATGAACCAGAAAATGAGTGTCTGCCGGGTAGGTATCCGTGTAAGTCTCTATAACCAGATTTGGAAACAATAGTGGGAAACCGGCATGGCTGAAGCTCTGTTCTTTGTTTGATTTTGCTCGAACCTTACCAACCATGTAGAATTCTTCTTCCACACAGGACAACATAAGTTTGGGTGATGAATCATGAGAAGCATCATTAAAAGATTCGGTATACGGTTCAA
>Ga0222638_1000730_pt1 | contig 11102 bp, 5 predicted proteins | sample AntAcemetagen183_FD_181153 | JGI IMG/M metagenome (GOLD analysis project Ga0222638, IMG submission 181153) | Saline water microbial communities from Ace Lake, Antarctica - #183 | ecosystem: Environmental > Aquatic > Non-marine Saline and Alkaline > Saline | place: Antarctica: Ace Lake | collected...
CCGATACCGACAACAGGAGAAGGCATTTTCGGCAACGTCATAACCAGTGTGGGAACCCGTCATCAATTCACGGCCGCTCTGGATGCGCTGCGGACCAAAACCAAGATCAACACGCTGTCTACTCCCAAGATACTGGCCATTCACAGCAAACCTGCCAGGGTACAGGTAGGCGGACAGCAGGGGTATTCCGTCACCACGGTTTCTGACGGCATCGCCACCACTTCCATTGAATTTATAGATACGGGTACCATCCTTGAAATTACTCCCTTTATTGATCACGAAAACAATGTATTGCTTAAAGTACAACCGGAAATTAATTCGGCCCGGATTGAAGAAGGCGGAATCCCAGTGGTAAATTCAACCCTGGTCACCACCTGGCTGATGGCGAAAAATGGGGAGACGGTTTTTATCGGCGGGCTGATTCAAAATACAAGCACCGAAACAAGAAATCGAGTCCCCTGCCTGGGGGATATCCCCGGATTGGGCTTGCTATTTGGCCGAGCCTTTCACGGCACGGGTAAGTCCGAACTTATCGTTCTGATTACGCCCCAAATTTTAGAAGATGGAACCCCTAATTACCAGCAAGTTATAGAAAAAACAAACGAAATGGAAAAGGATCTCAAAACCAAGTCGTTGTCACCATTAGATTTATTAAAACCGAATCCCTAACCCGAACAAACCGGAATAGTTACAAGTGAGCTAAAAAAGCTTCAATGCATTACACACGGACTGCTGATCTAACTTGATGCGGAACTGCACGAAGGGCCCTTTCGCGGTAAAGCTTCCCCTTGAAAAATCCTCATCCTCGAATCCCACAAAATTGTAGCCGACGCTCACCCAGGCGTTATCGAAAATATTGTAGCCGAGGGATGCGCCGGTGCTGTAGTCATATTGGTTGGCGCTCCAGGAATGTAGTACGCTTCCACGAATTCCGACATCCCAACGTTCGTTCAGGTCATAACGCGCCTCCAGTCCAATGAGATCCATAAATCCGCTATAATCATCACCATCGATCGTAGCCTGTACATACTTTAAACCGTATTGCAGGGCTATCTGTGTCTTATGATCAGGTTTGAAGTTCACATTCATATTGTTGACAATACCCCAGTTTTCGAAATTACTATTGCTGCTTTCCTGCTCATTAAACTTGAGGTCGAGTCGGTCAAGGGCGATCCACCGGGTATTTTTCGGACGATATGCCAGCCCTAAACGGATATCAGCGTCTGTGTTATTCGCACCGCTGTCCGCGTCTGTTTTGAAGATTTGTACGCCGGCGGACAAACCTATGCCGGATACCGGCTCACCATAAATACCGGTTGTGACCCCCCACTTATCTTCATTATCTGCGTGGCGAAATTCGACACGCGAAGCCCAAGACCAGTTGTCTTCTCTATAGGTTGTCCCCATTGACAGGGCTGTAAAGTCATTGTCGCCTCCAGAGGAAGGGGGCACATTTACATTGAAAGGTATATTCCCCGGTTTTTTCACGGTCCTGCTGTGATCCAGACCGGCATCCATTCCCCACTTTTCATTGAGATTCCAGGATTGCATGAGACCAAGATTTGCAAATACTCTGGGTCCATATTCCGTAGCTTCCCGTTCAACAGATGTATTTACCTGGCCACCGGACCATGGCGTCACCTTCATACCGACGCGTGTACCCTGTGTATCCTCATTCTCACCCTGAGTAAACTCCTGTTCACCGAAAAGCGTCACCGACTCTGTCAGCTTATAGTCAGCACCAATAATGGTGCGGGTGGGGAAGTCAGAATTATCATTGTTATTTCCAAGAGATTGTTCCCGATCCAGTCTTAATTGGAGACGGTCATCGAACATTCTGCGGCTGACTCCTGCGGTAATCTGATCAGAGCGGTTGACGGTACCATCTACAAACCTGTCCTCTGCATGCAGTAACCCGGTATGCAATGAGTAACGATTACCGGTAAAATTCACCGTGGCTTCACCAAGATCACGTTCAGCGTCTGTGGCAAGATTGAACTGGCGATACGCTTGACCGCTGGCATTGAACTCCTTAGTGAAACGATATGTGGCATCAGCCCCGAGCTTTCGCGTCCCTGCCTCGCTGCCGTTCTGCTGACCCAGGCCAAACCCATTGCCCTGCTCCCTCACATAGAGTTGCCCGTTAAAGTTGCCGGAGCGGTGCTCCAGTTCGGCAAGATAGGCATCACCTTTTGTTTTAACCCCGTTGACATCTGTCTCGCTAGTGGCAACTTCGGCCCTGAGTTGTGTATTCTTGCCAAAGTAAAGTTTCGCATCCACACCCCCCAGGTCTCCTCTGGCACCCGTCGGTCCTTCATGTATATATGTGGCACCAATTTCAAGCTTCTCATCGATAAGTTTGACTGCACCACGACCGCCGTAGGTATACTCTTTTTCGGTCGCGTCGTATGATTCATACTCCACAACGATAAATACGGGATTCAGGTTTTCATCCTTGCTATAAATCGGCTCCCTGAAAAACAGGGTCCCGGCGTCATAGTCAATGTTATAATCCATGTGCCGGCTCATCGTCGTGGTGGAGATAATCACCTCGCTTCGGAACCTATCGCGGGTTTCGATTACAATTTTTTCTGAATTGATGACAATATTCTTCCGGGACAGATGATAGAGACCGGACGTACCGTCCCCCCGGATCTCGTCTTTCACGAATGCCTGATTGGTTTCGCTGACGAACAGGTTAAGGCTGTAGTCTTTGGTCTTTACTTCAGATTTAAAACCGTTCAAGCTCCGGCTGTACCGCGACAATTCAGTAACCGTGAGTCCGGTATCATAGTCACCGAACAGGGCATAAAACTGATTCCGCTCGATTTTCAGGTAGAGTTTTCTTGCGCTCGACGCATCATACTTCTGCTCTGTTGCATCGCCGTACAGAGTGTAGTAAGTATCGGGGTCGATGGTTTGATGCAGACTGTTCCCGACTTCTTCGCTCGTTTTTTTGTTGTCATAGGCCATGGTCAGCAGCCACTTGCCCTTGATCCTTCCCTTGGCAAAGAAGGCAATCCGTTCTTCTTCGTAAAGTTTGTCATCGACGTCAGCGTCACCCGCGTTCTCCATATTGCCTGTAACCGTATTATAACCCATGGTTCCTTCTGCCAGGCCGATCAGGATCCAGTCTCTCTCCTCCGGCGGCAACCATATCCGGAGTTCCTCCTCGTCATCAGAAAAATCCAGTTTTAAAACAGCTTCACCTGAGCGTGAAGTTGCCTGCAGTTTTACCCGTGCAATTCCATCCTTACCGACCACATACTGAGGTTTACGCTTATCCAGGCCGGACAGTGGATTTTTCTGGAGTGCATCTAACTCCTGTTCGGCAGCATAGGGAGAGTCGACTGAAAAATTGCCGATGACACCTTCTCGAACAGGATATCCGTCTTTATCTTTCAGACGAATGGCAATCACGGGTGTGTTCCTGCCGTCTGCGACAAGACTCGATTGTTCCTTCACCCATTCAGCGTGTACCGGAGGACCGGGATAATGTACGATACGTTTTAGGTGGCCTATTTTATTGCCCGATGGATCATAGACGGTCAATTCAAAGTAATTGTCGCCTTCGTGCAGATCCACGCCCGTCCAGTGGCTTACAGCAACCGTCCCGGCTTTATTTTGACGTATGCTGTCAAAGTTTAGCGGACTGACCTCACTGCCGTCCAAGAGAAGCTTCAAGGTATCTTTTGGATCATGCTTAAAGGCCAGCTTGAGGGAAGGGGTCGAGGGAATATATTCCGGTTTAGGCCACAGCCACTCAAGCCCCGGTGTGGCACTTTCAATCCATGCCTTGTCATAGTCCTGTATGGTACTGTGCTCGTGGGTTTCAACTTCAGCGGCTTCCCACTTTTCACCGGGCAATAATCCTGTGGTTTGAGCAACTACCGTTCCTTGGGCCTCGAGCATTAAGCCATCTTCTTTGTCGAGCTGTTCACCCAAGGTTCCAAACTGTGGACGCAGTATTAAGTCCGAATGTCCGGATTGCTCTTCCTCAGATTTAAGCATTAACAGATTCCCCATAAGAGGGGTGCGTTGATTATTATGGGTTGGGGTATCGAACATAAACATGCATTTTGTGATCAGCTCTCCGATTTCATCTTTCATGCTCACTTCACCTTTAAATAGAAGCTCGCTCTTTTTTTCACCATGTACATCCCCGAGGCGATAGGTCAACACGTTTCCATTAACTTCCGGATCAGATAACAGTGTATTATCCATCCTGCTGCTTCCGCTCACATAGGTAATACTTTCAGGCAGCATAATAGACAATCGAAGATTACGTAGCGGCACGACACCGTTTTGCAAATCGACGTGATACTCAATCGTGTCGTTTTCGACCGAACTTTGAAGACGCAGGTTTACTTCCCCCTTCATTGTGGGTTTTAGAGCCACGTGGAAATCAGTTCGCCACAGGGTTCCACCCTGCAGGTCGACGAACTGCGAAAAGCTGCGGCCGGCGAAGCGGCTGTTTTTTTCGCAGGGGACAACCTCGTATTTTTCAGGCAGACTGTCCAGATCGAGCTGGACGACGTGAACACCCGGCCGAACCCCTTCAAAGTGGAACATACCCTGCTTGTCGGTAATTACATAGGTGCCATCTTCAAGATAGATGCGGACACCTTCGACGCCGTCGTCTTTTTCTGTAGGAATGTCATCACAGTTACCAGCGATAACGCGGCCTACAATAAAACTCTTGCTCCGAAAAAGATCTTCCTTGACCTCCACCGTTGCACTGGCAACGTTTGAGGTCACTCCGCCGGCACCCGTTGCAAATGCCTGATTGGTGGCCTTACCGAGTCTCGCACCCGCTGCAACTTCCACAACATAACGGATGTTCGCATGGGTATTCGCTACCATGGCACCCAGGTTAAATACAAGGCTGCGGCCGTCCGAGGAAATGACCGGGTCGGTGAAGGGAATATCGTCAGTTTTTGCAGATCCCGACTGGTAGCGAAATCCCAGGGGCAACCTATCGGTCATCACCACGTCAGAGACCTGACCCCCGGTGGCGTTTTCGATGTAGACGTTGTATTGCATAAAATCGCCGATCGCCACAATGTCCTTGCCGGCGGTTTTTCTGAGCCAAAGAGCACTGCTTAGAGGATCGATCGGAATATCCAGATGGAATGCCGGACCGGGGTTAAGCACAAAGGGTTCACTTCTGGAACCGGGATTGACTATGGCAAATGGCCCGCCCGGTAGTGACTGGAGGACTGCTGTGGGAACTGTTGAAGGAGCGGCATAACCGGCCGGCGGCACCACTTCCAGACGATAATTCCCTGGAGAGGTGAACGGGAATCGATAGCCGCCCGGGGGAAAGTTGTAGGTCGTGCCGCCACTGTCGGTCACCGTGCCACCGGAGGTGATGGTTGAGGGAAAACTGCTGACACCATCATCACCTAAAACTGTAGCAGGGAGACCTGTGTCGGTGTTTATCAGGGTGATGCTCGTCCCGTCAACTGCCAGCCCGATAGCGCTGCTGAATATAATGCCGAAGGGGTCCACCAGGACATTTGAAGAAGTGCTGTCGCTACCGTCTGCCACGTCCACATAGTCTGAAATGACATTGCACTCCTCAACGACGGTAAGAATGCCGTCATTCGCGGTTGGGGGGGGGTGGGGGGGGGATTACCCGCAGACTGGATATATCCCGCAAATACCCCGGTATTGAGACCGGTCTCCTTTAGACGAAGAAGTTCTCTCTCACCCAGAGGACCGACGCTTACCGTCACCAGCACGGTCTCGGCCACAAGTGGATAAAGATTTTGATCCGGATCGGTCAATCTCAGGAACACAGGCTCGCCCTGGTGTAAAAGGCTGGTTGGGAGCAAGGGTACCGGATTGCTCAGGTCGATGGGCATAGGACTGCCGATGGGGGTGGGAGGCGATAGTTGCACAAAAGGACCTGTCCCCGTGCCGCTGGTGCTGTACTCTGTGATGGGAACAGTAACCAGCTCTGCACCGGAAGCAGCTGGAGCATACTTCAAATACTCCAGCATAGACGAGGTTTTGATAATCTCCGTCACCAAGGTCACCGTATTAGATATCAACACAATGCCGGAGTCATAGGTGACTCGAGCAGTATTGCTGATCGTCGTGCCTGGCGGAACACACCATCCCCAGGTGGGTATGAGCAGAATAATAAAAAGGGCGCATACCACCTGTATGTCAGTACGAAACGTTGCCATGTCTGTGGAAATCTCTGCTGAAAAACCGATCAACCCGCCGGTGTTTTACAGTTCACGGCAGGTCTTGGTTCAGCTGGTTTGCATCAGCTGGTTTGCATCAGTCCCATGAAATGCCGCCATGGCGCCCACGTGGATATTAAGTCCGGAGACGCGGGCGCCATGCGGCATTTCTGTAAAAAGATTCTTTTCACATCATGACCTCCTCTTCACTACTGGATGATCACGTTAAAGGTCAGCGTGACCGATTCGCCGGGTTTCAGCTCGCCGGCGGTATATCCGGGAATAACCTCTACCGGCAGCACCGCTGCCATAGTTGCGGTAACCGTGCCGCCTGTTGTACTTTCGTCGTGATCAACGCCGTCGACAGAACTTGTCGTCGTGAAGTACTGCGGCGTCCCCTGTGATCCTCTGGTAGTACCCACAAGGTCCACCCTGAAGCCCGAACCGGCCGCGCTTTCCGGATTACCCGTGGCAGCGACAATAAGGTCAGGATCAATCGCCGTATTAGTGACCTCCAGCGTATCGGTGATGGCGGTCAGCGTAGCCGAGGCGCCCGCACCAACTGCATTGCTGATCGTGACAACATACTGCATGTAGGCGCCGGGAATGTGTTTCGGATTGTTTATCAGGTTGAACGGATCCCGAATTAGTGTTGAAGTCTTAGCGATGGTCAGCTGGGACGATAACACCCGAAACGCATCGGTGTTGAAGTATGAGGCATTCCTCGCTATATCGGCAGCACCCACACCGTCAGCGTCACCATCGGCAAAGACGATATCCACACCGGCAGTATCAGGACCTACGGTCTCGACAAGGACGGCACCCAGGCTTCCGGTCCCAGCACCTGCACGGGCCGTCGCGGTGAGAGTGTGGGCAGCGATGTCTCCGCTGGACTGATCGAGCGGAATATCTGCCACGACATAGGCGGTGGCCACACCGTCGGCAGCCAACTCATCAATGAAGGTAGCCGTGTCTTCCCCGGCCTGATAGTCCGCGGTGACACCGCTTTCAGCAAAGGCCCGGACATTGCTGGCATCGAAATTATCCGTACCGCCAAACGGATCGGCACCCGCCGCTGCTGAAAGTACAAAATCCTGGGTCGTGTTCCCATTGTTTTGCACCGTGAACGTCAACACTTGATTTGTGGTGTTCGGGTTCACGTCGGTGTACCCGGCGCTCACCTCAGCGACAACGAGGTCTACTTTGTTGTCCACCTTGAATGTTGTGGTATTACTGGGAATCGGTGTTTGCGCGCTACCGCCCACGTCGAAGCTGACGGTGGCCTGGTTCATGATGTCGGTGTCGGAAGCCGTACCGGCCGCCCATGCAACTTGCGGCATGATCATAACCATCATGCCAACAAACAGCGTGCACATCATTAAAAGTTTTTGTAACGTTTTCATTCTATTCCTCCTTTGTTTCATTTCCTTGCCCGTTTATTTTTTAAGTTACAGGGTTCATACATCTTTGCTTTTTTGTTTCATATGCTTACTCAAGCTGCGCCCGAAAACTGACCCGCCCTTTTCCCTCCGGTGCCAATGATTTCTGAACCGTCCAGCGAATGTGGGTGTAGTCTGACACCTTTGCCGGACGCTTTTTACCATCGGCACCCACGATTGTAAGGTTGGCGGGAACCTCATAGCGCTTTCCTTCATCCACGGAAAACGTTATGCGGGTGCCCTCCCCTGACGCGCTGCCATCTTCGTAACGCATATGTTCGGGAACCGGGTTGGTAATGACCACCTTGTCCGCCGGCTCCTTACCCACGTTTGCGTAATAAATCGTGTAAATGACAAAATCGCCGGGAACGACTCTGGCAGCAGGAACACGTTTGAGTTCCTTTTCACCTTTGGCATTGATCACCTCCATCTCCACCTCGGCGACCGCCTTAAGTTCAATGTTCCCTTTCGGCTGGGCCCACACCGCACTGTTTGCGACAAGCGCTGTGAGTAATGCGGCTAACATAATTAGAACATACCTTTTCATTTTATATCCTCCTATTTTCATTGATTATTACCTCTTTTATCTTTTTCTAAGATGTTAATTTTTTTTATGGCGGGCCTGTTACCGTGCACAAGTCTCCCCTGTTTTTTTCTGATGGTCCCCAAGCAAGTGCACCAGCGAATCGATAAGCTGTTTGATCAAAAATGGTTTCTGGATAAAAGCGTGGACACCGATCCGGGATGATTTAGAATTCAACTCCTTATCGCCGTAACCTGAAATGAGTATTTTTAGAATATGCGACTGATAGTTACCCACCAATTTGAAGAATTCGAGTCCATCCATTCCCGGGAGCTTGAAATCACAAATGATAATGTCAAAACGCTCCTCTTCGAGGGCCTGGAGTCCTTTTTCTGCATCTTCATAGACTTTCAAACAGCATCCCTTGTTTTTAAAGGCCACGGCCAATGCGTCGCGAATCATCTCATCATCGTCAACGAGCAAGGTTTTCAGATTTTTTAATTTGCCGAAGCTTTTCATATCGCCTCCAAAACCATTTTTAATGTTTATATTTCAATATGTTAGATTTATTTATGGAACTATATTGCACAAATGATGCCATGGGTGCCAACTGCTCAAAAATCATGTAAAATCAATATATTAAGGGATGTGAAGGGTGGGCGTAAGGATCGCCTGGAGACCGGTTTGTGGAATTTAACCCAAACAGATTGTGGAAAATGACGCAAAGGTGGAAGACAGAAGGCTTAAGGTGCAAGACACGGAACGAATTGGGGGCAGGCACGGCACAAGGGTACCAAAAAAGCTTGCATACGCGATGATTATCTTATAAGATACATGTAAAATTAAATATATACTTTAAAATTACATGTATACTCGAATACAATCTTTAAGTTTGAGCTCTCAAGAAACCTGCTTTTTATGGGGGCCTCGGCAAACGGGAAAAAGCACACTGTTAAAAATGCTTTTCCCCCAGGCAATGCGTTATGACTTATTGCTGTCCACGGAATATCAGCGGCTCTTAAGGGACCCGAGTGTGATCCGTGAAGAGTGTCGTGCGATAGGGCTCGATTCAAATTCTCAGCAAAATCCGATCATCATAGATGAAATACAAAAAATCCCGGCCCTTCTCGATGAAGTCCATTGGCTAATGGAAAATAAAGGGTTGCGGTTCATCTTGTGTGGATCTAGTGCTCGAAAATTAAAACGAGGTCATGCCAACTTGTTAGGCGGCCGTGCCGTTCGCTATGAACTGTATCCATTGGTTTATCCGGAGATCCCAGACTTTTTATTGATAAAAGCACTGAACTCAGGATTGATTTCTCGTCATTATGACAGTGTCAAACCCTTACGATTGATTCAATCCTATGTTGGAGATTATCTTAAGGAAGAGATCGTGGCAGAAGCCTTGACGCGGAATATCCCGGCATTCACCCGATTTCTTGAAGTGGCGGCCCTGTCAAATGGAGAGATACTGAATTATACCAATATTGCCAGAGAATGCGGAGTGTCCAGCCCAACTGTAAGAGAGTATTTCCAGATCCTGGAAGATACTCTGATCGGACGCCAATTACCTGCCTTTCGAAAAAGGAAAAAACGGCGGCTGGTGACCCGTCCTAAATTTTACTTTTTTGATCTATCCCCGATAATACACCTGACCCGCCGGGGGCGGGTATCGCCTGGATCTGAACTCTTTGGCCGGGCTTTCGAGCATTTTATCTGGATGGAAATCGTAGCTCACGCCAGTTATTCTGAATTATTTTACCCGATAGCGTATTGGCGGACGGCTTCCGGGATTGAAGTGGATTTTATCCTCGGAGATCATGAAATTGTGATTGAAGTTAAATCTACCGAAGCAGCCAATGCAACCCATTTAAAGGGACTTCGAAGATTTAAAGAGGAATATTCGATTCGACGAAGCATCCTGGTATCTTTGGATTTAAATCCGCGTAAAACAGAGGATCAGATTGAAATACTTCCCTGGCAGACATTTTTGGAACAGCTTTGGGGCAGTGAAATTATCTGACTGTTGACCTTGCGCCTTAGTGCTCTGATTCATAAGTTTGATGACGTATTTTTATCAGTACAAATAGCCCGTATAAGCTGGAGTCCAAAAGTTTGAAGTGCCTAAAGTGAGCTAAAGTTGAGGAACGCGCTTTCAGCGCAATCAATTATAATTAAAATTGATAGAATACATTAACTTTAGGCACTTTAGTTCACTTTAGGCACTTTACACTTTTGTATACATAGAATGAATAAACCAAGTTATAAATACGTGACCGTATTTACGAATACATGTACTTAGGCCTATCTCATTCCACCTGCACCTTGAATTTGACCTCGAAGGTCGGGATATCCCCTCCGCTTGCCGCATTAAACGTACCTTTGGGATTGATGCGCAGGTGTGTTACATTGGTGTCGAACCCATCGGCATCGGGTACGGGAATGTAGGTATATGTGCTCCCCCCGTCGTTGGAAAACGCCACATCATCCGTCAGATTGTCGAGACTGGTAAAGGTGTAAGAGAGACCGCTGTCATCCGGCGGCGTGCCATCGGTAAAGAGAACCGGACCGGCAGCAGGCCCGGGGCCGTCGATGTCCCCCACAAATAGGGCGGTATTTGCAGGGATCGGGTCGGTGATGAAGACCGTGTCGGCGTCTGTAGCGCTCGCTCCCTGGTTCGTGGCGATTATGGCGTATAGCATAACACCCCCCGGAATCGCCTTGGGGTTGGTTTCGCCGTTATAGGGATCTGAGAAGGTCTGGACCGACTTGAGCAAAATGATGTCCGGTGAGAGCGGGAACCAGTCGATGGTGTTTCCGCTGTCAACTGAATTCACCGGGGTGATCGGTTTCAGTGTGGCATCGGACCCGGAGGCGTCCGAATCTTTTACATCCACATAGGAAATGTCTTTTGCGGCGCCGGCAGTTAGCGTGAAGTTCCAGCGG
>Ga0222638_1000754_pt1 | contig 10940 bp, 30 predicted proteins | sample AntAcemetagen183_FD_181153 | JGI IMG/M metagenome (GOLD analysis project Ga0222638, IMG submission 181153) | Saline water microbial communities from Ace Lake, Antarctica - #183 | ecosystem: Environmental > Aquatic > Non-marine Saline and Alkaline > Saline | place: Antarctica: Ace Lake...
TTAAAAGCAAAGGTATGTCATTATAAACAGAGATTTGAAAAAGTTAATTTTAAACTTTATGGTAATATAAATGGGGCCAAGAGAAGTCAGAAAATTAAAAAATTAAAAAATCAAGAGGTGGGAAAATGATAAAATTAAAATGTCCTAATTGTGGTAAAGCTATGGTTCTAGCAGAAGAAAACAGATTGATAGAGGGTGATTATTATGATTATTGGAATTGTGGAGATTGTCTACATATAATAGTTTTAGACTGGAGGAGTTCAAAATGTCAATTGTAAAATGTGAAGATTGTCATTGTCAATTCGATTTAGACAGCGAAGAAGGTTATGCTATCTCTGATACAAATACTTTCTTATGTGATAAATGTTCTTTAAAGGAAGATGACAGGCCAATATTTAGAACAGCGACAAGAGAAGAGATAGATAATCACCATCAAGATGAGTATATGGCAGGTTTATTATAATGTTAACTGAATTATTTACAAAACCTTTTATTGGATGTATTGTAGGAGATATAAATGAAGCAAAATCCAACACCATTTATTATATTTTGGAAGAACTTAAAAAAGTAGGAACATTTAATTTATTTGTTTATGGATTAAAAAGTGAGATTTCAGGCTCGACAAAAATATATTCTGTTGATGAATTAGAGAGAATAAAAAATTCTGTCATCATATTAGACGAAGTGCTTTCTCTCTGGGATTTAGACAATAGAATGGCAAAAAGACAGATAGAACAAACTTTAAGATTAATCCATCACAATAATAATATTTTAATTATTTCCGCTGTGCCAGAAAATATAAAGAAGTTTATATCAAATAAGATTAATTTAATTATTTACAAAAAAGTTACCTTTGGAGACTTCATAAATGGTTCTAGTATAAAAAGAAATGTTTTAAATTACAAAGGTATTGAGAGAGGTTCTAACTTATTGGATTTGAATAAAGATGAAGCTGTTATTTTTGATGGAGAGCATTACAAGAAGATTAATATTCCATATTTGGAACAATATGATTCTAAAAAGAATAATGAAGAAATCGTAAAGAAGAGTGTAAATGGGAGTGTAAATGAAAAATGTTCATAAAATATAATACAGCTGGTTGTAAGGAACAGGTGAGAGATCTGTTAAGATTGAGATTAGATTTAAAGGAAAAAATAAGATATTACAAAAAGAAAGTCCAACTTAATTTGGATAAGATTAAGGAAATTGAAACAGTAACTTTAATCAGCGTCGAGAAAAAACTAAATTTCTACTTAGAGAAGGCTAAATAAATTTTGTAGGGTAAAGCCTTATAAAGTATATACTCTATTTGTTAATATGGATAATTTAAGCGATAAGGAAAATTTAATAGTTGAAGTTGCTGGTATTAGGCATTATTGTACTATAAAAGATTTTCGTCCAAAATATAATGGAGATGATGAGGTATTAGAATTTAATATAGTTGCGTATCCATTAAGGGAGGAATTAATATGAGTTTAAGCGATAAGAAATTATATACAAATTCAAATCTATTGTCAATAAAATGGAGAAAGAATTACTCTAAAGTAGTTTATAATAGAGATGATGTTAGAAATTTTATTTATGATTTGAAAAATGAAATAGATGAACTTGGAGATTATGCTAAGGCAGATGTTGTAAGTCTTGCATTAATAAAAACCATAAAGGGTGTTATTGATAATTTTGCGGGAGATAGATTAATATGAAATTAAGAGAAAAAAACTTGAAAAGAATAATAAGATTTATTGAAGAATTTGGAGCTATTGACGAAGTAAAAATTAAGAATAACTCAACAACAATTTTATCACCTGCAATTAATGGGGAGCTTAGTAAAGTTACAGAAATAGACTTGAACAGAGCAAATAAGATTGAGATAAGTTTTGTTATGGGCGATATTAAGGAGGATTTAATATGAAAACAAAATTTAACATTGGACTAAAATTATGCAAGAACTATCAAACAGTAACTTGTGAGTTTGTTGAAGAAGAATTAGAATATGAATCAGAATCTGAAATGACAGCAAAGATTAGACAGAAATTTGAAATAGCTAAAAAGGAAATCGAACTTCAATTCGAGAAGATAAAAAATGGATAACCTAGAAAAAATAAAGGCCTGCAACTTTGCATTAAGAGATTTGAGAGTATCAGACTTACAAGATGATAGAACACTTATAGAAATATCCAGATTAAAGAAAGTTCTCATTGATGTGAGTGCGTTAATTAAATTTAAGAAAATGCCATTGGATTTATAATGGAAGAAAGATTTGAAAAAATTGAAAATCAAATGCTACAACTCGCATTAGAAAATTTTAATATTGATATTAGATTAAGTAAATTAGAAGAACAGGAGGATAAATAAATGGAAGAAGAAACAGAACAAACAACACAAACAGAAGGAACAGAAGATATAACACAGACATACGCATATGAAACAGATTTCAATTCTGAACAACTTTTGGCAATCAAAAAGAAAGAGTTAAAGGAATTACGGAAGAAAGCTCATAAAGATAGAACTGTTAGAATTGCTAGGAAAACTGAAAAGCGATCTATCCGAGATGAAAATATTGACAAGATTATGTTAAAGTTAAAAACTATCAAAGAAAAGATAACTTTTTATAATAGGACTGGTAATGTTACCAAAGGAAAGATTGATATTTTTGGAGACATACAAGATATAATCCAAAATGATACTGAACTACTTGAGGACATTGAGAGAAGTAAACCGGTAAGTCAAGAAGATATTGAAGCTGAAGTATTTGAGGAACCAATAATTTAACATGGAAGAAGATAATATAAATGAAGAAATTAGAGAAATGAAAGATGCTTGTGCATCAATACAAAAAGTTATAACAGAAAAACCACATAGCGTGGAGATAAGCGTCAATGCTAAAGGACAATATTCTGGAAAGGTAAAAGTTTACGCAGAAAGTATCGAAAAGGCGATGGAATTAAGTTTACTAAAAGCTAAAGAATTGAATATTGTTATAAGTGAGGCGAATCAATAAATTATTATTAAGCCCTATTTGGGTTCATACTTATAGGCTTTCTGTCTATTTGGTTGACACTGGGAAAGACCGGGGTGATGGCTAACACTTAAACATAGCCTTAATAGTCAAAATGGCAAACAAACCAGTACACATAAACCAAATATTGAAATTAACCGTAGATAGATTCGGTAAAGAGGGAGATTTAATGTTTCTGCATAGGGATTTCGTTATAATTGTGAAGAGAGAGGATAAAGTATCTGTTGAGATGAACAAATTTATGAAGATTAGAATAACTAAAGTTATGCCGACATTTGCTTTGGCAGTTTTTGTAGAATGAATACTGATTTTGTCCAGAACAAGTCGTGCAAGGAATGTGGAAAAGAAGTTAATCATGAAAGTAAAATGACTCATCCAGAATATTGCTCACAAGATTGTTGGGATAAAGGATTGGAGGCGTCGCCATGAAAGGATGTGGAAAGAAATTAGATATTCCTTATGATAGCGATGAGCCATATAATGGTTGTGGAAGTTTTAAGTGTGGAGAAGGTATCCTTTGCAAAGATTGTTCGCAAATTCTAAAGAGTACGGATAATCATAGTCAGCAACACGGTGAAAAGCCAACATACAGTGGGGAGGTGGATTGCACAGGGAGCCTCGACTCCGATAGGAAGATAAACTCTGGTTTTGATTCTAGTGGCACAGAGTCTAAGAATCCTCCTGCTGACGTTTCCCTTAATCTAAAGATCACGGAGCAGAAGAAATGAAACCAAAAGCATACACAATACATTGTTCAACTTGTGCGAGAGTTCTAGGAATATCAATAGAAAAAATACAAAAAGAACTTCATACTCCACTTTTATATTGTATGAATTGTGCCAAGAAAGAATTTAATAGTCAGGAAAGCCTAAATGTTGAGAAGCTGGATGAAATGCCAGATTACGAGACGACAGATAGGGTGGTCGCTAAGGATACCCGTATTCCTTCCAACGATAACGATAAAGTTATCCATCCTGACAGCTTACTCAAAAAAAGAACTCACAGGAAATGTGATGATAAATATTTCGATGAATTGCCAGTAACTCACTGCCCACTTAAAACTAAACAGGACGAGAAAGATAGTAAATAGGAACAATGGATAAGAAAATACTAGACCCATGCTGTGGAAGTAGAATGTTTTGGTTTGACAAAGAGAACCCAGATGTTTTATTCGGAGACAATAGAGAATTAGATACTAATTTATGTGATGGACGAAGATTACAGATAAAACCAGATGTTAAAATGGACTTCAGAGATATGCCATTCAAAGATAGAGATTTTAAGTTAGTTGTATTTGACCCACCACATTTAAAACAAATTGGAGAAACAAGTTGGATGGCACAGAAGTATGGAAAGCTAGGAGAGAACTGGAAAGAAGATATTGCAAAGGGATTTAATGAGTGTATGAGAGTTTTAGAACCGAACGGAATCCTAATATTCAAATGGAACGAACAACAGATTAAGGTTAGTGAAATATTAAGTCTAATTAAATATCGGCCTTTATTCGGACATAAATCTGGTAAGTTACAGAAAACTCACTGGATGTGCTTTATGAAGACGTCTAACCAAACCAAAGACGAAATGAAAAGAGTAAAACAATTCAATAATACTAAGGATTTAAACAACTATCTAAAGTATGAAGCAGAAGAAGGAGAAGTTGTAGAATTAAATGAAGTAGCCGATTGGACACATCCTAAAAGGATAACTCGGTTCGTCAACTGATTAAATTACGATGGGATGTGGAATATTACTAGCATACGAGAATGGAACGCCAATTAGATGTGGTGATAATCTATTTGGAAAAGAAAGACTATGTTTAAAATGTAAAGTTGTAAAGGATTTGAGGTATTCGCCTAAGCCTTACTAAACGCACTATGGCAAATTTAAGAGATTGTAAGTTATGGAAAGAATGTAAAACCAAAGATTGTATTAAAGAACTAAAAGCATTGTATGGCAAAGACTGGAAAAATGGTTCTATAATTTGGAGTAAAGAAGTTTGTTATGCACTTAATGATTTAAAGAAAAAAGGATTGGTTAAGACGCAAAAGAATGAGCAAACGTAAGGGAAAGACTTAAATACTATAATGTATACATAATGTTACAATGGAATGCAAACACAAAAACAAAAAAAGATTATATGAAAGACATGATACAAAATGGATTTCCACAGAATATTACAAATGTTTGGATTGTAAAAAGTTATTAACTTTAGGAGAAATTAAAGAATGAAATCACATAAAGAATTTACAGAAGAAATAATCGAACTAACTAGAGAACCAACTCTACCAGAAAAAACTAAAGACGTATTGAATGTCTTAGACGAGGTAAGCGAATAATGGCAGAGCTTAGAAAGATTTTATATTTGAAGAGAAAAAATATTAATACTGAAGATACTCTATCAATAAATGCACTTGCAAAACAAAACTTGGACAAAGCAAAGCCAGAAGATAATTTTGTACTTAGAATTTGTATTGATGAAATGAATAAGATAAATATAGAATTTGCATCACCAATATCTACTGAAAATATAAGAAAGGCTACAGAGTTCGGTTTAAATGTAAAAGAGGAAGTAGAATAATGGGAGGTTTAATAATTGAAGCAGCCGCAGTATTGAATGAGGATAATCCAGAGTTCTTTGATAAGTTAATGAAAGATGGAGTCGATGCAGTTGAACCAGAAATGAAAAGACAACAAGTAAAAAGAGATAGAGAACAACTATTAATAGATTTTAATGAATTTATAATGAAATGGTGTGGAAATAGTAGAGGACACTTAATTGATTCTGATGATAATGACGGAGAAAAATTTAGAGATAAGATAAGAAAGTTCGCTTTACATGAAAATACTGACGACACAAAATTAAAGCCCTTTGATAATTCTAATGATGTTGGATACGCAGACCATGAAACTAAAGACGACAACAATGTCAAAGAGGTAGCAGAATGAATCAAATAAAGGAATTAAAATGCCTTAACTGTGGTGGTAAAATAAAGAGTATCTTAGGACTTTATGCTAAATGTAGACAGTGTAAATCTTTATTTGAAATAAATTGGATAGAAGACGCAGACCATGCGAAACCCGAGGTGGCAGAATGAAATTAAAAAAGATTTGCATTAACAAAGTTGATTACTTAAAATGGAAAACAGGAGATGAACCAAGACCAGCATTTGAAGATTATGGATGTGGAACTTGTCAAGGAGATAATACTTTCTGTGCTAATTATCTCCCAACAACTGTTAAATATGATAGTGTTAAAAAATGATTAGATGTTATTGGTATGATATGTCAAGAGAAGCAGTCTAGAGAGATAAACCAATAAACACTTATCAAGCTAAAGGATGTTTCCAATGTGAAGGAGATGATAACTCTTGCCCTGCATATTTCCCTAGAAATCTAGAAGACAAAACTTTAAATAAAGAATGGCCTTACGAGATACTAGATGAGTCTTAAAAAGCAAAGGCAAAGAGAAAGAGCGAGAGAATTAATCGCAGAGATGCCAGGACCAACATCGGAAGACATAGAACAGAAATCTAGATTTAAAGAATATTACGATCCAAAAACATTTACAGAGCAATTAGAAAGATTACAGTTATCTCCTTTGCTTATCCCGGTTTACGAAAAACATTATAGAGAGGCTATAGAAAAGGTTTATGGTATCCTCGATGTAAAATAGTTAATTTTATATAATAGATTTACTTTCAATATTTATGGCAACTGATGCATCTGATAGGAATGAAAATGAATCACTGAAGTTTGGTGGAACCCAGCCTGATGATATTTATGTAAAGACAAGTTCCTTAAATTCTTTAGTTCCAGTTCCTTATAATTATATCGCACTTACTTATGTTGCAACTGGAGATGGTGTTGGAGAAATAGAAACAGCAACTTACAAAACAGGAGGGTCTGGTGGAACTACAGTAGCTGTATTGACCTTAACATATAATTCTAGTAATAAGATTGCATCAGTTACTAAGTCTTAATGTCATACACTTTTAATATCTTTACTGGAAATTTTGATGCAGTAGATAATATAGCACCAGCATTACTTTTCAAAGGTTCAATAGATATTCCAGGAGACTTTCCAACAAGTGCTTTAGTTCAAAATGGATGGTTCTATACAATCACTTCTGATGTAACAGATGATGATGCTACTAAGACAAATACTGGTCAATCGTTTAATGCTCTAGATGAGATTGCTTGGAATGGAACCAACTGGACAATAATAGGAAATGAGGGAATATATGTTCCTTATACTGGAGCAGACAAAGCCGTTGATTTAAGTTCTCAAAATTTAACAACAACTGGAGCAGTCAACACTGGAACTTTAACAGCAACAGGAACAGGGAGTTTTGGTGGAGCAGTAGATATGAATAGCCATCAGATTAATGAAGTTACTGACCCAACAGATAACCAAGACGCAGCTACAAAAAATTATGTCGATGCTAATGACTTTTTGGAAAGAGAAAGCATTGCAGCAGAGGATAGAGTTAAACCTAAAACTGATACAGATACTGTTTTTACAAAGGGTAGGGTTGAAGCTCAACCAACAGCAACCTTAACGGCGGGACAAACCTTTAACCCATTTGCTGCTAGTGGAAGTTTTTCTAGCGACGGGACAGGTGGAACAACAGTAAATGGACTTTATGGGACTAATCGGATTGTAGGAACTAACTGGGTTAATAGAAATGATTTTTCTGGTATGAAGTTTTTTGGTGGTTATGGTCTTTTTGGGTCTGTTGGTAATCCAACAGTTAATTTAATCGGTTCACAAGCTATTGGTAATTCTGGTTTTGCTCAAACAGGACTTTTTAACGATGTTATAGGTAGTAAATCCATAGTATCAGATTTATTATCTTCTAGTTGCGTTGCTAGAAATGGTATAAGTAATGTTTTTGAACAAGCACAAGGGAATTTTTTCCCATCTTTTGATACGAATGTCGGAACAGTAACACAATTACCGACTTTTGGAGACGCAAATTACCAAGCAATATTAAACGGCTACGGAGCAGGAAGCGGTCAATTCATTGGTTCTTTATTTTATAAAAAAGTAATATCAGATGTTAAGAATAGTGAGTTTTCAAGTGCTACACCAAATTGGACTAATGATGGAAGTTGGGATTTATTGCATCAAATTTTTGGTAACTATGCTTGGCGACATACACCAGGAACAGTATTTCCAACAGTTTTGACAAGTGCTTATTTGGATACAGGGGCGATAAAATCAGGAAAGACTTATAGAATAGAAACTCTCATGAAAGAGGCTTCTTATGTGTCGGGTGGTTTTACAATTAGTCTAGGAACAAATTCAGCGTCGGCAATTACTAAAGAAGGGGCAAACATTCAGCACATTGTTGCGAGTGGCGATGATGTAAGTTTAACCATAACCCCGACTTCCGATTTTGAGGGGTCTATTGATTATGTTCTAGTAACCCCGATGGATAGTTTTGGACATTCAAGACTTTATAACCCCGAACCAAGTAAATTTAATATTGCTATTGATGTTGATGGAACTGAAACAGATATGATAGAAGTTACACCAACGGGCACAAAAATTAACACTGGGTTGATAATCCCAAGTGGAACAACTCCAGCACCTGCAGTTGAAGGAGCATTATTTTTAGATACAGATGCAAGTACAAACGGAGATTTAATGATGTATTCAAATTCAGCGTGGAGGATAGTAAAAACACTATAAGGAGGGAAATATGGCAATAACATTAAAAACATTAATTGAAGAAAGAATAAGGTCAGAATATTCAGCTATGTCCATGGGAGCAGATGGAGTTAAAATACTTATCAGTCTTGGATTGAAAAGCGAAGAAGATTTATTAACAAATAGGATTCTTGCATTGGTTTCAGACGAAGATAAAGAAATTTTAAGACAATCATTATTATTAGAGAAAGCAGAATATCTTACAACACAGAAGGCAACTCAAGAAGCTGCTGTGGAAAATGTAGACACACAACTCATTGAGATAAATGAAGAAATAGTAATCAGCAAATAGATAATCTTATAAACCTAAAACGATTAATTATATAATGGTAAAAACCATATTAATCGGTACCATGGCAATACTACACCAGTACTACTCTAATACTCAAATTGATGAAAGGAGGTTTAATTTATAATGGTAGAAAGTAATGCAGCTAAGTCTGCATCAACATGGGCTAAGACAGCAACAGTACTTGCTGGAGGAGCTTTGGTTTGCGCATTAGTTGCACCAGCACTTTATATGCAGGATGCTCCAAATGTTTTAACTGAAGACCAGATCCAAGCTTCTGTACAAAAAGCTATTGCTCTACAGGCATTAGATATTAACGTATCTGAAGGACCTAAGACAATCGCTATCTATGAAGAGATTTTTCAAGAAGATGCTTTTGGAGCAGAATCTGAAGTTATTGCAACTGAGGAACTTGAAGATGATGATTATGAAGCTTTAGCAGAATATCTTAATATCTCAGAAGACGATATCTCTGAAGTTAAGATTAAGGATATAGATGTATCTATTGATGATGTTGATGATAAAGACTCTACAGTCGAAATTGAATTAAAAGTTTATTTCGAAAATGGTATGGAGTTTGACATTGATTCTAAACGATATATTACAGCAACAGTAGTCATCGAAGATGGTGAAGTTGAAAATATTTCGTTTATGAAAACAGCTTAATCATAAATAAAGGTTTTTTTATTTTTTTATTTTTTAATTATTTTTTGCCCCTATGGTGTAATGATAACATCACTCCCTTGTAAGGAGTGGCTCTCGGTTTGATTCCGGGTAGGTGCTTTAGAGTATATACTTTTGGTCAAAGTTGACTAAAAAATTTTCACAAGGGAAAGGTTTAATAAGCAAAGTATATACTGAGTATCATAATCAATACAGGTTTGATTGTAAAGGAGATTGAAGATGGAAGAAAAAACATTTATAGCATTTTTGGATGACGATAACAGAAAGAAAGAGGACTGGGTTATTGTTAAGGAAAAGAATATTTCTTATATTAGTTTTGAGTATCAAGGGAAGTTAGTTACTATACCTTGGCATAGAATTTTAAAAGTTAAAGAGGCTGAAGAATAATGGTACATAGACATAAATTCTTTCCAATTAAAATAAGAAGATATACAAATATGCCAAGCCAGGGTTATGTAGATTGGGCCTGTGAGTGTGGAGCAGTAAAGGAAGTAGAAATTGTAGAGGTAGAAGAATGAGTAATCCTGTTATCGCTGGCATGATGAAGCTTATCAAAGAAAAGTTTTCTGCTATGTCTTTCTGGGGTAGGATTGAGGGAGAGATCGCTTTTATGTGTGCCGATTTACCAGAACCAACGACAACAGAAAAGAAAGTTGATTTTATTAATAGGTTAGAAATTATCAAGGGGTTCTTATTAAAGGAAGAAATTCAGAACAAGGATTTAGAGTTTCTCGATGATGAAATTAACTTACATAAGAATACAGAAGTTATTGGAACTTACAAGGATATGGATAATGAGATTAGCCAGGATATTATTGATGCCTATGCTAGAATCTCTAATGGCAAAGAAGGAGTGTCTACAATTATCCAACCATTCAATTATAATCAATTATCAAAACTTACCAATGGTGTGTTTGAGGAAACTGGATTAGCTAACTTCTATATCAGCACCGAGAAAACAATTTATGGAAAGATAATCGCAGAGTATTATGAACACGCTCAAGATATTCCAATCGCAACTGTTGTAGAGAAAGTGAAGAAAGATGATATTGGAGAACATCCGAGGAGTGTTAAACTATTTGGTCAGCCAATGGCAAAGAATGAATTTAAAGTCATTAAGGAAATAGTCTTGCCATTTTACTTTTATAGATTTATTACCGAGGACAATAAGGAACTAATGTTAGTTTCAAAAACAAGACACGAGGCTGGAGATTACATAGTTACTGGTATGGATA
>Ga0222638_1000758_pt1 | contig 10924 bp, 10 predicted proteins | sample AntAcemetagen183_FD_181153 | JGI IMG/M metagenome (GOLD analysis project Ga0222638, IMG submission 181153) | Saline water microbial communities from Ace Lake, Antarctica - #183 | ecosystem: Environmental > Aquatic > Non-marine Saline and Alkaline > Saline | place: Antarctica: Ace Lake...
CCATCTCCTGGTGCGCATGCTACCCGAAGATAACTTCAGCGACGCCGAGCTTCAGCAGCGCCATGAGCTCTTTTTCGGCGAGGAGAAACGCTTCAGCGAAGGCCATATTCCCTTTTACCGCCTTAAAGAGAGAATAGGGGACAGGCAAAATATGTAAAAAGTTGGGAAGAAAATTTTTCGGCCGGCGACTAATACGGTGTGTTTGAAAAGAGCACCGTAACCGTTCATAGCACGCAGGTGGAATTTTTTATGCCCCGAACATCACGTCTCTTAATTCCCGACCAGGCAACCGTCTATCACGTCATGAGCCGAACCGCTCTTGAGGGCCTTCCCCTGGGCGACGCTGAAAAAGACTACCTGACAACCCTGATAAAACAACTCAGCCGCCTGTACTTTACAGAAGTCCTTGGTTTTTGCTGCATGGGCAATCATTTCCATCTCCTGGTGCGCATGCTACCCGAAGATAACTTCAGCGACGCCGAGCTTCAGCAGCGCCATGAGCTCTTTTTCGGCGAGGAGAAACGCTTCAGCGAAGGCCATATTCCCTTTTACCGCCTTAAATACGCAAGCCTGTCGGAGTTAATCAAAGAGCTTAAACAAAGTTTTTCGCGTTGGTACAACAGGCGCACGGGCCGCAGAGGCTTTTTCTGGTCAGAGCGCTTTAAAAGCGTGATCGTCGAGAATGGCGAAACTCTAATAAACTGCCTTGCCTACATAGATTTGAACCCGGTGCGGGCCGGGATTGTTGCAAAGCCGGAAGACTATCGCTGGAGCGGTCTTGGCTGCCATGTGCAGCAGGGCAATTTAGATGGCTTCTTGTCGCTTGATTTCGGGCTGAATGAACCCGGGCAGATAGATCCTGCCGAGCGTTTGCGCAGATACCGGCAGTATGTGTATGAGGTCGGCGAGCTTGAAGCCAGTCATGGCGCATGTATTGCGCCGGAGACTGCTGAAAAGGAACGCCGAAGGGGCTACACCCTCACACGCAAAGAGCGCTTTTTATACCGCAGCAGGTATTTCACCGATTCAGCGGTGATCGGCAGCCGTGAATTTGTGCTGGAGAGTTTTCAACGCTTCCGAACGGCACTCAACATCAGCAAAGACAGGCAGCCAAAACGCATTGCAGGGCTTGAGGGAATGTATTCGCTCAAACGTCTTGGTGCCTAAAAATATCAAAGGCAATTGACCTGGAAGACCGCCGCCTGCAGTGTATCTGAAAGCTTAATTATTAATCCCATCCTGTTTGTTCTGAAGCAACGCATCGGCTGTAAGCACAACAGACCCCCAAATAATGCAGGGTTGCTGGTTTAAATGAGACCAGACACAACATCGATACAATATTATCGCCGGATTACATAATGTGCCTGTCCCGTTTTAGATTTTTGATAAGCCGTCCTAAATTTTTGCAGATGCATGGGTTTGGGGCCTTAGACAGCACTTTTTGACAGTTAAAATAGGCTGGGATCATACAACCGTTGATAGCAGGGCTGTTTTAAACCACACAGCAAATAAAACCGAGGGAAACAGTGGACAACATCCACCGGTTTTGACAATATATCTATTGACAAAAGGCGGCCAGGAGTTCCTGCCGGTCTTGAGCATGAACCTGTATAATAAAAGGCTTTTAATCACATGAAAAACCCGACTATCGCCATTTCTGTAGCAATGGATTGTACCCTCTGGCTTGAACAGGAGCCTGGCCCGATGACACTATCCCCTGAAAAAGGCGCGGCTAATGGTCTGTATTAAAATGAATGGTTTTATCTCATGAAACGCATAGTCACCCATCCCCGAAGCGCGCACCATGACGACGTGCTGTGTCTGGCCTATCTCATGGAAGCGGACACGGTTATCGAAAGAAGAGAGCCTGTGCAGGCTGAGTTGGATGATCCGGAAGTGTACGTAGTTGATGTGGGCATGCAGTGGGATGCCGAGCGCAACAACTATGACCATCATCAGTCGGAGGGAGTTCCTGAATCCTGCTGCGCGTTTTCGCTTGTTTTGAAATCACGGGGAATGTACGAAACAGCCCAAGAGTGCTGGCCGTGGCTGAAGTTTGTTGAGCTCTATGATACGGGAGGATCGCGAAAAATCGAAACAGAATACGGCATAGTGCAAAAGAGGGTGCCTGAGGTGCTGGATCCGATAAGTGCTTTTATTATTTCTTTGGTTCGCGAGCATTCAACTATCAAGCCCGGGATTTTTGTTCACGATCTTTTGTTGCAGTTCGGCAAAGATTTGCGGAATCAGCCCGTTCGATTCAGGCATGAATTCGACACCATGGATCAACAAGCCAAACGGGGTATAGTGAAATCACAACAGGGAGCACCCATACCCTATATTGATTTCTCGGAAATACTGGAATACTTAGACCTGCAGGACCAGTGGATCGCTTTGCGGCATCCCGATGCGCTCTGCTATATCTATAATTCGAATGGCAACCTCGCACTGCGCCGGACACTGGCGGCCGAGGCGCAAGGGGCAATAGACTTTAATAAGGCCGAAGGGCATCCCGCCATAACCTTCATACACAAAGCGGGATTTTTGGCTAAATTGAGCAACCGCGATAGGGAAGCTGCCCGAACAATTATGGCGGAAGGTTACGTGGAATAAGGATTTATTCGGGTTAGCCATCGATTTACAGTTACGAAACCGGCCCAATGTATTTTACACTCATTCAGCTTTAAATTTTTTTGATGCCGGAGGGGCTTGCAATTAGGGGCTTTATTTAAGCGCAGCTCATGTAAGCATTCCATAAAATTGTGCCACTTTTTGCGTTAGTGCCGTCGACTATTAAAGTCCAAAATACGTTTTCATTGCTATATATCCACAATCATTAAGTGATCGTTCTTTACGTTTTTCTCGTTGCATCATTTCCTGGAAGTCCTCTTCCTCTTCTTCTGGTTCTACAACTTCTTCCTTAGAAACAGTTGATTCACTATCACCCCACCGTTCCCTATATTCAGGTGATTGAAGTTGGCGTTTTTCTTCTTCTGTACCCCACCGTTCAATATATCCAGGTGTTTTTGTATAATCATCCATACATTCACCTCTAAATTTTCATCATTAACTTCCAGGACACATAGAAACAAAATTATAACAGCACTATAGAGCATGTTGTACTTTGCTACATGCTCGTTTTCATCAAAGCCCTCAAGTCATCAGTGATTGTTCCCAGGACCTTTTGCTGATTCTGATATCAGTCATTGATCCCTGTCCGTCGTATGTTCCAGCCAAGCCAAACCGAATGCATACTGATTGTGCTGCGTTACGTGTTTCCCCTTTTATCCCTGTGTTGGAGTTTGTGCTATGCGTTCAAGCTTCGGCTTGATCGCCGATTTGTGCAATAGCGTCTTTAAAGTGTAGTGTGCGCTGCCTGCCATCAAAAACATGTACCTGATACACGGTTTTATTATCAAAATCCAGCCCTGTCAGCCAGCCGCTCTCAGGAAAGCAGGCACCCGTGTCGATATTGAGCCATCCCGGACCAGTAGCAATTTTTCCTACCGAGACTCCCGGCAGGTTAAATGTCGGCGTATGCCCGTTTATAATAATCATATCGGGGAAATACCGCTCTTTGCAGTAGCAGTGCTCACCTCGCACCCAGAAGAACTCTTTATGAATCTGCTTTTCGAGCGGCACTTCGGGGTGAACGCCTGCATGCACAAGAAACAAATTGCCAAGATCAAGGAACGTCGGCAAAGTCTGCATCCACAACAGATGCGGTTTTAAAAGGTCCGCATGGCTGTCACCGTAGTTTTCCATTGTTATATCCCCGCCGTTCAATGCCCAGCGCTGACATACAGAATCGGACGCGGCCCCGCAGAGCGCCTTGAGCATCAGGTCTTCGTGATTGCCTAAAAGACATGTATGCCCCGCCTTTATAACAAAATCAACTACCTGCGCGCTCTCAGGTCCCCGGTCGATAAGATCGCCAACAAAATATATGTTATCATCTGGCAATGGGTCAATGAGCTCAAGTAGCCGCATCAGCCCCGTATAATGCCCGTGCACATCACCAATAAATAATCGCCTCGACATAAAGAACCCCCGTTTATTATTTTAATATAGCATAGCAAACGGTGCGTTACAGAGGCGTTACAGGAGTTTTTATACGATAAAATTTGATGTGGTTTTTTAAACATGGTATAAATTTTTTGTTATTGTTTAATTCATTATTATGGAGCCTTCATTGTGAAAAGTTCAGAACTGGAAAAAGCGTAACGAAACAATTCGGGGGTCGGACCAAGCTAACTATCAGTAATGGCTTTAAAAGGTTTTTGAAAATGAATGCTTTCAGGTCTTAGGGTGAACTTTGCGGAGGCAAAAAGCCTGCTTTAAGATTTGGGTAGTAAGTAGTATAGTAAGCGGGGCGCCCTTAAATAAGTAAATAAACAATATCCGATAAACCGGTTTGGGGAAGGAGGCAGCATGTCAGAGGCAATGCGGTTGTGGGTAGAAACCACGTTTAACATCGTGTACCTGATAGTTGTCTGGTGGATCGTGCTGCTCATGTGGCAGCGCAGAAGTCTGGTCGTTGATGAGGATAAACGCACAGCCGGACTTATGATGCTGGCGTTCTTCTTCCTGGGTCTGGGTGACATCGGCCATGTGGGTTTCAGGCTTATTGCGTTCTTTCTCGGCGGGTTAGAGACCAGCGTGCAGATGTTTGGCTGTGAATTGCTGATTGCGCCCATGGGCGCCCTTGCAACAGCAATTACCTTCACGTTTTTCTATATCGTTATGCTGATGATCTGGAAAGAGCGCTTTAAAAAAGGCTACGGTTTTTGGGCCTTGTGCGGGTTTGCCCTGGCAGTGGCGAGGTTTTTAATTATGGCCTGCCCGGAAAATAACTGGAATTCTCTTGAGATTGCTTATGACTGGGCCATATATCGCAATGTGCCACTGATGCTCATGCAGCTTATTGTTGCCTACCTGTTTATGCGCGATGCTCTTGCAAAGAAGGACAGGCTTTTTTTCTGGATAGCCGTGTTGATCTTTGTGTCGTTTACCTGCTACGTCCCGGTCATTTTCCTTTGGCAGCAGATACCTCTTATTCCCATGCTGATGATTCCAAAAACTATAGCGTACATCGTCATTGCCGTACTTGCCTTAAGAAGTCTTTTTCGAAAACAAGAAGGAATAACAACCTGATCATTTAATGTATTTGTGTTTTTGGATTCCTGCCTTTAACTTTCTTGTTTGCTTTTAAGGTTCTAAACCCCCATCGGAGCGCAGCCGAGACGGGTGCATGATCAAGGATACGGTCGTTATGCTGTCTGAGCGCCCGAATGTGCGAGTTCATTACGACCCCTTGAGAATGTGCCTGGCGAGGGAACCCTTTAGGGCGCGAAACGCCGGGGCACCTTTGAGTCAAGCCTTTCAGGCTTGACCGCTACGCTCTTTGGTTCGTTGAGCCAGCCAAATAGGCTGGCAGCTATAGCCCTTTGGAGTGAGCAAAGAAATGAACGTTAAAAAAAGTTTTCCTCTCTGAACGTTTAAATGATTTGAACCTAAAAGATTTTTTGTACCCTTTCTTTGCTTGTCCAAAGGGCTGTAGCTGTCAGGCGTTAGCCTGACTCAAAGTACCACAAGAAAATTCTTGCTCGTTTTAAAAAAACGAGCCCAAGAAAAGACACCGCTGCGTTTCGCGCCCTGCGGCTTCCCTCGACGGGCACATGCTAGCGGGAACGATAAGAACTCGCCCTTACGGGACTCAAACAGCTTCTCGTTCTGTTCCGCTTTCATGCACCCGCCTCGGCTGCAATACGAGGGATTTAAAACCCAAAACAAAAAACCGAAAATTCAAAAAGATATGTTCGTCTTTTGTTTTCCGATTCTAAGGTTTTAAAACCCGTTGCAGCGTAGCCGAGCAATGGGTTTGTTTGCGGATTAAGAACGTCAAACTGTCTGAGTCCCGACAGATCGGGACGAGTTTTTGAGGTTCCCGCACGCGAACCTATTGCGAGGAGAGCCGAAGGCCAAGCTGCTGGGCGCCTTTGAGTCAAGCCTTTCAGGCTTGACCGCTACGCTCTTTGGTTCGTTGAGCCAGCCAAGTAGGCTGGCAGCTATAGCCCTTTGGAGCGAACAAAGAGCGCAGCGGTCAATCGATTTTGATTGACTCAATGAACGTAAAAAATTCCTACCTGGGGTCGGACCACACTCAGCGATGTTAAGCTCTTGAATCGGCAGATGTTTTTATTGTTGCACGGCACGTTTTTAGTGCTTAGAAGCCCCTTTTCAGTATCAAAAACCGCGCTTTAACAAACTCACCTTTTGCCTATCTGCTTTCGTCCTTGATCCTGCCGAACACTGTGTGCACTTTCTTCTGATGCGTTCTTAAAACACATCCAAAAATAGAGCGTCGAAAACCAGGGCGGGCAAAAAATGCTTTTTTACGAAAGAAGAATGAATGGATTGCGACTAGTATCATATCAGAAATACAGAGTTGAAAATATACCATTTTTGGGATATACTGTATGCAATGGAAGGTGTCTGCTGGCAGGAGAGTGCACAAACAGGTTGATGCCCTGCCGAAGAGGGTTAAAGACAGCCTGCTGGCCCTCATGGTCGATATTCAGTTTCATGGCCCGGTGCGCGGCAACTGGCCCAACTATGGCAAGCTCACAGGTGGGCGTCATCACTGTCATATAAGAAAAGGCAGGCCGACCTATGTGGCGGTCTGGGAAGAAAGAGACAAAACAGTAAGGCTTGTTGAGATAACGTATGCTGGCACACACGAAAAAGCGCCATACTGACACGGTTGCCCTGCAGCTTATCGGTCCTGCGGCGAATCGTCGTAAAGCACTCGCTTCGTTGAGGGCGCTTGGATTTGTTGCTGTTGATGAAGACAGCTCCATTTCCGTATCTGAGCTTTTTCCGACCGTAACCGAGGATAAAAAGCCCGGCATTATACTTGGGGGCGCACGCGGAAAGGAGGGCCTTACGCAAAAACAGCTTGCAGAAAAGAGCGGTATTGCGCAGGGACATATTTCTGAAATGGAGCAGGGCAGGCGTCCGATCGGCATTAAAACCGCCAAAACACTCGGAGCAGCGCTCAATATCGGCTATAAGGTTTTTTTATAATTTTTTCTATCCTGTTTTTTCCTTTTACAGCATAACTTTTTTAAAAGAGTATTTTGTACCCTTTCTTTGCTTGTCCAAAGGGCTGTAGCTGTCAGGCGTTAGCCTGACTCAAAGTACCACAAGAAAATTCTTGCTCGTTTCAAAAAAACGAGCCCAAGAAAAGACACCGCTGCGTTTCGCGCCCTGCGGGTTCCCTCGCCGGGCACATGTTAGCGGGAACGATAAGAACTCGCTTTGCTCAGACAGCTTCTCGTTCTGTTCCGCTCTCCTGCACCCGTCTCGGCTGCGCTCCGATGGATTTAAAAACCACAAACGCAGAACAACATCGGACAAATCAAAAAAGTCGACAAAAACTTTTTTTGGAGGGACGTGCTTCCGTGCGTCCAAACGACAATCTAAACGCGGCCACGACAAAGCGTGGCCCTCCAAGATTTCTCCCGTTGGTCGAAATGAAAAGAATTCGAATCTAAGGTTTTAAACCCGTTGCAGCGCAGCCGAGCGAAGCGTGAGGATACGGATTAAGGGTGGCAAGCTGTCTAAGTCCCGCGAAAAGCGGGATGAGTTCTTGACGCCCCCGTGTTCTTGCGTTTCGCGAGGAGAGCCGAAGGCCAAGCTGCTGGGTGCCTTTTCTTTGGATACTTTCTTTGGAGCGAACAAAGAAAGTATCGTAAAAAAGAATTTTTTTAGATTAGAACTCGGACCTTCTTTCTCACTGCAATTATTTGACTTTCCATCACACATTTAATAGAGTTGCCGCACCACCATACGTAACTTCACGATGACTATCATTTCAGGAGGGCATGCCATGTCATTTAAAATAACCCGCAGAAAATTCATCGCTACTTCCACGACCTTTACCGCTGGTACAGCTCTGTATGGAACAGCCTGGGCTCAAACAGTAAATCCATTCATGGGCCCATTCACCAAAGAGGCAACTGGTGAGTTGGTCACCGAGGGGATTGATTTAAAGGGCAAGACCGTTCTTATTACCGGTGCGAATTCCGGCCTGGGCTTTGAGACCATGCGCGTTTTGACCATGCGAGGAGCGCATGTTATTGCGGTTGCCAGAACCATGCAGAAGGCCAAGGATGCTTGCGCCAAGGTTAAGGGCGAGACCACGCCTGCTATTTGCGAGCTGACTGACTTTGCCTCTGTTGTTGAGTGCGCTGACACGGTCAAGGCAATGAACGTTCCCATTGACGTTTTGCTCTGCAATGCCGGCATCATGGAATTGCCTGAACTGCAGAAGGTAAACGGGATTGAAAAACAGTTTGTGGTCAATTATCTTGGTCATTATATTTTGACCAACCAGTTGATCGACCGCGTTAATGAAGCCAAACAGGGCAGGGTTGTTATGATGAGCAGCGGCCGCTACAAGAACGCACCGCCCGAGGGCATAGAGTTTGATAATCTCTCCGGCGACAAGGGCTATGATCCACTCACTGCTTATGGCCAGTCAAAACTTGCAGACGCACTTTTTGCCCAGGAACTCTCGCGCCGTTTGGGGGGAACCAACACCACGTCGAATTCAGTGTTGCCCGGCATTATCTACACCAATCTAGGGCGCCATTACCCGAAATGGAAACTGTTGCTCAGCGATGTTATCGGCTGGACATTTATGCGCAGCGTGGAGGCGGGCGTTGCAACAGGTTGCTACGTAGCCACCAATCCAAAGCTGAGTAAAGTTTCAGGGCATATGTTTTCTAACTGCAATCCGATCACGCCTGACGGGCCGCATATGGCAGACCGCGAGCTTGCAACAAGGCTGTGGAATGTGTCGGTTGAGCTGACGGCTCCGTACCTTGTGCAGAGCAAAACCTGGCAGAAGAATGCTGTCCCGGTTGCCTGATGCCGGGGTTAATTTAAAGATTTGGCGGACTCTGTGAACAATCTATTTACACGCCTGATGCGCAGTGCGGTCAAAGTTGAGTCCAACGAGATCAAGGCGGTATTTCTCTCCTTCGCATTTGTCTTCACGCTGATGGCCTCATACTACATTCTGAGGCCCATACGTGATGCTATGTCCAGCAACTGGACTGATGCTGAGCTGAGCACCCTCTTTACGATTACCTTTCTTCTGAGCGCCGTGGCAGTTGCCCTGTACGGCGCGGCCTGCTCGCGCATTCGCATCGGTGTGCTTGTACCCGGCATGTATGCTCTGTTTGCCCTGTCGTTTATGGGCTTTTTTCTTCTGCTGCAGTCAATGCCCGGTGTTCAGCTTGTCAACAAAGCCTTTTACGTTTGGACCAGTATCTTCAGCCTGTTTCATGTGTCCGTGTTCTGGAGTTTCATGGCGGATATTTTTAATAAGAAACAGGCCACCAGGCTCTTTGGATTCATTGCATCCGGAAGCAGTGTCGGCGCGATTGCCGGCCCCTTGCTGGCCATACTTTTGGCAGGTACTATCGGGCCTGAAAAACTGCTGCTTTTGTCTGCTGCAATCCTGTTGCTTCCCATGGGAATTATCATCTGGCTTGAGCGCCTGAAGCACAGCGAGCTGCACAATGAGGAGGGCAACGCTGAGCAGGACTTTAAGCAGACCCTGGGGCGCAATCCTTTTTCAGGGTTCATGCTGGTTGTGCGCAATCCATATTTGCTCGGTATCGCCATTTTTATCCTGCTCTACACATCCATCAGCACCTTTGTGTATTTTGAGCTCAAGAACCTGATGATTCCGCTGGATGCAAACACGCGCACTCAGTTGTGGGCCGGCATGGACCTTGCGGTTAATATCCTGAGCATTGCAACGGCAATGTTTGGAACCGGGCGCCTGGCAACGCGCTTCGGTCTCACAGGCACGCTCGGCCTGGTGCCGGTAATCATCGTCTTGGGTCTTTTGATGATATTCATTTCACCCATGCTGTGGGTGGTAGTCTGTTTGCAGGTTGTGCGGCGCGCCGGCAATTACAGTATTACGCGGCCCGGAAGGGAAATGCTCTATACGGTTGTTGACCGCGAGAGCCGCTTTAAGGCCAAAAGCGTTATTGATATTGTGGTCTACCGCGGAGGCGACATGATGACTGCCTGGGCCTTTACCGGACTGACTCAAGGGATAGGACTTGGTATTGGGGCCGTGGCACTTGTTGGGGCTTTCTTAGCAGGTGCGTGGGCGGTGGTAGGGTGTTTGCTAGGCAGATTTTATGATAAAAATCATGCTGTGAAGCATGAATGATTGAGCTTATGTAAAAGGTCTTCATTCCTTTGTTGTCTTACTCTATAAAGATCTTATGTATTGGTTTTTAAAGGTTTTAAAACCCATTGTAGCGTAGCCGAGCGAAAGGCATGAACACGGAAAGAAGGAGTCACTTGTCTGAGGCCCGATAGGTCGGGCACGAGTTTGTGACGACGCCGTGTTTATGTGTTTCGCGAGGAGAGCCGTAGGCCAAGCTGCTGGGCGCCTTTTCTTTGGTTCGTTTCTTTGGAGCGCGCAAAGAAATGAACTTAAAAAAGTATTTAGAAAAAATTTTTGTACCCTTTCTTTGCTTGTCCAAAGAAGGGGTACCCCCAAGAAAGGACATCCTGGCGTATCGCGGCCTTCGGCTTCCCTCGATGGGCACATGCTAGCGGGAACGATAAGAACTCGCCCTTGCAGGGCTCAAACAGCTTCTCGTTCTGTTCCGCTCTCCTGCACCCGTCTCGGCTGCAATACGAGGGATTAAAAACCACAAAAGCAGAACAGTATCTGAAAAATAGAAACGGCTGACAAACACTTTTTTTGGAGCGACTGTATTGATTGTCAATAGGCGCTAGCAATAATTTTCACTATAAGGGTGATTATTTTTCAACATAGAATTAAGCATAATTACAAGTTTTCGCATACAGGCTGTAAGGGCAACAC
>Ga0222638_1000760_pt1 | contig 10900 bp, 11 predicted proteins | sample AntAcemetagen183_FD_181153 | JGI IMG/M metagenome (GOLD analysis project Ga0222638, IMG submission 181153) | Saline water microbial communities from Ace Lake, Antarctica - #183 | ecosystem: Environmental > Aquatic > Non-marine Saline and Alkaline > Saline | place: Antarctica: Ace Lake...
ACCCAGTAGGTATCTCTGGTGAGCTAAGTGTTTTGGATGTTCTTAAAAACGAGTTTTTACCCAGTAGGTATCTCTGGTGAGCTAAGTGTTTTGGATTGAGCTGGTTCCGTCTTTTCTTATTCTGATTACGTGATCTACGAATCCTTCGATTTTTTCTTCGTGACTTACTAGGATTGTTTGTTCGGCTTTGAGTTGTTCGAAGATGTCTCGCATTTTATCTATTTGTTCGCTTGCGAAGCCGTCGGTTGGTTCATCTAGAATTACTACATCTTTTGTTTTTATTTGTGAGAGCATTGAGTTCAGGACTTGGTTTAGTGCTAGTCTGTATGCTAGGGCTGTTGCTGTTCTTTCACCGCCAGAAAGGAAGTCGTAGTCGATTTCGTAATCTTGATTTGTGATGATTGGAGTGAAGTCTTCGTCGAGTCTGACTGAGAGAGATTCTGAGACTAGCATTGAGAACCATTCAGAAAATATTTTCGAGAATTCGCTTCTAAGTTTTGCCATGACATTTTTTTCTGTTAAGTTTATCATTGTTATGAATTTTTCTTGAATCCAATCTTGAAGTCCTCTAAGATAATTGATTTGTTCTCTGATTTTTTCTTTGTTTTTGATTTCTAAAGATAAGCTCTCAAGAGTTTTTTTCAGAATTTCCAATTCCTTGTTTTTTGTTGCTAGGGTGATTTCTTTTTTTCTGAGTATTTCGTTGATTTCTTGAAATTCTGCTTTAGACTTGTCGAATATCTCTTGGAACTCTGTACAATCTTGAGTTCTTGTTTTTAATTGTTCCATTTGTGATTGCAATTCTATTATTTCGTTGGTTGTTCTATCAAGTACGAATGCGTCGCTTTTAATTTTGGTTTCGATTGATCTCTGGTGTTCGTATTTTATTTTATTTTGCTGGAAGTTATTTTTATCTGTTTCATAGCCTGAAGTTAATTCTTTTTCTCTTTCTATTTCACCAACTAAAGATTGTCTTTCTTGGAGTTTTTGTTCTAGTTCTCTAGTAATTTCTTCGATGTCAAATTGTGTTCGTTTTGTGATCTTCTCCTTGTGATCTGAACTTACTGTTTGAAAACATGTTGGACAATTTTCTAGTGATGTTATTTTGTCTTGAAGTTTTTGTGGGGTTTCTTTTTGGGCGTTTAATGCAGATATTTTTGAAGTTAATTCTAAGAATTTAGAGTTTTTTTCTTCTAGGATTTTTTTGTGTTTTTCTAAAAGGTCTAATACTCCCTGGAGTCTGTCTTCAGAAAAATCTATTTTTTCTTGGGTTTGTTTTTGCATTAGCATCATTTCTTTTTTCATTCTTGATTCTAAATCTTTTTTTCCTTGAATGAAAACCTGAAGTCTGGACATTTCTGAGAGTAAATCTTTCTTCTCATCTAGGATTTTTTGATTTGAGGTTAATTTTTCTTCGGATTGTTCTTTGGAAACTAAGAGGTTTTGATATTCAAGGTTTAGGTTATTTGTTTCTCTTGCTAGTGTTATTTTATTTTCATTTTCTGCTGTGAATTTTTCTTTTAAGAGATTTAGTTCTGCGGCTAGAATTTCTTTTATTTTTATAGCTTCTTTGACGTTTTGTAGAAGGATTTGTGAATTGTCTTTAATTCTTTTGTAACGGTCTATTCCGAAGATGTGTCTTAATGTGTCGAGTCTGATTTCTGGTCTCTCTTGTATTATTGATTTCATTTCTTCTTGGGGAGTATATACTGTGAATTTGTAAAGGAGATTTGATTTTTTGACGAATTCTTTTGGATAGTTTAGAAGTCTGATTACTCTGTCTTTCATTTCTGAGGTTGAAAGTTCTTCTCTTGATGTTCCTATCGTGATGATGTTTGAGTCTTGGGTAATGCTTCCGTTTTTTGCTTTTTTTATTGATCTTTCTAATGTTATAACTTCCCCGTCGATATCTAGCTCAACACATGCGTATGCGCTCTCTTTTCCTTGTCTTAGAATTGACATTCCCTTTTGACCTGGCTGAAGACCGAATAATGCGAATTGAAGTCCTAATAAAATTGAAGTTTTCCCTGATCCAATATCTCCTGCCAATAAAACTGAGCCTTTTGGAAATTCAATTGTGAGATTTTCGTAACTTCTAATATTTTGAATTGTTAACTTTTTGAATATCATAATACTTCTGTGATCCCTAAAATGTTTTTTAATTCTGATATAAGCCTATCTTCGTATATTATGGATTTTTCGTCTTCGTTTTTTTCTAGAGATAATGCCGTCATTAATTGTGGAAGATATTTATTGAAATCTGTTGGATGTTTTTTAGAGTATTCGCCTAATATTTTTTTTTCTATGTTCTCGACATTGTCTGTTGGGGATGATTCTATTTCAAATTCGGATTCTTGAACTTTTATTGAGGATATATTTCTTAGAAATACGTGTGCTTCTTTTTTGTTTATGAAATCTTCGATTTCGTTAAATCTAATATCTCCTGTTTTTCCTTGGGTCAATATTCCTTTTAGTTTTAGTAACACGATTTTATCTCTGAGATTTAGCTTGTCGAGTTCTGAAATTATTTGTTGAGTTGCGATTAGTCCGTTGCTGATTTCGATTTCAATATAGGCAACTTCTTTTAGTGGGACTGGTATACTTTGTGTTTTGATTTTCCCGCCGGAAATTTCGACTAGATGAAAACTACCGTGTTTTAAATCTGCTAATTCTTGGAAGTTGTTTGGGAATGTTGGGCCGGGGTAAACGTATCTTGAGCTTCCTTCTTGTGTTTCAAATTTTTGATGAATGTGACCCATTGCGTAATAGTCTGCGATGGGGAGTTTCTGTTTTTCTATTGAATCGATTGGTAGCGTTCCTATAACATCCTTGATTGTTGTGTGAATCATGAAAATTGTGAATGGATGGACCGATTCGAAATAAATTTTTCTTAGATCTTCGATTTCCATTCCTGATTTTCTTCCTGGGTAACCGTAGATAGCTATGTTCTCGTGCATGTGGGCTTTTAGTTTTATTCTGCCGTCTTCTTGAACTTCCCAGTTTTCTATGTTTTTACAGAATCCTGCTTTTTCAAGAACGTCTAGAAATGTTTTTCCCGAGGCTGAAAAATCATGACTGCCTGCGATTAAATAAACTGGGATTCCTGCATCTTTTATTTTTTTGAATTCTGCGAATGAATCTTTTAATATTTCTATTGGTGGGTACGCTGAATCGAATAAATCTCCTGAGATTAAAACGAAGTCGACTTTTTCTTGAATACACCGATCGACTATTTTTTGGAATGATTGGAAATTTAATTTTTGGAGCTCTTCTTGGCGCCAACTTCCTAGGTGACAATCTGCTAAATGCGCAAATTTCATTACAATAATTCCTCCTTTGCTACCATGAATTGAGAAGCTGTGAGGCGTATATAAAGATAGTTATGGTTTAATGTCTAGTTTGGGAATATGTCTAAAATTAGGAGTTCTTCCATGAAAATTTTCTTTTTTGCTACGATTTTATATTTGAATTTTTTTAATCTATTTGTTGGAGTCAGGGATGAAATTAATAAGAATATTTTCCCGTTTTCTTTTATGTGTTTTTTTGCTTGTTTTATAAATTTTAATGAAATTTCATCTCCATTTTTACCTCCGGTTGTTGCTAACTGTGATGATTTTGGTTCTCTTGGGTCTCTTGGCAAATATGGTGCGTTAAAAGTTATAATATCGAATTTGCTTTTTATTTTTGAAAAAAGATTTGTTTGAGTTGCGTTAAATTTTTCTTTTTTAAGAATTTTGATTGCCTCTGGGTTGATGTCTGTTGCTAGGATATTTTTTTTACTTATAAATTTCGAAGCTGTTTTGGCTAATATCCCCGATCCTGTTCCCATATCTAGATAGGAATTGATTTTATTTTTTGTTAGATATTTTTCTAGGAAATTTTGGAAAAGGTATGAGTCTTCTGCGGGTTGATAAATTTCCATTTTAACCGAATATTTTGTCCCAGAATAATCCTACGGCTCCAGCGACTCCTAGAATTAATATCGATATAATGACTAATATTATTAAGAATGTTTTTGATGCTTGTTTTGGTGGTTGTTTGACTTGTGGCTGAGCTGGTAGTGGTTGGGTTACTGGTGCTGATTGGGGACTTGGTACTGCCACTTCTGGCTGTGGTGTTGATTGTGATTCTGGTGATTGAGAGAGTTTTGCCGTGGCAGTTTCGACTTCTTCGGATGTGTATCCAGAATTTATGAAACTTTGTTTGGCTTTCTCCAAATTATCGCCTCTTTCAAGGGCATTTTGCAAACCTCCGACGAGGTCTTTTTCCTTGTTTTTGCTACCTGCTGATATTACAATTTTAGAACTTCTCCGTCAGCCATTAGATGGCATTGTTTTCCCAACTTATACCCCATTTCTCCTACGAGGTCGGCCATATATTTTGTTTTTTCTATTCCTGCATGAGCTGGAATAACGTGCTGAGGATTTACAATTTGCATAATGTCTCTAAGGTCTTCTTTTCTTGGATGTCCCGAAACATGAGCATCTCTAAAAATTCTTGGTTTAGATCTTTTTAGACGTCCTTCCATTTTTGCGAATTGTTCTTGATTAACTGGTGTTGGAATTACACTCGATGAAAAAACTATGTTGTCATCTCGGTTTAATTTGAATGGGAGTTGATGTCGTGATAATCTTTCTAAAATTGAACCTGGTTCTCCTTGGTGTCCTGTGCAAACTATCATATAATCTTTTCTTCTTCTCTCAACTTTGTGTAGTGTTTTTTCTACTTGTCTTCGGTATTTAGAAATATTGACATCATTAAGGAATGGGGCTATTTTTGCATTTTTTGCTGCTGTTGAATATTTGTCCAAACTTCTTCCTAGAAAAACTACTTCTCTGTTTAATTTTTTGCCGAATTCTACTATGCTTTTTAGTCTTGCAATGTGTGAAGAAAATGTGGTTACTATCATCCCGGCATGTCTATTTTGGATTGTTAGTAGAACTTCTTCCAATAGTGCTCTAGCTATTTTTTCCGACGGGGTCTTTCCTTCGTGTGGGGCATAAAGTGAGTCGCATATAAATGCAAGGACTCCCTCTTTTGATATTTCTCTTAGTCTTTTGTAATTTGATTTTAATCCGAATATCGGGGTGTCGTCAAGTTTGAAATCTGGGGCATAAAGTATTGCGCCCTTTGGGGTATGGATTGCAATCATTAGACATTGGGCGGTTGAGTGCGTTATGTTGATGAAGTCAATTTTGTATTTTTGGTTTTTCCCGTTTACATAGAATGTTGTGTTTGGTTTTATTGAGTAGGTTTTGTTTCTTAGGACTATGTCGTTGTCCCTTAGTAAAGATCCTAGGACTTCGATTGTGAAAGGGGTACCGTAAATTGGGGCGTTATATTTGTCTGACATAAAGGGGATTGCTCCGACGTGATCAAGATGTGCGTGACTTATGAACTGTGCTCGGACTTTGTGTTTTATTTTTTTGATTACAGAATCTTCTGGTACTGCCTTTATTGATTTTAATCTTTTTTCGGTCATAACCTTATCTCGTTCTTCCATTGAAACTATTGCTGGTAAGAAAAATCCCTCGTCGAAGATGAACGCATCTTCTTCTAATTCGATAACTACCATGTTTTTTCCAACTTCTGAGAACCCGCCGACCGTATGTATTTTCACCATCTTATATTAATTTTTAGTGGATGAAGTTTTTAAAGATTTGTAGTAATGTTTTTAACAGTAAAGAGGCTGTTGATATTATGAACAAGAAAGGTTTACTTGGCACGCTTATTTTCGTCGTAGTCTTATTAGTGATTGGGTTTTTCTGGTTCGTTGCTAATTATAATTCTGGTGAAATTTTGTCTGAAGAATGTGTGTTGGCAAGTTGTTGTCATTCTGATTCTTGTGTTTTGGCAAGTGAGGCTCCAGATTGCAATTCAACGCTTTGCACTATGGATTGCAGGCCCGAGACTATGGATTGTGGACAGGGTCACTGTGAATTTATTGACGGTAATTGTGAGGTTATTTGGGATGAATAGATGGATTTTTGTTTTTGTTTTTGGGTTGTTGGCGATTGGATTCGTTAGTGGAGCTAAGGTTGATAAGTCTATTTTGGAAAAATTTGATGAGGGTGAAAATAGGGTCGCTGTGATTGTTGAGAAAAATATTTTGAGGGAAAGGGGATTAAAGAGTATGAATTCTGTTAATCATAGTATTAGGAAAATTTCGGAGAGGGGGAATAAGTATACTGCTTTTGTGACCGAGGAGGAATTGAAAATTTTGAAATCTGATTTTAGCGTTTCTGAGGTTAGAAGAAATATTCCGTTGAAAGTTTTTATGCAGGATTCTGTTGGAATTGTTGGGGTTAATAATTCTTGGAATTTGAAAATTGATGGGATTAATTTGACGGGGGGTTCTCAGTCTGTTTGTATTTTGGATACCGGGATTGATATTGATCATCCTGATTTTGCTGGGAGAATTTTAGCTCAAAAATGTTTTTGCGAATATAGTGATTATGGTGGGGGCGGGTGTTGCCCTGATACTACGACGGAGGATAATAATGCTAGTGATGATGATGGGCATGGGACTCATGTTGCGGGAATTGTCGGGGCGAATGGTGGTATTAGTGGAATTGCGACTGATGTTGGATTAGTTGTTGTGAAGATTATGGATAACAATGGAGACGGTTCTTCTAGTGATTTTGAGGATGGATTGCAGTGGTGTATTGATAATGCTGCGACTTATAATATTTCGGTTATTACTGCGAGTCTCGGGGCTGCTACTAAAAAAACTAGTTCTTGTGATGCTGACGTGAATGCGACGACTTCGATTATTAATGCTGCTGTTGCGGCTGGGATTTCTGTTACTGTGGCTACTGGGAATGATGGATGGGATGACGGGATTACTTGGCCTTCTTGTATTTCAAGTGCTACCCCCGTTGGGGCTGTTTCTAAATCTGATGTCTTGTGGTATAATCGTAATTCTTTGTTAAAATTATTAGGGATTGGTAGAGATGTTAATTCAACTGATTATTTGGGAAGCTATGAAGAAAGGGGTGGCACTTCGATGGCAACTCCTATGGTTGCGGGCGCGATTTCGGTTTTGAATCAAGTTTTGAGTTTGACTAGTCAATCTAAAACTCCTTCAGAGATTGAAGATATTTTTTATGACACTGGCGAGACTATTAGTGAGCTTGGGAATAATTATTCTAGAATAAATCTTTATGACGCTATTTTGTCTATTGATAATATTGCTCCGAATGTTTCGCTTGTTTCTCCTAATGATGATAAGATTAGTTTATTGGAGAATCAGACTTTTGTTTGTAATGCTACAGATTGGCAGCTTGGGAATGTGACATTGAAAATTTGGAATTCAAGTGTGTTTTATTATAATGAGACTGTAAATTTGACGGGGATTTCTAACGAGACGAGTTTTAATGTGACTGGGATGTTTCAAGATAACTATAACTGGAGTTGTGAGATTTATGATTTGCAAAATAATTTTGCTACTGCTTCTAATTATAGTATTGTTATTGCTGGGTCTGAGGTTACCTTGAATTCTCCTAGTAATGGGACGTATACCAATGTAAATGAAACTAATTTTAATTGTACTGCCAGGAGCGATTCTGATTATGGCTTAAGTAATCTTACTTTTTATTTATGGAACTCTTCTTATTTGATTTATAATGAGACCGTTAATATTTCGGGTGTTGAAAACGAGACAATTTTTAATTATACTTTTGAAAACGAGAGTGATTATTTATGGAGTTGCTTTGTTGTTAATAATAATTCTAATGAGAATTTTGCCGAGAGGAATTATAGTATTACTTATGATGCGACTGCTCCTGTGATTAGCGGTGTTTCTGCTAGTGTTACTGTGTCTTCAGCCACTATAACTTGGACGACTGATGAGATTGCGAATTCTTCTGTTAGCTTGGAAGGAACTTCCTCAGCTTATGAAGCTAATCATTCTGTTGTAATTTCTGGGCTTGCCTCTTCTACAATTTATACTTACAATGTTACTTCTTGTGATCGGGCTGACAATTGCAATGTTTCTGAGGGGAATAGTTTTACGACTTCTGCTGCAGTTGTGACTCCTGGTGGTGGAACTAGTACTAGTACTGGTGGTGCTAATCCTAAGAGTCATATCGTAGAGGAGTCTGAAATAAGTGATGGGAAAAGCGTTAGTTTTAAGCTTAGAAAAAATGAGAAAATTATTTTTAATGTTAGTAGTGTCGGACATGAGTTGAGAGTTTTGGGAGTTAATACTAGTTCTGTTAAAATTTTGGTTGAAAGTGAGCCTATTGAATTTATGTTATTTGCTGGGCAGGAAAAGAAGATTAATTTTACTTCTCCTTATTATTATAATTTGCTTGTTAAGTTGAATAGTATTGGGAATAATCAAGCTAACGTTACTATTATGAAAATTTATGAAGAGACCGGTCTTGCGAAGATTGTTAGAAATGGGAGTATTATTGAAGAGGGAGATGAAGTTGCTGAAGTGAAAGAAAAATGGATAAATTATAGGAAGCTTTGGGAGAATTCTTGGATTACTGTTTTTCTTATAATTGCTACGATTTTTCTTGTTGTATCTTTTTTGAATTCTCTCACTAAGAAGCCGAAGAAGTTAAAAGTCTTGAGACACTCTAAAAGGAGAAGGAAACATGGCAGGCATAAAAAGGCTAAAGTTAAAACCGTCGGCAAGAGATAAGAGAAGGTATTTTTTGATTAAGAGTTCTAATGCTAAAGTTGAGTCTGCGATTTTGGAGTACATTGGGGTTCTTGGGTTTTCTAAGGCTGCTTATAGAAAAGTTAATTCTGATAAATTTCCTGGGCGGCTTGTTGGGAGTTGTTTGGTTGGTTCGCTTAATGATGTGAGGGCTGCTCTTGCTTTGGCTGGGATTTCTGTTGAAAAAGTGTCCGGAACGTTGAAAAGTCTAGAATAATAAGTTTTATTAAGGGCGAATTTTGATTATTGTTATGGAAGATATACAGCATCAACAAATGGGATACGATCGGGCGGCGACAATGTTTGCACCGGATGGTCACATTTTGCAGGTTGAGTACGCGGAGAAAACGATTCGGTTGGGTTCGGCTTCGATTGGAATTGTTTGTAAGGACGCTGTCGTGATTGTTTCTGACAGACGAAGTCGAGATTCTTTGGTTGTTGAAGGATCGGCGAATAAGATTCAGGAAATTGATGATCATATTATTGCGGTTTCGGCTGGGATTACTTCGGACGCTAGAGTTTTGGTTGAGAAAGCTAGAATTCTTTCTCAGCAGCATAGGATGACTTATGATTCGCCTCCGACTACTGAGTCTATTGTTCGGGATATTGCGGATGTTAAGCAGCAGTTTACGCAGTATGGTGGGGCTAGGCCGTTTGGAGTTTCGATGTTGTTTGCTGGTATTAACGGGGAGCCTGTTTTGTATACGACTGATATTACTGGGAATTATTTGAAGTATAAGGCGAACGCGATTGGGGAGAATGACGAAAAGATTCGGAAGCTGTTGAGAGCTAAATACCAGGAAGGTTTGACAAAGAAGGAAGGTGTTAAGTTGGCTTTGGATATTTTTAAGGAGATTCAGGGTGAGGAATTTAGCGTTGAGAGATTTGATGCTGGGATTTTGGAAGAAGGGAAGATTACGAAGGTTAGCGGGAAAGAGTTGTTGGATTAATATTTTTGATTTCGTTAAAAATCGTTAGTTAAAATTCTAAAGAATTTTAGATACCAAATCGTTTACCGTCAGGGTCGCAGACGATTTGATTTATAGTGATTTGTTCAACAAAACTAATGTTTAAGTGTAATAATGAATATAAAGACTGTTTGCGTATTTGTTTTATGGGATTGAGACTATGGGTTAATGACTGGGGGCTTTCTAAAAGAATTAATTATACTTCTATTGGTAGAAGATTTGAAAATGGTGATTTTGCTAGGAGCGTAGAGCATTCTATTAAAATATTTAGCGATGATTTTCGGCATGACACATGGCCCTATAAATTATGTGCGATTGCTGCTACGCCGGCATTACCAGCACTGGTTTTAACAACATATGCGAATTTAAAATTTTATAAGGGTGATGATACTTTAGTTGATGATGGTCTTTACGACGAAATATCTATTGCTCCCGGTCTTGTTTTGAATCGATGATTAAATATAAATACTCGAGAGGCTTGATTGTAATATGGGGCAGACTACGGCACGTGTTAAGAAGGGCGGGAAGCATTTTGAGATTCTTGTGGATTTGGAAGAGGCTATGAAGGTTAGGAAGGACGAGGCTGGTGCTAATATTGGGGCGGCTGTTTTGACTGATGCTATTTTTCATAATTTGAAAGCTGGAGAGAATGCTGGCATTATTGATTTAGAGAGTGCTTTTGGGACTAGTGATGTTATGAGTGTTGCTGAGAAAATTATTAAGGAGGGTGAGGTTGTTCGGACAGCTGAGTCGATGAAGAGTGAGCACGATAAGAAGTATAAACAGGTGGTTGATTTCTTGAGTAAGAATGCGGTTAGTCCTGAGGGTCGGCCGTATACTCCGGATAGGATGATGAAGGCTCTTGGTGAGGCTAATGTTAATGTTAAGAATAAACCGATTGAGTCGCAGGTTCAGGATATTATGGATCAGTTATCTAAGGTGTTGCCGATTAAGATTGAGATGAAGAGGGTGAAGTTGACTGTTCCGGCGATTCATACTGGGAAGGCTTATGGGATTGTTAAGGAATTTATGAAGGAAGAGAGTTGGAAGAATAATGGCGATTTGGAAGTTGTTGTTGAGATGCCGACGGCGATGATTTTTGATTTTTATGATAGGATTAATGGGGCGACTCATGGGTCTGTTTTGAGTGAAGAGTTGAAGGCGTAAACTTTATAAACCCTTTTTCTTAGAAATAATTACACGAGAAGAAAAATTGGATGTCACTGGGCATCATAAAATTATAGATTATCTCGAAAAAATAATA
>Ga0222638_1000767_pt1 | contig 10833 bp, 11 predicted proteins | sample AntAcemetagen183_FD_181153 | JGI IMG/M metagenome (GOLD analysis project Ga0222638, IMG submission 181153) | Saline water microbial communities from Ace Lake, Antarctica - #183 | ecosystem: Environmental > Aquatic > Non-marine Saline and Alkaline > Saline | place: Antarctica: Ace Lake...
AATCTGCTACATCTTAGTGAGGTTTTATGGAGGCAATAGAGAACAAGTACAGAGAGCGTGAATACGAGGTAGATATACGATTTCCCGAGTTTACATGTCTCTGTCCGATGACCGCACAACCCGACTTCGCGGAGATAGTCATCACATATGTGCCCGGTGAATTCCTGGTTGAACTGAAATCCCTGAAAATATATCTGAATTCCTACCGTGACAGGGGAATCTTTCACGAAGAGGCGGTAAATGAAATCCTGAAAGACTTTGTGGAAAAGATACACCCCCAAAGGGTTGAAGTCACCGGCACCTTCAACGTACGGGGAGGGATTCACACCACGGTCAAAGCGGAGTATCCATAAATCATAAAACTAGAAAAGGGGGCCATTCCCAATCCCCTTTTCAACAGCTGACTAAAAAACACATATCTCTTTCTATCTCAGGTATTATTCTACACTTCCTGTAATATCTAGGGTATAGTCGTCTCCCTCCCAGGAAACCACTATGCTAATGATAGCAACCTCATGGGTAGTTTCATCCGGATCACTGTCAGAAATAATAAAGGGGAATTCTATCAGGCCGAGATGGCCGTCCATATCAGGGCCGATAACACTGCTATTGGGATAAGTATAAGATGTTTTCCCTTTTACTTTCCCGGCATCGGTCGTAATCGTAACAGTCGAACCCGGCGTAAGCGGATTCAGGTTCTGATCGCATACTATGACTGTGATCGGTAAAGAACCGCCATTCGGTATATCAAACGTAGGTGTATCCGACAAAATTATCGGCTGGCCGGTAATCAGGATCTTGAAGTTGCGAAAGAGAAACTTATCAGAATCCCATACTCCGTTGAGCGCATCGCTATAGCTTCCGCTTCCGTCCGCGGAGATAAACTGTTCCCAGGGATCTGTACCCGAGCCATCATCATGGCTGCCGTTATCATTATAGTCACAGAAAGGGTCGGGGGTGGTATCCTCAAACGGTTCGGGAGGAGGATCATCATAAACACCGTTTGCATGTGTATCGTCGAAGTGCTCTTCACCTCTCATGTACACAAGAACCGAGCAGAGGCCGTCCCGTGGGTGACCTGTTGCAGTGTAACCATAAGTAGCCAGCAGATAGCCTTGCAGGGTCACCTCCCATCCCAGGGAAGCCACATTTTTAGGAATGACCCCTCCTCCTGCTGTACGAACCGTCCCAATCGCCGTTCCCAGTTTGTTTGCGGTAACATCGCTCGAATTAACCGCGAGTCCAGTCTCGGTCATGAAAGATACGGTTGTGCCGTCGAGTATATTATAATTGCCGAATCGATCGGCCAGATATGCCGTAATATCAGATGTTTTATTAGCATATCCAAGGCCCGGAAGATTAAGTGTCTCTGCGGCCACGCTGAACCGTCCATCGGAGGGGATACCGCCGCCTATGGAAACCACTGAAGATCTGACAGTCATAAGAGGAGTGGCAATGGTACCCGTTATGGTAACAGGACCTGCGACGCTACCGCTCTGCAACGAACATTGTGCTATACCATCTGCAGTCGTAGAGACAACAATAGTCTCGGGTGATCCGTCACTGGAAGGATCGATATATTCACCCCCGTTAAGACCGTCATGTATTGTAAATGTAACATTTTCGCCTAGGACCGGATTACCGGCAGTGTTTTTTACCATAAATTTGATTATGGAAATTTCTGAACCACCGGATCCTGCTATGGCTATGAGTTCCGGTTCGGCAGAGACGAATTCAATAACTGCGGTCGGAGAAGATTCTATTGTAATCGTTGCCGGAGCGGAATCGACAGACCCTGAATGTGCGGTAACCGCGACTGATCCAAGGTCATCAGCTGCCTCAAAGGTTGCCGTTGCCGTATTGCTGTTTGTCACGGAAGACGCTGTAATTGTTCCTAAAGAAGCGTTGTCGACAGTAAATGTAACGGTTGTTCCGTTCGACACGTCTGCGCCGCTATCACCTAACACTGTTGCCGTGACTGTCGAAGTACCCTGGACAATAATGGTATCCGGATTTACGTTCAGGGTGATGCTTTGCGGTGCGGCTTCATCGAGAATAGATATTGTTTCCGCGGGAGCACTACTGATAGATTCCGCCGTTGCGGTAACCTCCACTTCACCGGGAAGCGTTCTTGCGGTGAAGACCGCGCTTGCTTCTCCAGACCCATCCGTGGTTGACGTACTCGTAATATATGCCAATGCGGAATTGCTGAGCGTAAATATTACATCAACACCCGAAACAGAACCGCCGCTAGAATTATATACATGAGCGGTAACACCTGTAGATGCTTCCGGAGCGACAGTATTACTGTCCGCCTCTACAGATACGGCGGCAATGGTTTCTGTCACCACGGTTCCTCCTCCGCCGTCATCACCTTCCGTTGAACTTCCTCCGCACGAAACAAGAAAAAGAAAAATAAAGATGATAACAAAACCGAGTTGAAGACATTTTCTTTTCATGCTACAGCTCCTCTAATTTGTCTACCGAGCTTGATTTTTGCGAGATCAGCCGTGTTGGTTATCCTTTTTCTCCCATTATCTTCGGGGTGATGAATATCAACAGCTCCCTTTTTGTGTTGTCGGTGCCCTTGGTCTTGAACAACCAGCCTATTACAGGAATATCCGATAACCAGGGAACGCCTTCTTTTGATTTACTTTCAACAGTATAATAAATGCCGCCGATAACGATCGTGTCTCCATCCTTTACAACCACTGTGGATTCCACACTGCTTGTCTTTATCGGGGGTTCTTCCAGTCCTCTCGACCAGTCCGCATAATCGTTATTGGCCTTCACATCTATGGATATCCTGCCCTCAGGGGTGACCGTCGGCGTTACTTCCAGCTTCAGCACTGCCTCCTTGAAACTTGTCGACGCCTTTCCATCATCATCAACAACCTGGTAAGCAATTTCCTCACCCTGTTTTATCGTGGCTTTTACACCGTCGAGCGTGGTGACCTTGGGGGATGAAATAATCTTGCCATCTCCGGTGGTTTCAAGTGCCGATAGCTGGGCGTCCAGTATAAACTTGGATGTTCCCATAACCAGGCCGAGCGCGGGTGACGCAACAGCGAGGGCAGATGGAAAATTGACGGCAACATTACTGCCGGTCAGGCCTATCCCATCGGGGAGGGTGGTCACATCTCCGGACGCAGAGGTCCCGAACATAACGCCATAATCCTTGTCTCCCCACCTGTCCTTATAACCATATCCCCACTTGATGCCCAGCTCCTGGGCAAAACTTGTGTTCACCTCAACGATCTTCGCCTCTATGGAGATCTGTTTGAGTGTGCCCTGGGCCACATCCTTTTTCTGCTGTTCTTCTTCGGCCTTCTTCAGTTCCACAAGAGGCAAAACGGTTATTACCTTCCCCGACTCTTTCTTCCCGAGGCCGTTTACTTCCAGTATAGTATCCAGGGCCTGATCCCATGGGACACCCTTCATGTGCGCCGTCACTTCGGCCTTTACACCCGGACCCGCGACAATACTGAACCCGCTTATCTCCGATATCAGTCTGAACACACTATTTATGTCGGCGCCCTGGAAATCGAGAGTCATTTTCTCACCGGTGTACTGGCCGCCTTTTTCCGCCTGCAGGGCAGTTTCCCGGGGCGTGATTTTTGCGGTCTTTGATGCGGGCGGGGGGAAGACTTTCGTTGAATATTCCGCGGTGGGTGTCGCTGCGTATGACAAGGTTGAGACATCAAAATCGACAACCACCTTTGTCCCGTCTTTTCTGTACCTGTAAGGGACCATTTTTTTCAGGAGCATCTTGACATATGCCTCTTTCCCCCCCTCTGCCGTTCCCTGATGAAGGGATATCGACTTAAGGTTTCTCAGTCCGTCTCCGCTGTATTCGTTTTTCATCCCCTTGGGAATAGATACACCCCTCAGCTTTATCACCAGAGCATTGCCCGATTTTCTTGATATGTCAAAATCGGGGATATCAGAAAGCAGGATGGATACCTGCTCTTTCCCTTTCGTTTTTTCAAAGACCACGTCTTTTATATAAGCGCCGCCGGCATTTTCCTGCGTGGAAGAGGAAACTCCTGCAGGAGTTTTATTGCTGACGGTTATGCAGCCGGACAGGACCAGAAGACCTATCAGGAAAGAAAGGGTAAAGAAAAGTATTCTTCTTTCTGGCTTCATAAATTCCCCCCATTTTTTCTAAGTGTAAGGACGACACGCTCCATGTTTGTGTTTCCCTCAAAATCTTTTATCTTTTCCAGCACTACCACACTATCTGAAAATATCTTTATCACTCGGCCTTCATTTACTCCTATAAGGGTGTTTCTGTGAAGGATATAGTGTTTTCCTTCCGGGTTTTCCACCATGGCAAACTTTTTGGTTCCGGTCAGGACAATGCCGGTAAGGCGAAACTCTGTTGTGCTGAATCTCTGGAGAGGAGAAAGGAAAACGGCCTGTTCTTCGATTAGTTGCGTGCCCGGAGCTTTCTCCGCAGGCTTCTTCTTTTCCACTATCTTGATAAAAGGTTTAAAGGGATCCGGTTTTCCTTCCGGGTTATATCTGTAGGTCCCGGTATCCTGCTCCCCCGGATCGGCGCAATATACCACGGCGGGCGCGGGGAAAAGAAACAGCACAACAAGCGCTGCCGTAATCCATTTAAACGGATGGTTATTTCTTTTTCTCGTCCGGTTTTTCATTTGTCTCTTCCAGAAACATGTATATTTTCATCGAACAGTCGGCCTTAAGGATATCTTTTCTGGCGCTTTTTTTCCCCCTTTTGATTTCAACATCCGTTATGTTGGCTATGCGTGGAAGGTTTGCCACGCTGTCGAAAAAAACAGCAATATCATTATACTTCCCCTCAACCGTAATTTTTACCGGTATCTCGGCATAAAATTCCTTCGGGACGGGGGCTATGGGCTCGAAAAGCACAAAATCGAGTCCCGCGTCCCTCCCGGCTTCGGAGACGGATGTGAGAAGGTGGGGAATTTCTTTTTGCTCCGGAAGCTTGGCCAGGATTATCTGTAGAGTTTCTTCCAGTTTGGCTATTTCTTTTTTATGCTGTTCTATCTGCCCTGCTACCTGCTGGCTTGTCACTATCTGTCTATTGATATTCTCCAGATCTTCACCCAGTTTAGCCTTCTTTTCAAAGGCTGGTTGAAGAAGGTAGAACCAGTAGAAATATCCCAGGAGGAGAAGCAGGCCAAGGCCTATCATCAGCTTTTTCCCGAGAGACAGCTTCTTTATGTCATCCAGCCCTATCGCCATTTATTATCCCTTTTCCGCCGTACACAAGAGAACAAAACCCATCAGTTTTACTCCCGAGATAACCGCCTGTTTAGACGAAATGAGGTCCACTGTCTTGATATAGGGAGACTCTTCAAGCCTTTTCATAAACTGTGCTATGGCGGGATTGTTGACGGCCACTCCCTTTACACGCAGGCTGTTGTCCTTTTCTGTGACGCTGGTAAGCCACTCGCTATCGGGAGAAATCCTGGAAGCGAGTTCATCCATGATATGCACAGGATAAGCCCTGTTTTTTTCCAGGTCTTTTATCACCCCTATCTTTTTTTCCAATATCTTTTTATCTGCCTTGAATTTCTCCAGGTTTCCCGTCACCTTTGTAAGGGCATCCAATTGGATGCGCGCCGATTTGGCCTTGGTTTCCAGTTTCGCAATGCCCATAATCACATAGACATAGAGGGAGACTATCACCAGGAAGAAGATTCCAAAAGAAACCAGCCCAATGAGAACCTGACGCTTCGCGCTGGCCTTCTTTTTTTCTTCGCGATATGGAAGGAGGTTGATTCTTGTCATATGTTTTCCATTCCCCTGAGGGCCAAACCAATCCCGACAGCAGCGACAGGGCCTATATCTTTTATATAAGATGGGCTGAAAACATTTTTATCGAAGCCGATATTTTTAAATGGATTGAATATTTCCACTTCGCAATGAAACTTCTCTTTCATGGCATCAGCTATCCCCGGAATTTTGGAGCAACCACCACTGACGAGAATATGACTGATATTTGACTCACTTGCCGTTGAACTGAAATAATCAAACGACCTTCCTGCCTCCAGAAAAATGGGTTCAAGATAGTTGAGAGCTTCTCCCTGTATGCTGTCATGATCGTCCGAACCTTCAATCTTTATCATTTCAGCTTCTTCAAAAGAAACATTGAGTTTTGTTTGAAGGGCCTGTGTAATAGAATCTCCTCCTGACAGGATATTTCTTGTAAAAACGGACTCCCCATCCTTGATAATATTGATATTGGTGATGCTCGCGCCGATATTCACCAGGGCAATTATATTATCGACATCAAAATCATAGTTTTCTTCATAGGCCCTTTCCAGGGCAAAAGAATCAACGTCCACTATCGCTACTTTTCGCCCCGCCTTCTCAATCGCATGGGTATAACTTTCGGTAGCATCCTTTTTCGCAGCAGCGATGATCACTTCCATCTGGCTGGAATCCAGGCCTTGCTCACTGCATATGTGAAAATCAAAATTGACATCTTTGATGTTGTCGAAAGGCATGTATTCTCCGGCTTCATCAATTATAAATTCACGCAGTTCCTCGTCTTCCATTTTTCGGAAGCCTGCCTTCTTAATCATGACGACATGCCCGGACAGGGCAACTACGACATTTTTTGCCCCGCAGCGGGATATTTTGAAAAGCTCCTTTATTTTTTTGACAAGGATGTCATGATCGTTGATCAAACCGTTTTCTATGGTTCCCTTTTCCAGAGACACCTGCGCAAAGCGACGCAGGGCGTATCCCTCTGAGGTATCCCGCAACTCAACAAGTTTGATAAGGCTTGAGCCTATATCGATTCCAACGGTCTTCCTGCTTCCGGGAAAAAGATTTTTTACTGAGAACATATGGTTTGTCCACTTTCCATCAGTCAGTAAACTGATAAACTATATCGCCCTGTTTCACCATCCCGAGTTCTCTTCTCGCCACTGCCTCAATGTGGCGCAGATCGGTCTTGAGCAAGGTTATTTCTCTTTTCAGCTTATCATTCTCAGTTGCGATACATTCACTGGTCTCTTCGAGAGCCGCCTGTTTTTCCTTCAACATACGATAATCTGTAAATCCCCTGTTACCGAAGATTATAAAAAGCACTATGATAATAAAAATGCCGAACAGAAGTTTACCGATCTTCATACAGCGACCCTTTTCTCCTGAATGACAACGGTTCTCCCTACAAAATCAGCAACAATCATGCCACATGTATTTTCGGTCCATGCACATCGAACCGCGCCGTAAACATTGCCGGAACCTTCATCTATTGCCAGAAACAGGACAATCATCCCTCATATAATCTCTAACTCCTGAATAACAAAGAAGATTGCCAATATCACGCTGATAGTGACATATCTTAATGCAACATCCAGCGTGCTAACTATAACAACTCGGAATAACAAGATTTTCATCCATTATACACTGTTTCTGGTTTTATATACAAGCGAAAACTGGTGATTTTCACCGGTAAAACAGTGTTTTCTTGAATGATTGACGGCCATTTGCAAGCTCAGTGGCTATTCCTTGTTGTCAGAAACCGTGGTAGGCAGAAGCTGCTGAGGCTCACCCAAAAGGAATTCTCCCTTTTTAATCCAGTCTTTAAGGATATTGGCGATTTGTCTTGCCTTGTAATAACTGGACATGGGTGCGGCAGGAATAATTTTGCCCCCAAGTTTTATCTTGCCGCTTCGGAGCTCTCTATAGTTTACTTCACCGATGCTCTTTGAAATTCCGTTGGGATAATCAACGCCATAGTCATAGACCTGCGCGTATATATCTTCATCTCTGACGGCAGTATACCGCGCCATCTCTTCATTGAGTATCGGTATTGGCACTCCTATTCCCACATAAAGGGATACACCATAACCGAGCATGCTTGCCCCCACAAGCCACTCCGAACTCATATCCTTCAGGTTTCCTATGGTCGCCAGTGTTCCCGCTCCCTCCTTCGGGACACCGTTTCCGCCCCTCAATACGTTGGGGTTGTGCTGAGTGCCTGGCCAGGCCACAAACCCTTGGGTACCACCGAGAAATATCCTTGTGCCTATGCCGATGGTCTTGAAACAGGGATCATTCAGAAGGGGACTCAACTGTCCTGATGTGGCATAGGTCGCATTTGCCATCTCGGGTCTCAACACACCCATATAGGTGTAGATTGTCCGGCCAGACATGTTCACCGCGCAATTATAGTTCTGATAGGCGTTTCTGGGATTGAAAAGGACGGCATCCCTGAGATCATGTATCGTAATATTCTTTTCGTGTTTCCGAGCGGGATAGCAATCGGTGCCATAGGATTCAAGGCGCAATCGGATGATCTTTCCCGCCACAAGATCTTCCAGGACATGTCCTCCGCCGTAATTAAACTCGCCGGGATGTATACTGTTGAGAGGATCTCCTTCAACTACCTCGGTGGCTCCGATATAGCAATCCACTGCGGCAATACCGCCATAAGCCGGAACATCATTGAGCCATACCTTTGAGGCCCTTATCTTGGGGGAAGTGTGGCCGAAATTGAGAAATGCCCCCGATGAGCACATGGGGCTGAAGGTTCCGGTAGTTACAACATCTATCTCTCTCGCCGCCGCGACGTCTCCCTTTTTCTTTACAATATCTATGATCTCTTCCGCGGTGACAACTACGGCCCTGCCTTTTTTTATCTTCTCATTTATTTCTCTGTATGTTTTATTTACTTTGTATCGCTTCATTTGACCAGTATCCCTCGTATATAGTGTTGGGAGATACACCAAATCAGCAAATAAGACAAATAAAAAACCCCTGCCATTGCAACGGACAGGGGTTTTGGTGTGAAATCAGCCTGATTCCTCAAAAACTATGCGGATAGTCATGTCTATCCTGTATGACCGAACCCTCCATCTCCCCGCTCTGTCATCTCCAGGTTGTCGGTCATATTCCATGAAGCCCTGTATACCCTGTGGATAACCATCTGAGCAACACGATCCCCCTTTTTTATAACAAAGGGTCTGTCTCCATGGTTGATTATCAGAATCTTCACCTCTCCCCGGTAATCTTCGTCTATCGTACCGGGGGAGTTCAGCACGGTAACCCCCGCCTCCATGGCCAGCCCGCTCCTTGGTCTTATCTGGGCTTCATAGCCGGGGGGCAGCGCAATGGCAATACCTGTGGGTATCAATTTCCTCTCACCGGGCAGCAAGATTTCTTCATCATTCACTGCCGCAAATATATCCATCCCCGCCGAGTTCTCTGTCATGTAGTGGGGGAGGGATATATCCTTGCCATGCAGCCTCTTAACAGAAATTGCCACTTTGTTATTCAAGGGCATCCTTCCTGCTCAGTCTTATCTTTCCGCTTCTGTCAATATCGATAACCTTGACACGAACCGTGTCACCTTCATTAAGCACGTCGGTAACCTTTTCCACTCTTTTGTTGTCCAGCTGAGATATATGCACAAGTCCATCCGTGCCGGGCAGTATCTCCACAAAGGCTCCGAAATCGAGGACCTTTTTCACCGTGCCTTCATAAATTCTGCCGATTTCGGGTTCTTCGGTCAGTGCCTTAACCATGGCGACCGCCCTCTCCGATGCCTGTGCGTCACTGGAGGCTATAGTGACCGTGCCATCATCATCCACGTTCATCGACACACCTGTTTCGCTTATAATCCCCCTTATATTTTTTCCTCCGGAGCCTATGACATCTCTTATCTTTTCCTGCTTTACCGTCATGGTGGTAATCCTCGGGGCATACATGGAAAGGCCTTCCCTCGGGGTGGCCATAGTTTCATTCACTTTACCAATGATGAATTCTCTGCCCTCTTTGGCCTGATAAAGAGCATCTTTCAGTATGTTTTCCTCAAGCCTGTCAACTTTTATATCCATCTGCAGGGCGGTGATACCCTTTTTTGTACCACATACCTTAAAATCCATATCTCCCGCGTGATCCTCATCACCGAGAATATCCGAAAGAATCACGACTTCATCGCCTTCCTTCAAAAGCCCCATCGCGATGCCGGCAACGGTATCTTTGATCGGAACGCCGCCATCCATAAGTGCGAGACAACCTCCGCATACTGTTGCCATGGAAGATGAACCATTTGAGGATAATATCTCGGAAACAAGCCGGATGGTATATGGGAATTCTTCATGTGATGGAAGCAGTGGAAGCAACGCTTTTCTCGCAAGGGCTCCATGCCCTATCTCTCTTCTTCCGGCCCCTCTCAGGAACTTGGCTTCCCCTACAGAGAAGGGAGGGAAATTGTAGTGAAGCATAAAAGTTCTCAACTCTTCCCCGCCTATGAAGTCCAGTCTCTGTTCATCAGAAGATGTTCCCAGCGTAAGGGCAACAAGGGCCTGAGTCTCACCTCTTGTGAACAGTCCGGATCCATGTGCCCTCGGGAGGATACCGACCTCGGAAGTAATAGTCCTGATATCCCTGCTGGATCTGCCGTCTATCCTTTGTTTATCCACCAGTATCATGTCACGGATGATCTCTCTCTCGAGTTCCTCAAAGACCGTTTTTGCCTGAGGATCAAGCCCGGCATCGTCACTGCTGAGCTCTTCCACCATCTTCTTTTTTACCTCACCTATCTTCGCGTACCTTTCCAGCTTCCTTCCCTCGAGATACGCATCTTTCAAACCATCATAGACAACATCTTTGACCCGTTGCCTGAGGTCTTCTCCGATTTCAACCGGTTCGGCCGCTCTCTTTACCTTGCCCACTGCCTGGCAGATACGATCCTGAAGCTCAATGGCTGGCCTCATCGATTCAAGCCCGAAGCTGATGGCTTCGAGTATTTCATCTTCAGGGATTTCGTTGGCTCCTCCCTCCAGCATGATGAGATTGATATCAAAGTCTCTCTTGCCATCAGCG
>Ga0222638_1000798_pt1 | contig 10559 bp, 8 predicted proteins | sample AntAcemetagen183_FD_181153 | JGI IMG/M metagenome (GOLD analysis project Ga0222638, IMG submission 181153) | Saline water microbial communities from Ace Lake, Antarctica - #183 | ecosystem: Environmental > Aquatic > Non-marine Saline and Alkaline > Saline | place: Antarctica: Ace Lake | collected...
CTGGTCCTGTATATCGTTCAATGGCACGCCTGCATCCAGAGCCGCCACGGCGTGACTGTGCCTCAGGGTATGCGGCGAAACGACGTTCAGAGCCCGCCCGTTCTTGTCGTGAGCGTAAACTCGCTGTATTCCTGCCTCCTCGGTGGCCTTGTTCACTATCTGGCGAACCCTGCGCGCGGTTATGTGCGAGCCCGGCTTCTAGCCTGGAAATAGCCAGACCGTGCCCTCGGGAAGGTTCGCGATCCATTCGCGAAGTTGAGGAACGATCTCGGCCGGAATCACCACGGATCTGTACTGGCTGGTCTTCGTCCGGTAGGCCTGGAGGTAGATCACGGCTTCGGCGAGGTCCACGTCTTCCACCCTGGTGATCACAAGCTCGCCGACGCGGCAGCCGGTTCCGTACAGGAGCGAGAGGATGGGGTGGTCTCTGTCTGGTGAAACCGCGTTGTACAGTCTCGACCAGGCTTCAGGCGAGATCTGTTTCGGGATCTGGGCGGGCATGGTTGCAAAAAAGAGTTAGGCGTGGGTCTCTTTGCCGTGCCTCTTGGCGGCGTTGAGGAAGGTCATTCCAACAACCTGGCCTTTTTCATACCGGATTATGACGTCGTCATCGGTGAGTTCGGAGTTGTCGGCATGGCTTGGCTTCTTGAAGTTCACGTACAGAACGTTTGCTTCCTCGTCGTAATCAACCCAGACTTTTTTGTGGGGGATGCCCAGCAGATGGGGCACCAGTGCCGAGATCTTCTCTATTTCTGCTATGGCCATATCTTCGACCTCCTTTCAAGCTGCTTTTCCTTTCGCGTGAGAAATGCTGTGATCACAAAGCCGTCGTCTCTGTTCACTTCTTTGTAGATCACGACGAGATGTTTGCCGGGTTGTGTTTCCTTCACTGCCAGAAGTTCGCCGGATTCGCCTTCGTAGACCGCGTCAGGGTCTTCGATGGTCTCCAGGACGTCGGAGTAGAAACCTGCCAGCTCGGTGTGTGACTCTGTGATGTGAAGCCACCTTTTCGTCTGGTAGTCTGATGGGAACGTCGTTCTTCGATCTGGCAATCTCCAACGAAAAACGCCTCCAATCTTTATAGATACTCAGATGTTTTGTTCCTACCTAAAGTTTCCTTTTTCAGCCAAAAACGGAAATTTCAGAGCATCGGCGAAGACCTTGGGGAAAAGAGGAGCTTGCACGCACCCAATGGGGCGCCTGATATTTTTATTCGTGACCTTTGTAAATACACACCAGAAGCCACGAGAGCCCGAATAAGGCGGGCCGGATCGGGGTCGACCGATAAGACCTGGAGCCCCACGAAAACGCAACCTTGCGGGGCTGGTGGCCTCGTTTTTGCTTGAGATACCAAAACCTTTTTGCAGAGTAGTACGTAAACGTCTAGGAGGAGGGATACTCGACGAGATCGAAGCTGTTCGCGTTCCTGGCGCTGCTGGTTCTATCGCTATCTGCAACGGTGCTGGCTGAAACTCCGGGCAATGAGAATGGCATAGATCAGGTGAAGTCCACCGACTCGTCCGGCCCCGTAGGAGCTGAACACTCCAGCCCAAGTCTGCCAGAAAAAACATTGGTGGATAAAATAAGCGGCTCTCCTGTTTTTATTCTGTTATCAATGCTTGCGATTTTAATTACAATCATCGGACGCGGAACTTTATATGACATCTACAAATCCTATAAAAATGACAGGGTCAAAACCACACCTGTACCACAACGTCAAGGAAACTGTCTCGATCCTGTTGAGATCGATCCCCATTTCGCCGGAAATATCATTAATATCCCCTTTACCCACAACCCCAACTTCACCGGCCGAGTTGACCTGCTCGACCGCCTCCATGAAGCCCTCACCTCAGGCAAATACGTAGCTCTCACGGCCATAACCGGCCTTGGCAAGACCCAGCTTGCTTTGGAGTACGCCTACCGCCACAAGGCCGACTACAAGATCATCTGGTGGGTAAAATCCGAAGAGCCCGCCACGCTGGCCGCAGACTACGCTGACTTGGCCACGAAGCTTGGTCTTCCCCCAATAGAAAACCTGCCCGACGCCGTCGATACCGTGCGATCTTGGCTAGAGAAAAACGATGGTTGGCTACTGGTCTTCGATAACGCCCAGAACTTCGACGCCCTCGCAGATTACCTGCCCCGGACCGGCACAGGTGACGTGATCATCACCTCACGGGACCCGAACTGGGGCGGTACCGCCCAAAAGCTACCTGTCGACGTTTTCAGCCGAGACGAGTCGATCGAATTTCTCCGCAGCCGAACTGGTAAGGAAGACGGGGCCGGAGCCCTCGCAGATGCACTCGGCAACCTCCCCCTGGCGCTGGAACAAGCTGGCGCTTACATCGAAAAGACTGAAATCACGTTGGCAGACTATCTGAAAAGGTTCCAGGAACATCAAAAGGAGGTCCTGAAACGCGGCAAACCTTCCTCTTTCCCCGATACTGTGGCCACCACCTGGAATATGTCGTTTGAGCGGGTCGAGAAAGAGTCCAGTGCGAGTGCCGATCTGCTTAACCTATGCGCGTTCTTGGCTCCTGACAACATACCCAAATCGCTTCTGACTGGGGGTGCGCAGCACTTACCCGAGCCTTTGGCTACAGTCGTGGCAGACGAGCTGAAGTTCGACGACGTCATCGCAGCTCTGAAACGGTACTCGCTGGTGACCGTTGCAGACGACTCAGTCTCGGTACACAGGTTAGTCCAGGCTGTAACGCGGGATCGACTGGACGAGGACGACCAGAAGAGGTGGGCCAAGACTGCAGTCCAGCTGGTGGACGGCGCCTTCCCATTCGGTAGCTATGATGTCCGGAACTGGCCCGAGTGCTCGCTCTTGTTGTTGCATGCACTGGCTGCGGCAGAACATGCAGAACGGCTTGGAGTGGCACCTGAATCGACCGGCCGCCTTCTAAACCAGGTCGGCATTTACCTGCTAGGACGTGCCGAGTTCGGCCGTGCCAAGTCAGTCTTGGAGCGTGCGCTAAAGATCTTTGAGGTTGCGTACGGACCCGACCATCCCGAAGTGGCCCGAACCGTCATGAACCTCGGCAACGTCCTGCGAGACTTGGGCGATTTCGAGGGCGCCAAGGAGTGTCACGAGCGTGCGCTAAAGATATTCCAGGATAAGCTGGGCGAGGGTCACCCTCACACGGTGAAGGCGCGGAACAATCTCGCTGCCCTTGAACGCGAGATGAAAGGCGAAGGATGATGATTGTATCAGCGGGCCAGAGGTCACCTGTCATAAAAATCAAATTTTCTACACAAGTCGCCATTTTATCTCAGCCTGTGTATCATACAAATCTGCGCCAGAATTTTAAAAAAGTCTTGTTGGGCAAAACAAAAACCGCCATCAGAAGGAGTCACTCGATCCCAGCTCCTTTCCAGGATTTCGTCCACACGTTCTAAAAGTTAGCGTTTTAGGATAAAAACAATAGGTTTTGGACGGTATGGACTCGATAGCATGATGTATTTCCCTTACAGATGATGAATTTGAAAAATTTTATAGCAAGCTGGTCGCACCTTATGAGATAGAGCAATTATACGGTTCTTCGCTATTCCCGTGTGGGTAACTCCAGGATATAGTGTTTAACGATACCTTTCGGACAAATGTCGAACTCGTAAGAGTTCGACATTTTGGCCTATTCGTATCGTTAAGCACTATTCTGGCGAAAACCGATTAGTCTCGCCTAATCGGTTCTCGACTATAAATCAGTGGACTCAATGATGCAAGACTATAAATCAGTGGACTCAATGATGCAAGAACTTGCCTTGAGTCCGGTCTCTTAGGTGGTTGATAGCGATTATACCTTTGATCATGCGAACCACCTGATTCGTGATCCCATCAATTTACCCACATAAAACAGCGAGGTGCCGAAAAATGTTGAACTCTTATGAGTTCGACGGTTGTTCTGAAAGGTATAGTTGAGCACCCTTAATATCAGCCAATCGCCCCCCTCATCTCCGGGCGTTAGACCTTCTCCACTCGCCTCAGCTCCACCGCAACGCCTCTGGTGGATTTTTCCATCTCCCAACCGCTCATCCTGGCGCGGCCCACACCGAAGACGCGCTCGCCCTTGACCAAAACTTCATCCCCTGGCCGAATCTCTTCGTCGGCTCGGGTCACGCCGGGCGCGAGGACGTCGCCTCTCGGGACGAAGTCGCTTATATGGACCTGGTATGCACCGAGTGGCTCAAGCCTTCTTCCTCCCTCTATCGTGAGCGCGAGGGTGCCGTTTGGTGTGAACGAGGCCAGAGTCTTTTCGGCCCGAAGCTCGCGCCCTTTGACCTTGACATCGCCTGCCAAAAGAAGCTCGCTTGCGCCCGTGCCGAAATAGTAGTCTGCCATCGCCCTGAACCTGAGAATTCTCTGATCGGGGAGACGTCTGGCATCGAGATCTCGAACCAACTCGGTTGTGGTCTTGGAGAGGTCCTTCAACCCCTCGCTGTTCGTCTCGCCATTCGTGTATATCGCATCGATCCCGGCTTGTACCAGCATCTCTTTGAGCTCGCCGTCCAGATGCGCCACAATTCTTGCGTACCGATTCTTCTCCAGATACGCTTCAAGACATCTCGTGATCCAGTCGCGCTCCTCAAGGTCCCACCGGCCGGTCACCGGAACGTCGTAATGGGCTGCTGGGTAGACGTCTTCGAGTTCCCTTGGAACCAGCGCTAGGGGTGATGTGAGTATGAGCTCGTGGACGCGTCTTCTGTTTCCGCTTAGAGCCATCGCGAAGAGCTGGTGCGACCTAGACTTGGAGTAAGGTTTGCGCGCAGAACAAGGTAGCAGTAGGAGAATGTCGCTTTCAGGGGCGCTGTATCGATCCAGCACCCTCTGGGCGAAACGAGTGACTTCGACTCTCTGAAGAGATTCTGCCGTGTTGGAGTACATGACCGCCTGTCTCAAAATGGGAGTTTGCCGCTCGATGTATCTGTGTTCCTGGTCCAGAAGCCTAAACGCTGTAGTCTGCTCTGGAGTCACCCTGACCTCTCGCTCGACGTACTCACGAAGGTCACCTCTTTTTATGGCGCTCTTCACGAACCGGATCTCTTCTTCCAGCTTCAAGAGGTTGTGATCTCTCACGTGCTGGAGTTGAAGCCGAGATCGGTGCGGGGACTGTTGCTCGGGCAAAGGTTGGCGTTGTTGTTGATGTTGGAACTGATGCAAAGGATAAAGTCGACTCGGGGCCTGAAGCTGGGGTTCGAACGCGCCATCCGCTTCCAATGCCTGGCAATGGGGACAAAGGCAAGGAAGCTCGCTTAGATCTCCTGGGCTGAATACTCCGTCGCGAGTGTGGTACCTTCCCATGAGTCCGTCAACCAAGACTTTAGTGGAATCGAAAAGGTCCACGCCCATGTAGACCAGAAGTGCCAGGTTTGATGGCGTCGCAAGAGCTGGCGTGTACAACGCAGAGTCAGGCGGAATCTCGTTCTTGACCTTCAGGATCACCCTGACCAGCTCTCTTGGATTTTGGAGCGATCCTGCCGCTGCCAGAACGTACACGTCCGCCTCGGGCGGCTTTTCTTCGGACAAGGGATGAATCACCGCACCGATTGGTCCTTCTCTTTGAGGTCCATCGCTTGGGCTCCAGGACATCGTGACGGGCGGCTCTGCATGCAAAGAAGTTGAGACGTAAGGCCCTATGAAGAGCTTCTCAGTTTCAGAAAGATCATCTGCTTTTTCCAGGGCTTCTTCTAAAGACCCAGAACCCCAGAGCGATCCTGCAGAGACGATTCTTTCTTTGGGGATCAAGCACGGTGTATTTAGTGTCTCATCGAGAACGAGCTTGCCGAGCCTTGCAGGCCCGTATCTTTTGATGACCTCAAAGTGGCGTTTCATCCTTATCTTTCCTCCGTATCGTCCAAAGAAGGTGAAATCACGTTTTTTCTCAGTTTTACGACGAAATCTGCCTTGGGGTTTGCTTCCATCAGTCTCTTCAGGTTTTTGTGGGCCCTTTGGATTGCGGCCTCGTCTGCTTTTTTTGGGACTTCTGCATTGAGGGGGTAGGTTTCAGCAAGTTCCCTTGGATACGGTCCAAACGGGGGTTTGAAAACGAGCACGTGATTGAACTCTTCGTTTCCTCTTTCAAGATTGGAATCAGTCACCAGGACTTTCCCTTCAAGCTCGATCCTTTCGAGGCGTGACTCGTAATTGATGATCTCGGGCCTTGACGCGGACTCGGGGCCAAGGTAGAATAAAGTCGATTTGGAGGCGGAATCCAGCTGTTCGAGCCAAGGTGAATGGCGGGTGAGCGCTCTTAGGCCGTCGAGCATCCTCGGGTGAGATCTACATCGCATCTCTACAAGTTCCCAGAGCGATCCTTCCCATATACTCTGTCTCACTTTTCGCATCTCTGCAAAGGTGACGTGGAGGTTGTGTTTGGCCAAAAGCTGGATTCGGTTTTCGTCTTCCATCAGCTCTTTGGGCGTGTGGCTCTGGCAGACTTCGCAGCAGCAGGGAAGATATTTCAGTTTTTCAAGATGCATTGTCCCGCTAGAGGTTAAGTACCGCCCTTGTCTTGCGTAAAGGGCGTAGGCTGCAGAGTCAAAGAGGTCGCACCCTAAAGCTGCGGCCAAGGCGAACATCATGGGATGGCCCGCGCCAAAAAGGTGGACTGGTGCGCCAGGTCCAAGCCCTTTCTTGGATGCGGTCACCACATCTACCAGATCGCAGAACCTGTAAGATTCCATCAATGGGACTACCGCGCCCACGGGATAAAGGTCAAAATCCAATTCCCGAAGCTCTCTTGCGGCCTGTTCTCTCAAGTCGAGGTAGGTTGAGCCTTGGACTGGTGCTGCAAGAAGTTGTTTGCAATCACCCCAATCATCACGCGCCTCGATCAGACGACTCTTTGTTTTGGACAACTCCTGCTCGGCCCGCGCTCTTGATACATCTGGCGGCGTTGGTATGTCCAAAGGTACGCAGATGTCAGACCCGATCGATCTTTCAAACTTCAGTATCTCCAAAGGTTGGACGTTTATGTCTCCGTAGACCGATAGTTGGAACGCGCCAGAGTCAGTCATGATGGGGCCCTTGAATCCCAAAAGTTCGTGGACGCTGCTCTCTTGCGCCTCTCGTTTCAGGTTCTCATCTTGGTTTATGATGTAGCTATTGGTGATCAGGATCTCTGCGCCCATCTTCTTGAGATCAACAGGTTCGATCAGCCTTAGATGCGGGTTTACCACTGGCATAATCGTTGGTGTTTCGATCGTGCCGTGAGGTGTGACGAGCCTGCCGATCCTACCTGCCAGATCTTTGTGCAGAATCTCAAAACAGTCTGGCATGGGCCGTTCCAAGGGCCGATAAGGCATAAATAGGTTGGTGCCTAGCAGACAAAAGTCGTATCGCGATTGTGTTGTGAAAGGGGAGGCGATTAAGCGTGAAATGTGTATACTTGGTTCTGTTGGTTTGTTTTCTGGGGTGTATGACCGCTCATGCTGACGGTTACACTTCGTCCCAGAAGCAGTTTTTGGTAGGGGGAACTCCTGTAGCGTCGTTCATGGATGAGGTTCCTTTCGAGCAGTACATCGATAGATATTGGTCATCTTACATCGACAACCCAATGAACACCTCGGCTCTGCCCGTTCAGGCTGGTGGAAACACTAACTCCATGTCTATCTGGATGGCGGGGTTCCCTGCTGGCATATCTTCTTCGTCCTTTGGGGTCGAAGAGCCTTCTGAAGAGGATGCAGAGCCGATGATCAACAAATACGAAATAGGGCTCTACAAAAATCAGACCTACCAGGCACCCTTCGAGGTCGAAGGGGACTCTGTTCAGAAGAACCGTCAATTCCTTCAGGATAATATAATGAATAATTTCGGCCAGTGAAAATCTCACCGGCCGACCTTTATCTAATTTCTGCACAGTCTTTGCCAGTCACTAATTATCTCTGTCTAGTTTCGTGTCCGTCTACATTTTCCAAGATTATAGTCGAGAACCGATTAGGCGAAACGTATGTGTTTAGCTCCTTTCAATCGGCATCAGTAAACCCATTTTGTGATGGCTCGTGCGACCTGTTCCAAAGAGCTGATTCCAAGCAACTTCGGCTAATGATATTGGTTTCCAATCTGGCACAAGTTGTTGATCGGCGTGCGTTCACCGACTAAAACCAACATCGAGCAATTCATTTTGGGGGGCTAAACACGTACGGCGAAACTAATCGGTTTTCGCCAGAATAGTGCTTAACGATGCGAATAGGCCAAAATGTCGAACTCTTACGAGTTCAACATTTGTCCGAAAGGTATCGTTAAACACTATACTTTTCCCTCTTTTGGACTGTGTAGGGCAAAAGTCCACCTGCTAAGAGGATCTCTCTTTGTCTTTCGCTCAGCTGTGTTTTGAGCATAATCTCGCTTTTTGTGGTCTTGTCCTGCGCCTTGATCGGGTCGTACCCTTTGGTGATAGAGTCGCGAAGGTTTACGATCCTGATCTCGTCGTCTTCGTTTAGGGAATCGTAGTCGGATTCGTCGAGGAAGGTGAAAGGAACTATTCCGAAGTTCACCAAGTTGGCGGCGTGAATCCGTTCGATCGACTTTGCGATGATCGCTTTTACCCCCAAGTACATCGGGCAAAGGGCAGCGTGTTCTCTGGAAGATCCCTGGCCGTAGCTCACTCCTGCGACAACGACGTTGTGGATGCCCTTGTCCCTGTAAGCCTCTGCTCTCTGGCTGAATTTGGAATCCAAGGGCTCGAAGACGAATTGGGAGTACTTGGGAACGTTAGAGCGGTACTTCAGACGGGATCCTGCTGGCATGATATGGTCTGTGGTGGCGTAGTCTTCCACCTTGATGGTGACTCGGCCTTTCAGGTCCTGGGGCATCGGGTCGTTGGATGGTGGCGCGCCGATGTTGGGGCCGCGGTATATGGTCACCTTCGCGCGCTCTTTTTCGGGACGGGGTGCGATAATCATGCTATCGTCGATGGCGAAGCGTTCGGGCATGTTAACTCGGGGAAACTCCATCTCTAGGTCTCTTGGGTCGGCGAACTCGCCGCGGATTGCGGCTGCAGCAGCGACGATTGGGCTTGTCAAGTAGACGTTGGCGTTGGCCGTGCCGGATCTGCCCTTGAAGTTGCGGTTACTGGTGCGTACTGATACTGATTCGGTCTTTGGCGACATGCTGTTTCCGATGCAGAATCCGCATGCGGAATCAAGTATCCTGGCCCCAAAGGAGATCATCTTGTTGAGTGCACCGTTCTCGATTATCATCTGGAGTACCTGTCTTGATCCAGGAGCGATCCCCAGCGCAACGCCTGAAGGGATACGCTGCCCATTCAGCATCTTGGCTACGGTCATGAGGTCGACATAAGAAGAGTTGGTGCAAGATCCGATCATTACCTGATCGACTGCCATTCCAGCAAGCTCGCTGATCGGAACGATATTACCTGGGCTGTGAGGTGCCGCTGCCAAAGGTTCCAGATCTGAAAGGTTTATGTCGATGATCCGGTCGTAGTCGGCATCGTCGTCGGCTTTCAGGGGCATCCACTGGTCTGCTCGATCTTGGGCTGCAAGGAACCTTTGAGTCTGCTTGTCGCTGGGAAAAAGAGATGTCGTCACGCCGGTTTCTGCGCCCATGTTGGTTATGGTAGCCCTTTCAGGGACGGTAAGTCCTGATACACCTTCACCACCGTATTCGCAGACGTATCCCACATTTCCCTTTGTAGTTAGAGTATCCAAAACCTTGAGGATCACATCTTTGGCCGTGACCCAGGGCGAAAGTTCGCCTTCCAGGTTTACTTTGATTATGCGTGGACAGGTCAGATAATAGGCTCCGCCACCCATAGCCACTGCGACGTCGAGGCCGCCCGCGCCGATTGATATCATTCCCAGGCCGCCACAGGTTGGCGTGTGGCTATCGGATCCAAGAAGGGTCTTGCCAGGTTGCCCGAATCGTTCCAGGTGTACCTGGTGACAGATGCCGTTTCCGGGCCTGGAGAAGTGGATCCCACATCTTTCTGCGATGCTCTGCAAATACTGGTGGTCGTCTGCGTTCTCGAATCCCACTTGGATGGTGTTGTGATCCACATAAGAGACCGAAAGCTCTGTTGCTATCTGGGAGAGACCCATGGATTCGAACTGGAGGTAAGCCATGGTGCCTGTTGCGTCTTGGGTCAGAGTTTGGTCGATCCGTATTCCTATCTCGTTTCCTGGTTCGTAGGACCCTTCGACGATGTGTTCACGCAAAATCTTTTCAGTCAGGGTAAAACTCATCAAAAACCTCCAATAAATCCTCTGATTTTTCCTTTTATCGCGTTAAGCACGGCTGAATGTGGTTATTGCTATTAATACTCAACGAAAGTCTCGTTGGGCAGTTGATTGCTTTTTTGTCCCACAATCCACAACGTTTAAATAGCTGATCCGTACTCAGGGAGTCTGCCTGCTTGGCAGAGCGACGATAACAACTGTTGTCAAGCGGCGTTATGCGTTCTGGACCTCGTGTAGGAAATGCATCCTATAATGGGGCCAGAGGGTTTAAATACGATCCCCTCGTTTGGGATCGAGCCGTCAGGTGCGGTTTTCCGACTGGACCCTTTTGGGTCGATTCGGGAATTGAACCGAACCAG
>Ga0222638_1000807_pt1 | contig 10497 bp, 6 predicted proteins | sample AntAcemetagen183_FD_181153 | JGI IMG/M metagenome (GOLD analysis project Ga0222638, IMG submission 181153) | Saline water microbial communities from Ace Lake, Antarctica - #183 | ecosystem: Environmental > Aquatic > Non-marine Saline and Alkaline > Saline | place: Antarctica: Ace Lake | collected...
CGATCCTGTCTTGTATCTTTTCGTCCATCGCCACCTGAAATGGATGGGGCAGCAATCCATGTCTGGTATAACCCAGGGCTATGCCAGGATCGATTAATATCTTTCGATTTCCTATAGTCACAAGGCAGCACATGCCTCTTACACCAAGCGATTCTGTACCCAGTATTTCTATCTTCATAGTGAGGTCCTAAATGATTTCCATCCTGTTTGTGCAACGGCATGATCAGATACCCGACAGACGTTTTATATTACCTCGCGCAGGAATCTGCCGGTGATCGATTCTTCGTTCTCTGCTATCTCTTCGGGGGTGCCGGCAGCAACAATCTCTCCTCCCCCATCTCCCCCCTCGGGACCCAGGTCGATGAGGTAGTCCGCGGACTTGATCACGTCGAGATTGTGTTCTATGACCACAACTGTATTTCCCATATCCACCAGTCTCGCGAGGACATGGAGAAGTTTCTCTATATCCGCAAAATGGAGACCTATCGTTGGTTCATCCAGGATATAAAGAGTACCTGCAGTCATGCGTTTGCCCAATTCCCTTGCCAGTTTTATTCTCTGCGCTTCGCCACCTGAAAGAGTCGTGGCGGGCTGGCCAAGCTTTATATATCCAAGCCCCACATCTGAGAGAAGCCGCAGTTTCGATCTTATCGGGGAGATGTTATCAAAAAAGGCAAGTCCCTGGTTGACCGTCATGTCAAGGACATCCGCTATGTTTTTCCCCTTGTAGAGTATCTCAAGGGTGTCCCTGCTAAACCTTTTTCCATGACAGGCATCGCAGGTTATGTACACATCGGGGAGGAAATGCATCTCTATTTTTTTTACCCCTTCTCCCTGGCATGCCTCGCATCTCCCCCCCTTGACATTGAAGCTGAAACGTCCCGGCTTATAACCCCTCACTCTCGACTCAGGGAGCTGGCTAAAGAGGTCGCGAACATATGTAAGAACACCCGTGTAGGTGGCGGGGTTTGACCTTGGTGTCCGCCCTATCGGCTGCTGATCCATAGTAATAACTCTCTCTATGCCGCCGAAATCCCTTATCTGGTTTATCCTGCCGGATTTGCCCCTGTATCTGTTCAGCCTGCGGCGAAGCGCTTTGTAAAGGGTCTCGATCACCATAGTGCTCTTTCCCGATCCGGATACACCGGTCACACAGGTGAAGACATTGGTGGGAATCCTTATATCAATCTCCTTCAGGTTGTTTTCCGATGCACCCTCAATGATTATGAACCGGCCGGAAAGAGGCCTTCGACTTTTCGGGACGGGAATAACGAGCCTGCCCGAAAGATACTTTCCTGTAAGTGAGACATCTGATCTGCGGATCTCTTCGGGAGTTCCATGAAAAACAATCTCGCCCCCGTTCAATCCCGCTCCCGGCCCGACATCTATAATATCATCTGAGCAGTTCATTATCTGTGCGTCATGTTCAACCACGAGCACGGTATTCCCCATGTCCCGCAAGTGTTTCAGTGTAGTGACAAGCCGCATGCTGTCTCTCGGATGGAGGCCTATAGTAGGTTCATCCAAAACATAGAGAACTCCGACCAGACCGGAACCTATCTGCGTGGCGAGCCGGATACGCTGCGCTTCTCCGCCCGAGAGAGTGCCTGAAGAACGCGAAAGACTCAGGTAATCCATGCCCACATCGATAAGAAACTGCAACCGCTCCTTTATCTCTTTTCGAATTCTTTCGGAGATAATGGCCTCATTTCGGGAGAAGGACAGGTTGTCAAAGAAGTGCATGCATTCATGAATCGACATCCGGCATATTTCATCGATATTTTTTCCGCCAACTGTTACGAACAGACTTTCCTTTTTCAGCCTGGCGCCCCCGCAGACCGGACAATCACTTATATTCATGTATCTCGAAAGTTCCATTCTGGAATCGCCGGATTTTTCCTCTCTGTAGTGCTGCTCCAGTTTATCGAGTACGCCCTTGAAACGCTTCTCGTAAAAGTATCTTCTTCCCCTCCTGTCAAAATAAAACCCTATCTTTTCATCCCCCGAACCGTGCAGCAGGACATGCCTCACCCTTTCAGACAGTTTGTTGAAGGGTGTGTTTATATCGAATCCATAGTGGCTGGAAAGGGCCTCCAGCATCTGGTGAAAATAGATGGAATCCTTCCGCTCCCACGGGGCGATGGCTCCCTCTCTTATGGAGAGTCCGGGATCGGGCACGATAAGATTTTCGTCAAAATATATCTTTGTTCCCAGCCCTCCACACTCGGGGCAGGCGCCGTATGGACTGTTGAAGGAAAACATTCTCGGCGCAAGTTCCGGCACGCTGATGCCGCATTCGGGGCAGGCGTAAGTTTCACTGAAAAACAGTTCTTCTCCGTCCACAATCTGGATGCCGACAAGCCCTCCAGAAAGCCCTGTAGCGATTTCAAGTGAATCCCTCAAGCGCGTTCCGATTCCGGTTCTGATAATAAGCCTGTCGATCACTACGTCTATATCATGGTGTTTATTTCTGTCCGGCGTGATATCCTCGCCAAGATCTCTTATCGATCCGTCGACCCTGACACGGGCAAAACCATCTTTCCGCAGCCTCTTCAGTTCCTTCTGGAATTCGCCTTTCTTGCCTCTGACGACAGGCGACATGATGTTGATTTTTGTGCCTTCAGGAAGAGACTGCACCCTGTCCGCCATCATATCGACGGTCTGAGCCTCGATCCTCTTCCCGCAGTTATAACAGTGAGGTATTCCAACGCGGGAGAAAAGCAGGCGCATATAATCATATATCTCGGTTACAGTGCCGACTGTTGAGCGGGGATTGCGGCTTGCGTTTCTTTGTTCAATGGCTATGGCGGGGGAGAGACCTTCAATGGATTCGACCTCGGGTTTATCCATCTGGCCGATGAACTGACGAGCATAGGTTGAGAGCGATTCTACATACCGTCTCTGGCCTTCAGCGTATATGGTATCAAACGCGAGAGAGGATTTTCCGGAACCGGACACGCCGGTTACAATAACAAGCCTGTCTCTCGGAATGTCAAGGTTTACATTTTTTAAGTTGTGCTGACGCGCACCCCTTATCTTTATATACTTCATAACGGTTTACAGTTATCGGTTCACAGTTACCGGTTGTTGGTTTTTCCAGTTGTAGCTTTTCATCTTTTCCCTTAACCCCTTGAAACCCCGGGTCCTTCATTATCTGTTGTCAGTTGCCGGTTATCGGTTGTTGCTTGTCGTTAGCTAACTGCTAATAGCTACTATTTGCTGCCCGTTGCCAGTCCACTGTTCTTCAACTGTGAACCCCTTTTCTATCCATCACAACTTTATCTCAATGAGGGATTTTTCCCTCAGTTCTTTCATCCACTCTTCAAACTTTTTCTTTATCTTTTTATTCCCTATATTTCGGATGATCTCTTCCCTTACCTCTTCGAAAGGCTTGATCCCGGCGCCTCTTTTGTCTATGACCTTGATAATATGAAAACCAGCAGGAGACTCTATTACTCCGCTTGACTCGCCCTTTTTGAGCTCGGAGGCAGCCGCATCCACCTTGGGAAACATCATTCCTTTTTCAACAAAACCCAGATCACCCCCGGATTTGGCGGCGGGACCCTGGGAATACATGCTCACCAGGACATCAAATGGTTCTCCATTCTCCAGCCTTCTCAGTATTTTTTCCGCTTTTGCGCGCAATTCCTTCCTGGCGCTGTCATTGCAATCCTTAGGTTTTACGAGAAGTATCTGCTGTATCCTGGCTGCCTCTTTACCTTCATAATCATTCCTGTTTTTGAGATAATACTCTCCAATTTCCTTCTCATTTATAGTTATCCTGGATCTTATCTCTGCTTCTACCAGCCTGCCCCTTACAATGTTTTTCCTGATCTCATTTCTGTATTCATCAAGCGTGCTGTCTTCTTTAGAGAGTGCTTTCCTTAATTCACCAACGGATATATTCTTCTCCCTCAGCATGCCCTCCATTGTCTTGGTCACGTCTTCATCCGTTACGACAATGCCCAGCTTCGCCGCCTTCTGCTCAAACAACATATTATCTATAAGCCTATCCATGGCCGCTACTCTGGCCTGCGCTACCATCTTTTCCCGTTGAGCCCCCTGAGGAATCTCTTTGACACGCTTCATAAAGGCCTGAAGAGTAGCATCCAGTTCAGAAAGGGTTATCACCTCGTCATTTACGATGGCGACAATCCTGTCTTCAAAAGCGGCATGGAGTAAAGCCGAGGAGAAAATAACAAGGATACAGACGACAAAAAGTATTTTTAGTTTCATATAATCCCCACATTATTTAATAATTGGTTATGCTATCAGAATATTCTCTGTTCTTCAATCACCAGTTCACCAAGAAGATGCTTTGCCCGGCCTGTAATATCTTTTCCCTCAAGACCCGGTATGGGAACAGTTAATCTGTAATCGGGCGTAAGTCTCATCCCCCTCAATTTCTTCTGTGAGAGTTTCATGATCCTGGCGGGATCCACAGGGCTGTCTTCACAAAGGTCGATAAACATCTCCCTGCCGTCGTACTCCATTCTTTTCCCCAGTATCTTCTTCAGCATGTTTTTGACTCTTATTATATCCATAAGATTATTTACCTGAAGGGGAACAGGGCCATAGCAGTCGGCGAGTTCTTCTTTTAATCCAGCCAGGTCGTCTTCCGAAGAGGCCATAGATATTTTCTTATATGTCATCAACCTGGTATGCATGTCCGAGATAAAATCATCCGGTATAAAGGCGGGTATGCCGAAGTGTACCTCGGGATCTATCTCTTCTTTCGGATATTTCTCCCCCTTCAGCTCCCTGATGGTCTTTTCCATCAACTCTGTGTAGAGCTCATAGCCGATGGCGGATACATGTCCGGATTGAGATACGCCCAGAACACTTCCGCCGCCCCTTATGCTCAGATCATGTGTTGCCACCTTGAACCCTGATCCCGGTTCAGAAAACTCTCTTGCTATGCCAAGCCTCTTCCTGGCATCCCGCGAAAGGACGGACTCTTCAGGTATCAGGAGATACGCGTACGCGTCCTCATTCCCCCGGCCGACCCTTCCCCTCAGCTGATATAGCTGGGAAAGTCCGAATCTATCCGCTCGATTTATTATTATGGTGTTGGTCGCGGGTATGTCGACGCCGGAACTTATTATCGTGGTGCAGACAAGGATGCTGAAATCTCTGCGGACGAATTTAACCATGATGTCCTCAAGCTCCTTTGCCTTCATCTGCCCGTGTGCCACGCCTATCTTTGCCTCGGGAATCAGTTTTTCGATAAAACGCGCGATACTGTGTATGGACCTCACCCTGTCATGAACAAAGAAGACCTGCCCCCCTCTTGCAAGCTCACGCTGTATCGCGTCTCTTATAACATCATCATTGAATTCGCATATGTGAACCTCCACGGGGCGGCGTTCCTGAGGGGCGGTATCAATAACGGAAAGGTCTCTCATCCCTATAAGAGACATCTGTAGCGTTCTCGGTATTGGAGTTGCCGTCAGTGTAAGCATATCTACAAGTGCCCGCATTTTTTTGAGTTTTTCCTTGTGGGACACACCGAAACGTTGTTCCTCGTCTATAATAACCAGACCGAGATCCTTGAATTTTACATCCTTCTGCAGGAGCCTGTGTGTGCCGATGGCGATGTCCACGAGACCCCTGTTTATGTCCTCCGCTATCTTCTTCTGCTGGCCACTTGTTTTATACCTGTTCAAAACCTCTATGCGGACCGGATATTTATCGAATCTGCCGGCAAATGTCTGGTAATGCTGTTCCGCCAGAATAGTCGTAGGCACCAGGATTGCCACCTGTTTCCCATCCATGGAGGCCCTGAATGACGCCCTCAGCGCGATCTCTGTCTTCCCGAATCCGGCATCGCCGCATACAAGTCGGTCCATCGGCCTTGGATCGCCCATATCATAGTAAACATCTTCAATGGCCCTTGCCTGATCGGGTGTCTCTTCAAACTCGAAGGAAGACGAAAACTCTTCATAGTCCCTGTCGGAAGGAGAAAACCTGTGCCCATTCATTACCTCTCTGGCGGCATAGATTGAAACAAGCTCTTCGGCGATTACCCGCACCGATTGTTTAACCTTTTTCTTGACCGTTTCCCAGGATGTGCCGCCAAGTTTGTCCACATTCGGAATATGGCCGTCGGGACCGATATATCTCTGAATCTGGTTCAGCCGGTCCACCGGGATATAAAGCCTGTCTCCCTCTTTGTACTCAAGCAGCAGAAAATCGTTCTCCGCGGCGCCGAATGTCAATCGCTCAAGTCCCAGGTAAAGGCCTATGCCATGATCCACATGGACAACAAAATTTCCCTTTTCCAGTTCCCCAAATGATTTGAGGAAATATCCTTCCCTGGCGCGCGCTCGTCTTCTCCCCCTTGTCTTCTTTCCGAATATTTCCTCTTCGCTTACGATAACCGTTTTCATCCGGGGATATGAAAATCCCTTTGTTATTTTCCCCTCCCTCAGGATGAGACGGCCCCCCTTTATCTCCCCAGGGTCGGAAAAGAAGGGATGAGAAGACCTGTAAACCGGGAGAGAATATCCCTCGAGGAGGTGCTCCATCTTCTGCATCTTCCCCTCGCCGCAGAGAAAAGTTACCAGACAACCCTGGCTGATCCACGACTTTATCTTATCCGCGAGCGGGGCGAGGATACCATCTCTGTCCGCGTGAAATTTTGTGTCGCCCTTTAATTCTGTTTCCTCTACCTCAAAAGGGATAGCATTCACTGCCTGCAGCCTGTCCATGTATATCCTCTGCAGGGTGTTGCATCTCCGGGAGATGTCATCCCATGATGTCAGGAAGTACTCCTTTTCAAGATAGAATCTCCCTTCCTCCTCGGCTTTCCGGAGAAATCTGTCCGCGTCATTTATGATTTCCTCCGCGGCCTTTTCCATGACACCTGGGCTTTCACAGACTATCAGGCTGTTTCCGGCAAGATACTCAAAAATGGTGTCCATGCCGTTCGCTTTGTTACCGGCACAGAAATCTTCAAAAAAGAGCGGAAGAAGCTGTGGATTTGCCGGAGAAATGAGGTCGTTTTCAAACGCATCAATAAGTCTTCTCCCCCTTGTCCCTGAAACGCTCGATTCATTAACTCTGATCCTCATATTCCTCGATGCCAGTGCTTTTTGTTCTTTTGACAGGATTACCTCTCCCGCTGGGAAAAGAACGAAATCCACTATTTCTCTCACGGACCTCTGTGCCCCGGGGTCAAATTCCCTGATCGATTCAATCTCGTTACCTGTAAATTCCATCCTGAAGGGATATGGGCATGCCGGGGGAAAGATATCAACGATGTATCCCCTCAGACTAAATTCCCCCGCTTCTTCCACCAGCGGAACTTTTTGATAACCTCCCTCAATCAGTTTTTCCGCTAATCTATCCCTGTCTCTGTCGTCTCCGATTGAGATTGTTTCGGTATAACTGTCGAAAACACTTGCCGGGGCAACCTTTTGCATAATGGCTCCCAGGGGAGCAACCACCACAGCCGGTTTTCCTGACAGGAGTCTCGACAGGACGCCTGACCGCCCGGTGGCGTTTTCATTCTGCCTGGATAGTGTGTCGTCCGGATGGATGATGTCCCATGGAGGGAAAAGCAGGACATTTTCTTCGCCAAGAAAGAAGGAAAGATCGCTGAAGGCATCAAGCGCCTCCTTTCGGGAAGGCGTTATAAAAAGGATGGTTTTTCCTACATTTCTGAAAAGGAGTGATGCGATAAAGGGCTTCGCGGACCCCTGAAGGCCGCAGATATCCGTTTCATCATCTCCCCGGTGGATATTGTCGATAAGTGCGCGGAGGGAGGAATCCGAAAATTGTGTCTTTTTATCTACTGTTTTCCTCACGCAAAATTTCAGCTTTTTAAAGCAGGTTAGTAGCCGTTCGCAGTTGTCGGGTCACAACTCACAGCTTCTTCAATGGACTGTGCAGCGATTGAAGCATTTTGGACATTGATTTAAGCTCTCTGTCTTTCAACTGTGAATCCCGACGGATCGGGACAAACCGTTATTTCGATGCCTTCAGCATCCTGCTCAGGGCGAGATTCGCGGGGACCCTTATCTCTTCAGGCACTTTTATCACATGTTTCATTTCCAGGAGAGAGGTGAGTATGTCATCGAGTGTAATTCTTTTCATATCCAGGCAGATCAGTTTATCAGATGCCGGTATGAATGTTTTGCCGGGATTCTGTTTTTTCAGCTGATGCATGATTCCCTGTTCCGTCCCGATAATAATCTTTTTAAAATCCGATTCCTTCGCGAATGTCAGTATTCCACCAGTGCTTCCTACAAAATCCGCCATCGCAAGAACTTCGGGGCGGCATTCAGGATGAGCTGCAAACAGGGCCCCGGGATTCTCATCTTTCACCTTAAGCACATCGCCAGGCAACAGGTTGTTATGTACATAACAGAACCCCTTCCAGGGGATTATCTTTTTTTCGGTAAACTGTGCGGTATAGCATGCGAGATTGCCGTCGGGAACCATCAGAACGGTGTCCGCGTCAAGACTGTTGACTACGCGTACTGCATTTGCGGAGGTGCAGCATATGTCGCTGTGGGCCTTGGTTTCCGCCGATGAATTGACGTATGTCACCACCATGGCATCCGGATGCTCTGACTTTGCCTGCTTTAACTCTTCGACGGTTATCTTGTCCGCGAGAGGACACCCGGCATCCAGGCGCGGGAGGAGGACCGTTTTATCCGGCGACAGTATCGAAGCGCTCTCGGCCATGAATTGCACTCCCGCGAAAAGAATAATACCCGCCGTCGTTTTAGCCGCTTCAATACTGAGGGCCAGCGAATCACCCAATATATCCGCAATATCCTGGATCTCATCCCGCTGATAATAGTGAGCCAGCAGGATGGCATTCCTGTCATCCAGCAGTTTTCTGATTTTTTTCTGTGTCTCTATAATGCTCATAATATCTTTCCTCCACAGTTATCGGGTATCTGATTACTGCCTGTCTATAAATAAAAAGAACTACCTATAACATAGCCCATATTTATTCAAGGCGGAAATGATTCAGAGATATTGACAAGAATAGGGGTTTAATATAGTAAGAACTTTCTATGCACAAATCCGGGTACAACGTTTATTTTCCCGGAGTGAAAGGATCCCCATTATGATAACTGTCAGAGAAGCGTTGGATCGCATTCTCGGTTCCATATCCCCCCTCGGTCTTGAAAAAGCGAATATACTAAGCGCCCTGGGAAGGGTTATCGGAGAAGATATATATGCCCCCCGCAACATACCTCCGAGAGATAACTCCGCGATGGATGGCTATGCGCTGAAATCGAAAGACACAACCGGAGCCGGTGCTGAAAGCCCTGTTATTCTGAATGTCATTGAAGATATTCCGGCCGGATATACACCTCAAAAAACAGTGGGATCCGGAGAAGCGGCAAGGATCATGACAGGCGCTCCCGTTCCGGAGGGGGCCGATGCCGTCGTGATGGTGGAAGAAACAGAGTCTGACAATTCTGGTGTGCGGATATACGCGGAGGCCGCAGAAGGTCAGAATATCAGGTATGCCGGAGAAGATGTGAGGGAAGGGGATCTGGTTATACGCGCTGGGACGCTGCTCAGGCCCGCAGAGACTGGGATGCTGTCCGCTCTTGGACGTTCCTTTGTGAAGGTATATCAAAAGCCCCTCGTGGCGCTTATAGCCACAGGAGACGAACTTGTCGATATAGATGGCGCGGCATCACCCGGGAAAATCGTAAGCAGCAACAGCTATTCCCTTGCGGCGCAGGTGATGGAATGCGGAGGCATACCTCTTCAGCTTGGTATCGCAAAAGATAACATGGATGATCTGACTGAGAAATTCAGAGACGCCATGCGGGCTGATATCATCGTATCGTCTGCGGGGGTATCGGTTGGAGATTACGATTTCGTAAAAGACGTCATGAAGGATATGGGCATCGGCATAGACTTCTGGCAGGTGGCAGAACGACCGGGAAAACCGATGACCTTTGGTTCCAGAGAGGGCAAACCGGTCTTCGGGCTTCCCGGCAACCCGGTGTCATCCATGATCACCTTTGAACAGTATGTAAGACCCGCGATACTGAAAATGACCGGGCATAAAGATGTCTTTCGCAGAACCATAAGGGCAAAACTTACAGAAGACATAAAGAAAAAGAGGGGACTCAGGTACTTTATCAGGGGCCGTATAAAAAGTCAGGGAAGGGGATTTGTCGTGGAAACTACAGGGCAGCAGGGATCCGGAATACTGAAATCAATGGTTCTTGCGAACGGCATAATTGTCATTCCCGAAGATATGGATTTTATTAAAGCCGGCAGCGAGGTAACGGTGCAGCTCATCGATAACTCTCAGGATTTCGTAAAAGATCCGGAATATCTCAACGATTGACAACCTGTATGGAGAGAAATAAAGACAGATTTAAAATTCTCGCGGAAGTGCCAAGGTCACTGGTGGGCCTCCCGGACTTCAAATCCGGTGTGGGGCGCTAGAACCGTCCCAGGTGGGTTCGATTCCCATGCACTTCCGCCAAATTATTCGTAAAATTCGATTTTTAG
>Ga0222638_1000820_pt1 | contig 10369 bp, 21 predicted proteins | sample AntAcemetagen183_FD_181153 | JGI IMG/M metagenome (GOLD analysis project Ga0222638, IMG submission 181153) | Saline water microbial communities from Ace Lake, Antarctica - #183 | ecosystem: Environmental > Aquatic > Non-marine Saline and Alkaline > Saline | place: Antarctica: Ace Lake...
ACGTGAACGAAACTTATGCCCCTGCTAACTTTGGTTTACAATCAATTACAACAGAAAATGATAAAAACCTTAATCCTTATTTGTACTTGTATAGTCAAGCAGACTTAAAACTAATAAAATTATTAAGGTACTCAACAAACATTCCAATATCAGAACCTTATGAACTAGACTTGTCTGTATATACTGATTCAAATGGTTTAATACCTATTGGTACTTTTATTAACGATTCAACCGGAACATACAACATTTACATGGACTCAAATGCACATTATAGGCTAGAAATTGGTTCAGAAACATTCGAATTAAGCCCAACACTGGGCGTGTATTATGTTTATTTATCACAAGATATTGGAATTGAGATTAACAATACAATTCTAGACACTAATGATTCTTTTACAGATAGTAATTTGCCAAACATTTTTTTAGAAGTAAGAGAATTTGCTTTTGGGTGTAGTATTACTGAAACAAATTGTTATGAATCAGCAACATTTAGCATAATAGCAATAATTTTATTAACAATAATTTTTATTGCATTAATTCCAAGTTCACCATTACAACAAACAATTATAACCGCTTCATTACTAAGTTTGTTCACAGCTATAAGTTTCATTCCACTTTGGTTATTTGGGATTACAATAGTAATAATAATTGCATGGGGGATATTCTCTTGAATAAAAGTGATTATAAATGAATGATAAGTTACTAAATTTTGTTACTATTATTTTCTTTGCTAGTATTATTATTAATGGTTTATTAATAATGGTAACAATGACTCCTGCAGGATCATGGATTACTGATAGAGACATTACTAATGATACTTTGCAATATAATTCAATGAGTAAATATTCTACAAAAACTACGGATGGTTTTATTAGCAATACTAGTCAAAGCCAAGACGCTTCTAGTTTTAATCCTTTCACAATAATATCTAATATTGGGAATAGTATTCTTGCAGGGATTAATGCTTTTAATTTTTTAGCACAAGGTTTATTCATGTTAGAACTCGTGTTTTTTAGGTTTAGTGCTTGGTTTCCTTTATTTGCCCCGATTTTCTTGTCAATAGCAGGGATTGTTTTAGGAGCAAAACTTTTATTAATTGGTTATTTTGGAAGTGTATTGTTAAGTTCAATACTGGGAAGGCGATAAAAAAATGGGTTGGCAAGACATAATGTATAATGCAGATGGGACTCTAAATATTCCAAGTATTTTTAATGACTCGTGGTTTTTTGGTTCAACAGACCTTGCTTTTTTGTTTATTTTATTCGGGGCGATTCTTTTACTTAATCGGTATGGGGTAAAGTTTGGACAACTTGTTGGCATAGTATTTGCTTTGTCTTTATTATTTGCTACTATGTTTGGATCATTAATTGCTTGGGCTATAGTAATTCTTGTTATAGTATTTAGTGGTTTGCGAGTTCTTCAAAATATATTGTTAAGAGTTTAACATGGTACAAGTTTACTCGTTCTTGTACCGCAATTTGGACAATGTAGTGTTCTTAAACAAAAACCGCTTCGGCCTGTGTTTTGTTCGCTTTCGTATTCTATAAATGTATTTCCATTGTTACATTCGGGGCAAGGTTCGCTCATAATTATAATTTTTGTAAATAGTTTTCAAAGTCATGTTGGTCTTGTTTGCTCCATTCATGGTTAAACATTGTATTACCACTTATACATAATTTATTTATTTGTTGTTTGTATTTTTCGTAAAAGGCTCTGTGGAATTGTAGTTTTCCAATTTTTACTTTTTCATGGTCGATTGTTATTTGTATTGGTTTTGGTGTATAATTTTTTTCAATCATTTTGTTTTCACTTTCCTTTTTTTCTTGTTTTGCTTTAACTTACCATCACTCATTTATCTCGCTCCTCGTAAAATATTCGTTTTTTTGCTATTTCTAAATATTCTTTTTCTTTTTCAATTCCAACAAAATTCATTCCAATTTGTTTTGCTGCTATTCCAGTAGTTCCACTTCCCATGAAAGGGTCTAAAACAATTCCATTTTTAGGAGTTATTAACTTTACTAAATAACTCATTAATTTAACTGGCTTAACAGTTGGATGTGTACATGTAATATTTTCTAATCCTTTATTTCTTTCTTTTTTTCCAGATTTTGCACAATAAAAAAAACGAGAAGCACCCCCAACATCATTATGTTCCAAACCACTTGGTTTCAAACTTGTCCTTTCATTACCAAAACCTCTAAAAGGTGGAGTAACAACTTTATTATTTAACCTATTAGGTCTTGCACTATTTCCAAGCTTACCTGTTTGTTCATCCAAAAGACGACCAGCTTCTTCATTTAAAATAATGTTAGCAGGAAACCTACCTTGAGTAGATTTAATAGGGTAATTAATTCTATCTTGCCCATGGAAAGTATTACCCCCAGCGCCATTTGGATAAGTCCAACCAGGATTATTTCCTATTCTACTTGCATCAATATTTAAACCACCAGTACCCCATTTTAAAACATTTTCAACAATAGTCTTTTCACTCAAAGGCTTCCTAGCCAAACAAATTGGTTCATTAGCAGGTTTCAAAGCACTACCCCATCCCTCAAACTTAGAAGAACCTTTAGTAATATCATAATCCCCACCCATAATACTTTTACTACCTTCTTCAAAAGCCATGTTCATAATATTGTGTGATTCAGGTTTGCTACTTTTCCCATCAGCAACCTTTTCTCTTTCATTTCCAAGTTTTTTATCCACTGCTTTACCAATATTATGAGACTTAGGAAAACCACTACCATACAACCATTGTAATTGGTCTCTTATTTCAAACCCAGCATCCTCAATAGCACAAGCCATGCGGTGATAAGTCCTAGTTCCACCAAAACTAAGCAAATGTGCTCCTGGTTTCATTACTCTCAAAACTTGCCGCCACAATTCTACATTATAAGCTATTCCAGTATTATCCCAAGACTTACCCATAAAACCAAGTTCATAAGGTGGGTCAGTAACAACACTATCAACACTATTATCTTTCAATCCTTTCATAAATTCTATACAATCTCCATTCCATAAATTAATCATTCCATCATCTCCTTTAAGCATAACTATCATTTTGCTTTATTTCTTCCTCAACTTTCTCATTATTTTAACTTCTTCTTCAAGTTCTTTAAATACTTTTCTCCTACAATCGCAACACAAATCCATTCCAAGTGTTGCAATCATTTCAATATCTGATTCCGAACTACATATATCACAAATCTCTGCCATTTTATCATCTCCATTCCTTGCATAAGTCTAATTATCCTTTTTATCCTCTTCATCAAATTGTCTTGACCATGTCATAAAAACATAACCAATAAAAATGATTATTATAATACAAATACCAATAGCCCATAAAAAATTATGACAAGAATTTGTATATACTGGGTTAAATAAACAACTAACATTCACCACATAATCACCCATAAACCTAATTTTCCTTTATATCCTCTTCAATAAATTTAAATATTTCATGAAACAATTCTGGCGGAATAATACTTCTTTCCATATTATTCTTTAATCCTTGTGTCCCTGTTTTAGATCCTCTTGGAGCTGAAATATGACAAGGCATTCCATTTTTACACATTGGTTTTGGTTTCCATCCTTCAAAATTTGTCCAAATATCTGTTGGTTTCATTCTTGTATCTCCATACTGACAATAAGTTATTGTCTTTCTATGTAATCCTTCCATAAATCCCATCTTTCTTAAAACACCTCTTGGATTTTCTATAAACCAATACTTTGGTTTCAATTCCTTAATCAATTCCAATGTCTTTAAAACATAAGCCATTCCCAAAGCACTCGCCACTCTTTTAGGACTATAATTTCCACACCAACTACTCCCAATACTTGCTACACTAAATGCTGTGCATGGTGGACTTGCCCACAATATATCTATTTCTTTTGAAAACTGTTTTGCATTTGTATTTAATATATCAGTACATATATTTGGACTAAATTCAGCATTATTATCTACTGTCCAAATATTATGACCTAATTCATTAGCTACTTTACTAAAACTTTTAGTTCCACAAAATAATTCAATTGTATTCAACATAATCACCCTTTTACTGTTTCTCCTCTTCATCTTTTTCTCTATTACTAATATTATTTATATTTTCCATTTCAATTATTCCAAGTTCTACAATTGTTCTATCTTTAATACTAATTTTACTTCTTAAATTCTTTAAAGTTCCAAAACTTCCATTAATACCATGCTTTCTAAAAGCACGACATAACTTTGAATTTTTAATAAAATAAATTTTACCTCTATTATTAAAACAAATTATATTCTTCTTTTCAACAATCACCATAAATCACTTTTTGTGTTATGAATTTGTAGCGGAAGTATCCGTATCCCCAGCCATAAGCACTTATTGTATTCTTCCTCTGGTTCTTTTCGTGACTTCGCAGAAGCTGTTAGCGCCATACAGAGCTTCTTAGCTTTTTCACTACAAAATCCATAACTATAATTATTTAACACATAAATCACCTTAGCCTGTTTTTCTCTCTCATCTTTTCTGCATCTTCTGTAATTCTTTTAAACCAATCAAAATGTCTTCCTTCCTTTAAATGTTTCAATGGTTGTCCTCTTGAAACTGAACAATATAATTTATCCATTCCTCCACATATTGGTCGCCAATAATCCTGTAACTTTTTTATAGCATCCGCTTTATTCTTTGCAATAACTATAAAATAATCATCTTCATGAATATGAATTGTATATATACTTTCTCTTATCATTTTATTATTCTCCTTTTCTTGCATAATTCATCTTAGGCTTCAATTCTCTTTCATAACATTTCATTGATTTAATAATTATGCAAAGTATTGATATTGTAAAAATTATTCCGCTAATATAAATTACTAATTCAAAATTACCCATTTAATCATCCTCAACATAAACGCTTTCTATTTCTTTTAGTAATTCTTTTAATGCAATGTTTGTTTGAATTGTTTCGAGTTTGTCGATCCATGTTCGGCAATCGTCAATGTTTTTTTCGTTTTTTATTGCTTGGATTATTTGTTTGTTTATTTTATTTATTAAATGTCGTTTCTTTTGAGCGTTAATAATTGCGTCATTATCGCGGGATAGACACCCGTTTTTTATGTTATTTACTTGTTTTTGTGTTCTTTTCATAGTTTAACCTCTTTTATTTATTGTCTTAGTTGTTTTTACGTGTTCTTTGTATCTTTTTAACTACTGCTTGGCGTGTTCGGCCTGTTGCTTTCATTATATTGTTTACTTGTTGGTTGTATTGTTTTGATCTTGGTTTTGCTTTGCTTGCTATTTTTACGCCTAGTAATGTGTATTTTTCCCAATTGGGGCTTGCTGTTCTTTTGTATGTTTTGCCTTTTCTTTTTACTGTTATTACTTTTGTTTTGAAGGCGGGTTGTTTTGGTTCTATTTTTATTGTGGTTCTTCTTGTTCGTGCGGATCCGCTTGCGTTGTATATTTGCATTATTTGTTCGTTTGTCATGTGTTTTATTGCGTTGAATTTGCCGTTTTCTTTTGCCCCGATTTTTAGTTTCTTTTTGAATGAATCGAAACTTTCTTTTTGTTTTGGGTTTTTTGCGAGTTTTGCCCATGATTCAGGGTTTTTTTCTACCCATTTGTCGATTTTATCACTCATGTTTTAATGCCCCCTTTTTTTTAGTACTTTTTTTTCTTCGTCTGTTAATTCTGTTAGAAATATTTCGTGTTGTTTTTTGTCGCTCATGAAAAAACCGCCGTGTCGAAGAAATGTTGCCACATTATACGCCGTCTTGTTTTTTCTTTTTGTTCGAATTTTAATTGGTTTATTGTTACGATCATTTTATCACATCCAATTATATTATAACTTATATGTTTATAAACATATGTTTTGTCTTGGGGGCTAAATACCCCCAAACACAATTTTATTCTCTTGGTCGAACACTTGTTCGAACGCCTTTGCTATCAAAGAATCCTTTGATCCCTGCGACTACCTTTGTTAAGTTGTCAACGTCTTGTGCAAAAAATCCCTTTGATTTTTCCCAAGTTTGGCCGTCATCCCTTGTGAATGACTTTTCAACATATACGGAGTGGGATATAAATTCCCCGTTTTTTCCGTCACGTTTGTTTTCCCAAACTACGCCGTCAATTCCGCCTTCTTTTATTTTATAGACAGGCATTATTTTTTCTTCGACTTCTTTTTTTTCTGTTTTAGTTACCATTTTTAATCACTTGTTCCCGATCGACTTAACGATCCATTTGTCATAATTTTTTATAACTGTATATTATTTAATCTTGTTAATTGTTTGTTCGCGAAATATTTTTTATCTTTTTTTTCCAAAGCTTGGATTAATTCGTTAAATTCTTTTTCATTTTGTATTGGAATTACTCTCGTTTGCCCAAAGTTTTTTGAATAAACTTGGCTTCCAAGTAATTTTCTTAACCTTGCAGTGTCGTATATTGTTGTGTCAACTGTTGGGCATATTAAACTTAGTTGTTGGGCAATATCTTTTTGGTAATTAACTATAACTTGGGCTGTTGTTTTTACTTTGCATTTTCCTAAGATATGAAACCCTTTATTTCCACTGAACCATATTGTTAAATATTTTGCATCTTTTCCAACTAATAATTGGAGTATTGGGAGCGATGTTTTTACATCATGCCATGCTTTTTTTATCCCATTTATTGTTGGTTTTGCGTCAAAGTCTAGCATAAAATCAATGCTAGTAATTGTTTGATCCCTTATTTTTACCCATTCGCGAAACTCTTTCCAGTGTTGTTTCCTATCATGTGGAAAGCGTGGCATTTCTGTATAGGTTGCAATTGTCACATAGGTATTGTATTGTTTTGTTGTTATTTTTAAGTGTTTTTTTAGTGTAATTAAATTGTTTGAATCGCTTATTGTGTGTCCGCGATAGGGTACTTGTTTGCGATCTTTGTCGAAAAATGCTATTTCTTTTTTTCTAAATTCGGAAACTTTCATAGTAACCCTCTTTTGTATAAGTATGCTTTTTTACATTTGCGAGGTACTTCCGAATACCTATAATGTTCTTTACAACAAAATTTGTTTTGCCCGCGTATTAATGGCTTCCCGCAATATTTGCATAGGCCGTAATCTGTTCGTCTTGGTCGCCCTCTTTTGCGAGGGAATAAGATTATTATTTCTTTACGGATTATTTTGTCCATAGTCTTTCGCCTTGTACCCTGCACTCGATTGAACAATAACCTTTTCTATGGGTTTCTATTCCGCACTTTTTACAATTAAATGTTTTCATTGTAATATTTTTAACCCTAATATGTTTATAAACATATGGTTTTGTTAACATCAAATACCACACGCCAATCTTTGCATTTTTAATATAAAAAACGACACATTAAAACAAAAATAACCAAAACCCATTAAATAAAATAAAACTTTAGTTCTATTCGTTTGTAAATTTAACCATTTAATAAAAGGCACAAACAACACTAAAGGCAACCATATTACTACACGAGTGACGTACCATATCCCAAAACCTAAATAAGCCCAACCGATTAACGCCCCGACAATAACAAAAATTGTGTACAATAATAATCGGTACCATTTAACCCGCCAAACGTAATATATTGCGGGGATGACAAAACCAATAAACATATTTTCTATAAAAAAACTGAACGAATAATAAATAATGCTTTGGAATAAATTAAACGCCCCCTTTGCCATTGGATCTCGAATACTTGATGCTGTTGTTGAAAGATGCATTACTGAATTGGCCGGCACAATTCCACAAATGGCAACATTCCACTCGGGGTGGTTGTCAATAAAACTTATCGCACTATCTTTTAACAATATTAATAGTTCAATGAACAATATTCCCAACAAAATAATAAATTCTTGATTGTGAAATTTTACGCCAATTATTAATAAAAATAATAATGAATTTAATATTATTAATCTGTGTTTTTGGTTTTTATGAAATATAAAAAATACGAAAAAAATACTTAAATATATTTGTGAAAATACTTGCATTAACATTGTATTCCAAAAAAAACCGGTAAATATAAAAAATAATGGGAAATATTTAATTTCTTTAGTGTATATTACAAAAAATAATGGGATTAGTAAACTAATTGCTAAGAAAAATAACCAAACCCCCCACTCGTTTAAATTAAGCCATTGTAAACTTAAACAAATTCCATTTGGATAACCATTTTCACAATTTGATGCGTTAATAAATTCAAAATGTCGCCCCCCGTCATCTGAAAATAAAGGGTTTTGAATTGTTGTATGCAATCCTAAAAAACTAATGATTAATATTATTGAAAAAATTAAATAAAAGATGTTTATTTTTTTAATTGTAACAACCCCTTAATTTCTTTAACTTCTTTTTTAAGTTCTACAAATTCGGGATTTTCTAAAAATAATGCTGTTTGTTCCGCTTTTAAAAAACCGCCTTTAACATAAACAACTCCCAACACAAAAATAAGAACGATCATCGAAATAAATAAAAATAATATGACTGGCAAATCAATTATTATTCCTTGTAACGTAAGGTATGTTAACCCTATTAGAATAAAATTAATCATTCCGTAAAATCTGCCAAGTATTTTTGAATACCCCGCGTCCCAATATTTTATTATTATCCCTTGCATCAAGGTTATTTTTTTTTTATTTAATCCCACATTTACCACTTGTTAATTATTAGTAATAATTTCACACGTTTTATTGCCAGCAATATTTTCATAAACGACACTATCTTTTAATTTAATCCCTTCCCAAAAATAGCCGTCTGCCGTTCTTTCTTCACTCACGGCGTAATTACTGAATAAAGTTTCCCGCATGGTTTTATCAGTTTGTGGTTTAACTTTATGCAATTTACAATATTTGCCGTAAGCTTTTCTTAAAACTTTCTTTTCTATTCTAGTATCGTCTTCGACTAAATGATCTAAACAATATGCTAAAAAAGAATCTGATTTACGGATCCACAGATCTTTTATTTCTTTTACGCCTTGCGTATTGCTAAAGTCTTTGTTATCAAATAATCTTTGTAAGCCGTCTAAAGATTTATTTAATAATCCGCTTAGTTCGTCAGGGCTTGAAAGTTTTTCTATAATTGTTGGATTTCTTAATTTAACATTTGCTGTTTCACTTTCTTTTAAGTTATTTATTTCTTTTTCCCCTAAAAAAGTGAATGGGAATTCAAACAAAACCCACCTATTCCAAAACGCTGTTGTTGTGTCTTTTGTTCGGGGTAATTGATTGCACGCAAAGACTAGCTTGGCAAAGTTAGTAAATTTTACTCTTGTTAAAAATTTTCTGCTTGCTGAAATAAGATCACGGCCAGTTAATTGTTTAAATGCCCCTGTGCGATCTAATGCTTTGTCGTCTAAGTCGCCGGATAGGTTGGCGGATTTATTAAATAATTCCCCTAGTGAAAAAGCGTCTGTTTCAAATTGTTGTAAGGGTACGCTTGAACAGTTTTCAACCCCGATGAATCGTTTCATTAATTCGATTGTTTTTCCTTTTCCGTTTCGCCCGTCCCCTATGAACATGAATCCTTTTTCCAAGAAGTATTCTTTGTATAGTAAAAAACCAAATAGTTCGAACATGACTTCGCCGTCCCCGCTATTTTTTAATACTGTTCTGAAATGTTTTTCTATGTATGGGCATATTGCTTGGGGGTTGTAAGTTATTGGTATTTTTGTAAAGAATATTTGTTTTGATGTCCATTTTGTTAATTTTCTTGTTTTTAAATTTAGTAATCCATTTTCTACGCAAACAATATCTTTTATTATATTGCTGAAAAATTCTTCTTGGTCAATGTATGTGTCTGCTTCAATTTTTGCGATTATTTGGTTTACTAAATGTGTGGAGTATGTGACGCCTAGGGCTTCACGGCTAAATTCTTTTATGAATGTTTTTCCTTGGGGGATATAAATTCCTTTTTGGTAAACCCATATTTCGCTTTTGTCGTCATCTCTTGTAGTGTATAGTTTTATTGTTTTTAGAATTGATTTTGTTATTAATTCGGTTGTGTCGTTTCTTTTTCCTTGAACCATTAATAATAAAATTTCTTCTTGTAAATTTTTAGGATTCATAATAAAACATCCTCGATTGAAACTAGTTCTTGCGGGATGTGCATTAAGTTATTTTTTACCGGATTTTTAAAATGTATTTTTCCGTCTAGTAATGAATATCCATGTACGTTATTATAGTAGTGGATTTTTTCATCGCTATATCTTACAATTAGGTTTACAGTTTTGTTTGTTATCATATTTATCATTCCCCTATTTATTTATTTAACAATTTTTAATTGTTATTATTATAAGGACTTACTAGTATATAAGGTTTTGTGTTTTTGTGTAAAAAAACCATATGTCAGGATTACTACCCTTTTTCACCCTATAGAGAATTTTCCAAAAACCCTA
>Ga0222638_1000824_pt1 | contig 10309 bp, 12 predicted proteins | sample AntAcemetagen183_FD_181153 | JGI IMG/M metagenome (GOLD analysis project Ga0222638, IMG submission 181153) | Saline water microbial communities from Ace Lake, Antarctica - #183 | ecosystem: Environmental > Aquatic > Non-marine Saline and Alkaline > Saline | place: Antarctica: Ace Lake...
CACGATGGACATTTAGTCATTCTCACACGATGTTTCCGCTTACAACTTCTACAATACTGTAACCATATTATGTCTTTCATAGTAATATTTTACTTTCTTTTTTTCGCTTTGCAACAAAATTATCCAAGATGTATATATATAGCTTCAAACCTAGCCTGAATAAGTTCTATCAAACTATCGGGGATACTATTATCTTCTGCACCCATTATAATAACATTCCCATCGGCTTTAGAGTAATCATAATAACTTTCTGTCTTACATTCTTCACCAAAAAATTCATTAAAATATTTAACATCTAATGAGGTTCCCATATAAGGATCTTTGAATAGTTGTCCAAACTTATAGTCCATTTCAAGCCACTTGTTGTAAAAATCTAATAATTCTTGAAGCAGTTGCTTTACTTTGACGGGTTTCAAGTTTGTAAGACAAATAAAACTTGCTGTACTACTATTACTTACGAACCCCATTCTAGTCTTCATTTTCTTCATACCCCCAGAGTTCTTGTTCATCTTTTAGGTATTCATCTTTCGGTATTTTTTGGACAGGATCCAACTTCCATTCTCCAAGTTCCTCTGTACGTTCTTCTCCATACATACACATGGTTTGACCGAAGTTCTCAGCACGAAGTAGGTAAGACCAATCTTTACCACAACAATAATAATGATTTTGATAGTGAACAGATGCCCTAAACGGTATATTATTTTTTACAAGAAAATATATTACTTCATCCTGATTACAAAGAACAGAATAAACTAATGCTAATTCTTCTGACCTGACTATTGGATCTGGACAGCCAACTGATCTTAGTTCTTCATATCGAAAAGGATTAGTTGTACCCGTTTCCGTAAAACCATATTCTACTAATTTCTTAATATCCTCTTCAGAAGCTATAAAATCTTCTTCATGTTTAGAAACAGGTTCCCCTGCTTTAACGAGAACGATAAAACTACTACTTGAACTATTACTAACAAATCCCAATCTTATTTTCATAATATCCCCTAATGACAACTTATTTGCAGATGCGGCAATCTCAAGAATATATCACTGTGTTCCATTACTTCAAAAAACTTACCATCGTCATCTCCATAATCAAACGTATATATTGTTCTATCTTTATTTTCTATAATAAATTTTCTTGCTAATTTATCAGCACCTTTATCGCTTTCTTTATTAAACGCATCCCACTTTTTTTGAGAATAATCTCCTTTGGGAACATCAGGTATCCCTGGATACCATCCACAAGATATAGCTTCAGTTATTTCTTTTTTATTAGCGGGTTTACCTGCTTGTTGTATGTCTTTAAAAACTTGTTTTGTAATAGAACCTATTGTAACTTCATCGGTCCATATATCTTTTGCAGATTTATCTCCAAACATTTGTTTACGCACCTCTTCCACTGATTCTGGACTAGTATGAAAAGACACAATAAAACTACTACTTGAACTATTACTTACAAAACCTAATCTAATTTTCATTACACTACCTTTCTTCAAAATCTTTTGCTTTTGGATACCCTTGCGATGTAAATTTTACTTGGGTCCATTTTTCTTTTTTACAGTTTAAACATCTAACTAAATATCGAGGAAATTTATCTTTAACTATCTCATATCTACGATAGTTAAACTCACAACGATATATACCTTTTCGAGGCATATAGAAATCCTTTATTTTTTTATAGCAAGATCATATATTGGACAACAGCGATTATTCTGAAGCAATCTTTTTCTCCAATTAATAGTTTTTTCGTTAAACCAAATATCTTGAAGAAAATCATTACAATTAAGAACATCCATCTCTTCCTCAATCCCTTCAGCAAAACTACAATAAACAAACTTACCATAGCAATTGATATAGGAGGAGAACAATCCGCTTTCACATGGTTCTGCCATCATCTCTAAAAATTTCTTATTATTTTTGTCAGCAATAGCATCCATAAATAGTGGTCCTGAACAACTATCAAAACCATAACCTATTTGAAATTTATCACAATATTCGATCAGCCTTTTATATTTACCTATATCTCGCACTGAATTAAAATCATCAGGATTTCGTCCTTTTGATTTATACTGTAGAAAAACTATTGCATTAAGGCCATTGGTCCTATTATCTTTCGAGATATCTTCTATTACTTGAAATGCCCTATCATATGTTTCTTCTGAGAGTAGATAATGGATATTTACTTGCTTCATACCTGCATCACTAAACATTTTGATAGAATCAAAGGTTTTTTCCTGATTTAGAAGGCTTACAGCAACAGCTCCACAAAGCTCTGACGTCAATTCTGCCACGTTTTTATCAACATCTAGTCCATGACATGTATAATTAGGTACAATACCATTCTGACGTGCGTGACGCATCATATCGAAGAACTGTGGGTTGGTTGAAACATTCATAATTCCAAAGGCGATTTGCGTAAGAACCGATGGCATCTTTTCAAGAATAATTTTAAATTCTTCCAACGTCATATTGTGGGTAGGCTGGTCTCCTCCATTACTCTTATAGCAAAATGGACAATTTCCCATACAATCCCCACCTACTGAAATCTCAAGATCAAGAATTTCAGGTCCGAATGGGGAATATTGAGGGTCATCATCTGCCGTCTTACCCCAACGAACAAAAAAACCTGTTCTACTATTGAAAATATAATTATAGTTTTCTGAACGAAGAACTTTACCTTGTTTACTTATCGACAGTTCCATAACTTCTTTCTACATAGATATTTACGTCGTTTTGCATTATAGCAATAACTTATAATACCATAAATCAAGATTGTTGTCAAGTCTAAAATAGAAAAAAGTTATTTTATAATTTTTCTAGTTTTTCTTCTTAGTTTTCTTTGCTTTTGTCAAATTTGTCTCTCATTTCTGAAAATAAATCGTCACCTACTTTTTTCATTTTATCACCGAAATCTGTTTCTATTAATTTCTTTCCAAGCCCATTGCCATAAAATGATATGAGTTTTTTTAATTCATCTGTTGTAAATTGAGATGTAATTATGGGAACTACTCTACTGATATATTCGTCTACAGAGTATTTCTGCTTCAATTCTTGAAGTTCTTCGGAAGGAATATTGGGGTACGTATTGCTAAGGAGATTAAAAGAGAAATCAAGAGACTTCTTCAGTAGGCTGCGAAGAGATGAAACTTTTAAAAAAATTATAGCTAAATAATCTTGTTGAGGATCTGGCATTTATTTCATTCTGAGTCTATACATCTTATCTTCCTTCGCAAACAGAACTTGTGTGCCATCATGATATAACTTCATACTGCCATCGATGACATCACTACTTACCACTTTGACTTTGGCTGAGTCACTCTTATTCGTAAATACTTCTATTTCTTCTTGTTCGTTGATATGGACAACTACACCATTATCTAAGACAGTAAAATTGATACCTACATATGCAATGTTATCGACTTTTCTCAACGTATAAGATGAATAGTTATCGGTAAACTTAAAAACAAGCTTATCGTATTTACTCTTTTTACTTCCTATAACCATTAAGACTTTATTTTCGTATTTCGCTTCTACGATCTTATAGCCTTTTAATTCGTCAATTTTTATTTGATAGTGACTTCTTCTTTCGGGGAAAAGAGAAACCACAAAAGAACCTAAGATATTTTGGATAGCTCCACCATAAAACATTCTAGTGGCTTTTTCCAATACATGTGCCACAATAACACAAGTAATTTGAGTATTATTTGGAGTTTCTACAAAATCCACCTCAGAGATAGTGCTTTTATTTTTGATAAATACTCTCCCACCACAATCCATTATCTCTTCTACTGCTATATCAGAGATAAGTTCTTTATTATCTGTAAGATCAAACGATCTTAGTTTCTCATTCTCGGAACCTTGATCTATATCTATCCCACAACAAACAATATGGTTCTGGTGTGGAGTTATGGCAATCCAAGAACAGTTAGTATTCATCTTTTTTTTGTGATCTATAAATATATCACTGTTTCTTGTCTTGGTCACTCTTACCCCATCAACAGAGATATATTCTATTACTCTGTGACTATAATCAAAAAGTTCTTTTATATCAAATTGCTCGTTACCGATGATGGTTCGAACAGGCTGAATAACAACAATGGCTTCAACAAGATCTGTTGGAGGACTTAGTCTCTTACCTTCAAAAAACATGGCTTTATACCAATTTTTATATGCCTGTGGGATAACGTTAAAAGATAAACAAGATTTTGGGTATCTCACATCTTTATGGAACACAGGTATATTTGCTAACATTCTGTCGTTTAGTCCATGAAGAGTAGGATGCTTCCCCTTGAATGGGTGTATTCCCGCAAACATTAAGAACGACACTATCCCAAATGAAAACCAGTCAGTAAGTTCACTGAAAGTACTAGAGTGTCTATCTCTTATAGACTCCATAATAGCAGTTGCAGGAAAATTTTGAGTTTGATAAGAGTCAACATCAATAAAGTAAATATTTTTAAATTTCTTATCTACTAAAAAATTCATCTCGTTTAAATCTACTATCAATATTCTATTCTTATGAATATCTACGATAGTTGATTGCATTTTTCTTATCAGTTCTAACACTGACGCATTATCAAGATTATATTTGTCTCTAAAACCCTTAGGAAATATCTGACAGAGAGCATAAGTATTACTGATATGCTTCATTGTATATCCTATGGGCTTGTTTTTAGAATTTAAAACTATTTTTTTAGGAGCTATGACATTAGCATTTTGAATAGTGGTTAGCTCTTGCATCTTGGCATATGGGATCATTTTTTTAGGGTCAGTATAAATCTTGTACGCTACACCCCTACAAACAAAAATTGAGCCTTCACCACCAGATGCGACAAAGTTATTCTTGTTCAAATCAATAGTACTGATAGAGCCTTTAACTATGATTTTCATCTGATTTTTCCGAGATATATAACACCTAATGAGATATCATCAGCATTATACCAGTTATCCTTATTACAATCTTTAAGAAACTTATTCATTCTTCTTTGAACAAATTGACCATTAAAATTTTTAAAAGAGAATAACCGTTGTATAACATCTATATCAGAAATAGATTTATTTGTTTTAGATGTGTCTGTGTAGTTAGTTTGATAAAAACTACCAAGTCCATCAGAAGATATAGAGATATATTTAACTTGAGATATATCTACTATAGTAACGATTGTTCTATATGGTTCGGTAGAAATGTTTACCACTGAATTTTCTACTTTCTCGATATCGATAAAATTACATTTATCACTGATAGTTGTATGCCCTCCATCTGGGGACAAAATACTAAAGGAAACCTTTGTCTTATTGTGGTATGCTAACCAATCTTCGTATCTCCCTTTGTGGTCGTAGACATAGTTTATATAGTAGGGATAGCTATCTGTATAATCCCTACGAATAATATATTTATACCCATTTTTTAGTTCTACTATTATATACCCATCTCCATAAATACAAGCCTGCGGATGGTTTACGAAATGTGCTATTAATAGGGTAGCATCTAAACACTCAGTAGGGAGGTCTAACCATGCTGTAGAAGGTCTTGTTTCTAATAGGCATTGTTCTTCTTTGAAATGATATATAGTTTTAAAATTTGGAAGCAAACGAATAGCATTAAGACATAGTAACCGTGAACCTATATCGGTACGTGGAGAGCTAGAACATCCGTCTGAAACTACTACACTATTTTTATTAGATATCGCATAATCCTCACATACATCATGTGTCTTTCCTATGGAGAATGCTGAGCCAGTATTCATTATATCATAATCCTCCAAAAAAAAGTCCTACCCACCCAAACAAAGTAGGTAGGACTTTCGTACCTTAAACCAATTATGTTTTCTTAAAAAGAGTTTGTTTAAAATGTAAGAGGCTGTGAACATCCTCCACTGCCAAGAGCATTCGACTGACTTGATATGCTCTTAGAAACGAAGTCTGCGAGTTTTGCCAAGGACTTAGCATTTGCGTTTTCAATCGGTACAAACTGACTCAATCCAGCATCGTCTTTGAAATTTTCCAAATACTTTTGGATCTCTTGATAACTGCTCATACCCACTCCGATTAGCACGGAGAGTATAGATTCGATTTTTTCATCTCGAACGATTTTCGTAAGTGAGTTTTTGACACTTTTTGATGTTATTCTATCTGAGGCATTATCGTCGCCATCAGTAATGATAAAAACAACAGCATTAACATCATAATCATCATCTACTAATTGTTCACCATATGATGCAGTTGCATCAATAGCATTCTTGGAGGTTTTAAAAAGCGAAGTACACCCACCAGGTTGAAGACAATTATTGTAATCTGTTAACTCACAATCTCCTAGCTCTTTGAATCCATGAATTTCTCTTAGATCATCTGAAAAAGCAACGAGACGAAGAAGTAGATAGCTAGAACGTGGACTGAATTTACAAGATTCTACTATCTGTTTAATAGAATTTTGCATTTCTTTTTTGAAAGCATCTACACTCCCACTCTCATCGACAACAATTGTTACTAAGGTATATTCAGTTGCACCCAAATCTTCGATATTAGCTGCAGAAAAACCAAAAGTACCTGCTGCCAAACTGTGTTGTTGCAAATCTGTATTATTCATAATAATTTAACTCCTTACTCTATTGTAGTTGAACGAACCAAAAAATTAGCAATATTAGAAACCTGCTTGATGCTTTCAAGCTTTCTGTGTTTGTGGACTATCTAAATCGTTGTCTACTGTAGAAAAATGATGCAAAAAATCAGAAGTATTAGAAACCTGCATACCCCTGGCTGCCATTTCAGTTATAAATTCATCTTGGAGATTCTCGAATCCCGTAACGGGACTTGTGGCATCTTTGATAAGAACCAATTTCTTAATGTAACTATCGTCACCAAAACCATCAGCAATATCTCTTACAGTGTTAGCGAGACAGTGACTACCTGCTTCGCCTGCTATAGCAATGATATCAGATTGCATCAAAGTTTTAATTAACCCTCCGGGGCGTGAATCGATTTGAGTGGTTGGGTCTTTTGGATCAGGAACTTCTGCTTTTACAGCAGAATAATGTTCTGTGAAAATATTACTTCCCTTAGACACAAAATTGATATTTCGTCTCCGGATATCTATCCAGTTACTCAATGCTTGGTGCAATACAGGAAGAATATTATTTCCTTCTGTACCGATCAAACAGTGAGGAGGCCAGATGCAAAGAGGATATCTGCCCGATGCTTCCAAACTTTCTGCATAATGGATAAACTTCTTTCTATATGGAGCATAAATTGGAACCCATTTACCATCTCGAATATCCTGAGACGATATAATTGTAAATGGAGCGGGACGATTATTACTTCCATCTCTCCACATAGCAGGGTGTGCCACATCAATTTTGTGGTGACAATCCAATGTAACATGAATTTGGGATATTCGTCTTCCCATACGGTTAATCATTGCCGTAAGTCGATCCATGTCCTCTTTTGCACCTTGCACGTACAAAGTTCCTTTGTCCGGATCACAAAAATCCACCTGAGGGTCAATTATTAGTAACTCAATTTTTTCAGCCATTACAATACTCCTTCGGCGTTAGTTATAACTACAACTAATTTAAGGTTTCTAAAACCACGAGATAACGGTTATCTCTTTATCAGTACATATTCTACTATTTTATAGTTCTGTTGTCAACGCTAAAATAGAAAATTTTCAAAAATTATTATAATATAATGGGGGCTTAGTAAATGCTCTTCTAAGCATCTTAAAGACGTTTTTTAACGATTCTTCGGTTTCGTCACCTGCTATTATGGGGTCCATTGTAATACTTTCTATTGCCCCATCCTCATTATAGTAGGCTTCATGTATCGCCCAGAATTCTTCTTGAACTATTTTTTTAACCCCAATTCTTATTTTAGGATGATATATAACTCTATAGTTCCAACTCATTTGTTATACCATACCCAAATTTTACTACCTAAGAAGTCACCGTTATCTAACTGTATTAAAGCATCGTGTAAATGGCCTAAGCCATCTTGGATCATAGTCGTTTCTGTATAACCTATTCCCATTAGAGATCTTTGGACAGAAGTAAAACGAAAACCATTTTTATCTGATGATGGAAATGAATGTCTCATAAGCTCTTGATCTAGATATATCTCTTTTCTTCTTACTTTCCCTCTATCTACCCAGAACTCTAAATCATCTGTGAATAGGTGTAAAGGAATAGCCCAAAAATTAACGTAACCGTTATAAGGACATTTATATTGAACTAAGTCTCTGAACGCATGGAAAGAAATATTTAATTGTTTTAATGCTTCCCACGAATTTGGGCAAAGTGCAGATAGGGGAAGATAAGGTACTTCTTTATATATATCATGTGTTACCTTGCTATACCATTTTGCTCCTGTTTTGGTTTCTCTCCATGTGCTAAATGGTTTTAATATATCCCCTGTTTCTGTAATGGGTCTAGGGTCTTCATGTTTTACTATTTTTATTTGGATCATTTAAGCATCTTTTTTAATTCTGTTGTTGTAATAATAGGTATACCTAATTTTTTTGCTTTTAAAGATTTAGCACCAGAACCTACACCAGCCACAACAAAGTTTACTTGTTTACCAACACTATTTTTAATTACCCCATCCTGTCCTTCTATAACTTCTTTCCACTTGGCTTTGCTTCCTTCTAATGCTCCCGAAAGAACAAAATATTGATTAGCAAATTTACCCGTTTTTTTACTAACCATCTGTATATTAAAGAATTGCTCTACATCTTCTATCAAGTCTATATTATCTTCGAAAAAACTTTTAATTTCTTGTGCCATTATCGGACCGATGCCATCTAAAGCACTAAAATCATTTTGAGACATACTTTTAAGACTATTCCACTGATTGAAATTATCCGCAAGAATTCTTCCTGCTTCTCTCCCCGCATTCTTAACCCCAAAAGAAGCAAATAATTTAGCAAATGGGATATTTATTTTATTTTTCTGTCTTATTTTTATCTCCTTCAGAAGATTATTATTATTTTTTTCTTGTTCTGCATTCTCAATCATCCATACTCTTGCTACAATTAAAACAGAGGTACGTTTAGTTATACCTAACTTAATAAGACCATTGACAGTTAATCTATAAAAATCTGCTGGTTTTTGTACTGCACCACATTCGACTAATTTATTAATCGTACTTTCAGCTATACCCTTAACACCTAAGATAGTAAGGAAGTGATTCAGGTTTTTAATATTTTGAGCAGGACACTTTTTATTCTTGCAAACTAAAGCAAGAGCATTGTTAGATCCTTTTACTTTTATGGTGTTTTTCCCACATGAAGGACAAACAGATGGTACATCAACATTCCCATATGCTCGGATAACTCTTTTTAATTTTGGTATAATTTTACCTGACTTGATAATTTCTACTATCGAACCAACACCTATTTTATTGGTTCTAATAATACCAAGATTATGTGCTGTACATTTTACTACTGTAGTGCCTTCAAGCTGAACACCATCAAAAACAAGTACAGGAGTGATATTCCCTGTTCTTCCTGTTTGCCATACAATATTTTTTACTTTAATTTTTTTAATTTCATCTTTAAATTTCCAGGCAATTTTACCTTTTGGATTGCCTGCATCTGAATTACCTGTTTTTCCCAAATTTTCTTGTTCTTGTAAATTATTTACAGAAACAACAACCCCATCTACTAGAAAATCTAGCCTACGATGTTGGACCTCAAAAACTTCTAACATTTTTACGGAGAAAGGAATAGTTTTTACAAAGTTAAGATTTAATGTATCCTTGGCAAATTTAGCTCTTTCTATTTCGGTTTTATATGGGGATCTATCTAACTTAAGAATATTATAAGCCGTAAATTGTATACCCCTATTTTTCATCTCTTCTGCTGTCTTGAGATTCATAGAGCCTGCGGTATGAGCTCTTGGATTAGCTTTCGCATCATCTCCCAGTTCGTCACATTTTCGATTAAAAACAGAAATAGGAGTTTCTAATTCCCCTCTAATAATACAACTTATACCATCAGAAAGGGTTTGAGGTACGCCTTTTACATACTTCATTTTTTCAGTGACATTAATACCATCTTTGCCACTTTTAGACCTCATTCCTGCTCTTACTAACTTCCCATCTTCATATTCTATTGAAACAGCAATACCATCATGCTTAAATGACATAGAAAACCAGTTATCAGGATAATCATATTTTTCTTTTTTTACAGAGGAGATCTTACTTCCCATAGCACTCTCTTTAATCCATTTAGAAAGTATCTGGTTTTTTTCTTCTTCTGTCCCGTTACATTTATTAATTGAAGTCATTGGGGGATCGTGAACAACTTTACTACTACCTAATT
>Ga0222638_1000829_pt1 | contig 10293 bp, 10 predicted proteins | sample AntAcemetagen183_FD_181153 | JGI IMG/M metagenome (GOLD analysis project Ga0222638, IMG submission 181153) | Saline water microbial communities from Ace Lake, Antarctica - #183 | ecosystem: Environmental > Aquatic > Non-marine Saline and Alkaline > Saline | place: Antarctica: Ace Lake...
CTCAGATAGTAAACAGGGATACCCCCAAAATTTCAACGTAAATTCTCTGAATAGTCTATGAATAAAGGGTTTGCTGGTATATTATTATGGAAATTTACTTATAGAGAATCTATTGTTTCTTATACACCTTTGTAGTTGTCACCCTGAGCTTGCTTGTCAAGGCGGAGCGTAGCGTAGACTGGTCGAAGGGTCTATCGAATGGGGTGTCGCACTTCGAGAGCCTCAGTGTGACAGTGCTTTTAACTATTATGGTTAATCTTTCTCTTGCTATTTATACGAGCGATATTCACTAAGTTTTCCTGCAAGTGTCATAGATCTGAAAAATATTGGTGGTATGCATGCTCAGACAGTTAATTATTGACACAATGTTGATAAAATTCATCTGCATGATAAACACAAAATTTGATAAAACCTGAAAGGAAATTCATGAAAAATAAACCGATCAGAATCATTGGGATCACACTTATTTTAATTATTTTATTTGCTGCGTTTCTATATGCAGAAGAGAATCGGGCTGGGGAAGAAAATATTTGTCTTTGGAAGATAGAATCGGACAGCAATACGGTGTATCTTATGGGTTCGATACATTTTTTGAAAGAAGCGGATTATCCGCTTGATGGCAGGTATGACCGATGCTTCGAAGACGCAGAGAATGTTGTGTTCGAGCTGAATTTTGACAGCACACAAACACCCGCTTTTCAGCAATATACAGTAATGAAAGCGTTTTATCCGCAGGGAGAAACCTTTCAGAGTTCGGTGAGCGATTCTACCTACACATTGGTAAAGAACAAGCTTCTTGAGCTGGGATTGCCAATAGAGAAACTCAATGCGTTCCAGCCATGGTTCATTGCAATAACTATGCTGAGTCTCAACTTGCAGGAGCTCGGATTTGATCCCAAACTGGGAGTTGATCAGCATTTCTTTGAGCAGGCAAAGGAAGAACAAAAAAATATTATCGGATTGGAAACACCTGAATTTCAACTCGACCTGCTTTCAACTTTGGGCGGGGAAGATCAGGAAGATTTTATCATTCAAACTATAGATCAGTTCGATGATATGGAATCTACTTTAATTGATCTTGTTGATGCGTGGAGCAATGGAGATCTTGAGAAACTTGATGAACTTCTTAATAAGGGATTTGAAGAATATCCTGAGCTTAAACAAACATTGCTGATTGATAGAAATTATAATTGGCTGGATGATGTGATCGAATATACAAAGGACAATGAAGATTATCTAATAATAGTTGGATCGGGACATCTTGCCGGTGAAGAAGGATTGATCGAGCTCCTCGAAGCACAAGGATATTGCGTAGAACGGTTTTAAATTAGAAAAGTAGGAAAAAAGTGTAAGAAGGTAAAAAATGAGTAGATACACAGAATATTATGACGAAGAAGCCGAAGCAACAGCATGGTATGGTCCTGAAATACTTTTCGGGCTCGTGTACACATTCATTCAAGCGGGACAGAAAATGCTGGATATAGGCATCGGCACGGGATTGAGTTCACAATTATTTTATGACTTCGGCATGAAGGTATATGGTATGGATATCTCGGAAGAAATGCTCGATGCAGTCCGCATAAAAAAGATTTCTCAAAATCTCACACGGCATGATCTGACTAAATTACCCTACCCCTATGAGAAGGACTTTTTCGATCTTGTGATAAATGCAGGTGTCTTTCAATTCTTTGGGGATTTGCAGCCAATTTTCATGGAAACGGGCAGGATCATGAAAAAGAAAGGATACTTCGCTTTTGTGGTTGGGCATCGAAGTCCGGAAGAGGATTCTGCCGTGATCGTTGGATCAGAGCACACCGGTTCGGATAGAACAGTGACAATGTATCTTCATTCCGATGAGCAGATAAACCGATGGCTTACCGGAGCATCATTAAAAGAAATTCGCAGTGTGGAATTTACTGTGTTCATGGATAAGGAGAAAAAGCATCGACTTCCTGCAAAGGCGTATGTGGCAAAAAAATGAATAGATATTTGTACATTATCATTTATCAAATAATAAATAATGAGGGGGGGTAAAATTAATAGTATAGAATGCAAAGAACAATCAGGCATTAAGCATTATTTCATTATAAATAATTTAAAGAAATTAAAATCTTTAATGGAAAAAGAGGTTTTGGCTGAAGAGATTTTCGATAAAATGGTTATTGAAATTTTTAAAGCAGCAGACATCAAATTTGATGATTTTATAAAAAATAATAAAATAGTTGGGACAGGTTTTTTTCAGGAAGAGAAATCAAAATATTATTTCATTTTTACAAGTATTAATCTATATAAGGATTATCAAAATTATCTACATTATTTAAATGAAATTGTAGAATTAATAATACATGCAGATGTGCAAATTATTGCCAACAGGAATGGATCAACCTCAATTGATTTACAAGACTTATTTTGGAAAGGTATTCATCATCTAGATAACATAGATTTCCGCCTTGAAGAAAAAAATCTGATAAAATTTATTTTTAGAACAATAAATCTTTCTGATCCAAAACAATTTATTAATGAATCTCTTAATAATTTACAATCATTTATCAATACCTATTCGTATATATCAAAATTGGGATTAAAATTAATAAGATATGGTTTGAGTAAAAAACCTAGAAAAAATATTTATACATCATTTGGAGCAACGGTTCAAATGTATCATGGTGTCAGATGGAATGATTTTAAAAATCTTATTGAAAAATCACATTCTGTAGAATTTTTGTTAGATAATTATAATAAATCAATTTGTGAAATAAATCCAAAATCAAAATTATTAATACTTTGGGGCATAATTGAGGATGTTTTTTTTGAAGGTGATTTCATTTCGAATAATGAATTCACAAAATCTCAATGCTTATTAGATGATGAAGAAAAATCAAAATTTCAAAAATTACTAAATGATTCCAACTTATCTTGTAATAAGCAAAAAATTATATATGATCGGATATGTGAATTGAAAGAATGTAACAGAAACAGTATAATTGCAAAAAATATTTCTCACTTCCTAAATATAGATTGTAGCCTTGTTGATAAAAAGATAAAGAAAATATCGAAAATTAGAGGAATACAAGCTCACACAACAAAAAAATATTCAGTTGATTTGATAAAGAGCAATGAGTATTTATTAGACATATTAGAAAGAACAATTGATAAAATATTTATTAAGCCAGTTTGATAATATCATTTTATATTCCATAAAAAATTATTCTTCTCTCTCTTACTTTTCAAAATAAATATCTTCTTTTCAGAATTCTTCAGCAATCGTGTGTAGGTTTTCTTATAGTCCCAATGAGAGACACAAATCCAGTATAAAATAGAATTCTTAGAAAAGAAAGTCTGTCTGAACGTTTCGACATTATCCCCGAATAATTTCTCCTTGGTTACAATCCTCTTTATTGAACGAGTAAGTGCCTGCAGAAAAATCACAACAAAGGGATAATCCAGCCAAATGATCGTGTCTGCACGAGCCCAGACGAGATCGCGCCACAATACTGAAATTTCCATCTATCACCCAGTTGCCCTGCTCTACTACTCGGGCAACACTTTTTCTGAACTGCTCTCTATCAGCGATCTGCCAGTTTTTTTTCCAGAAAATAGTGTCCAGTTCGATATGGGGAATGTGAAGGAGTTTGGAAAGCTGTCGAGCTAAGGTTGTTTTACCGGAGCAGCTTGTGCCAATGATTGCAATTCGCTTCATTGGTGGAATTTAATCCCATACTCGGATAAACCGAAACAAAAAAAGAATGCACCACAGAGAACACAGAGAGCACCGAGAAAGATCAAAAAAGAAAATATATCAGAAAAGGTAGAAAAAAAGTTAAATGGTATAAATGCACAATAATAAACGATTTCAGATAATAAGAAAATCAGAGAACCTGTCAAAATCATAATGTTTCTAATTAATCTACAGAATATATTATATGATGATCAGTGTACGTTTTTCTGTTTAATTACATCTGCAACAGTACGCAGCATGATCTTGAGGTCAAACATCAACGACCAGTTCTCAATGTAGTAAAGATCGTAAGCGAGTTTTTCAAGGGGTTCTGTAGTAAGTTCAGCCCTTCCATTGATCTGAGCCCATCCTGTTATGCCGCCGCGTACGATGAGTCGGTCATCCCAATTCTGGATTTCTTTAGATAGCTCATCATGAAAGAAGGGGCGCTCCGGGCGGGGTCCCACCAATGACATATCCCCTCTTACCACATTGAAAAATTGAGGGAGTTCATCCAATGAAGATTTTCGTAGGAAATTGCCAATTTTGGTAGTCCTTTCTTGCTGGTCGGAAGTGGAATAAGTAGGACCGGTCTCATCTTCAGCATCGACATACATGGATCTGAATTTAATGAACCAGAATTCTTTGCCGTGCAGTGTGACTCTTTTTTGTTTATAAAGGATATGTCCTTTGGAGCTTAATTTTACAAGAAGCAACAGAGCGAGCATAATAGGGGATGTGATGATAATAAGTGGAATGGTAATTAAAAGATCAAAACATCTTTTCACAAAACATTGCCATTTAGTGAAGCAGATGTAAGTCACACCGATCAGGGGTATGCCGTCCATGTCATCAAAATCTGTTGAGCCGGTTTTAAATTGATAGCGAGTTGGAGTAAATCTCAGGAAAATGTCATTATCTTTGCAATAGAGAATAATATTATTGAGCGTTTTTTGGTCAATGTTGTCAACAGCAATGAAAAGCGCTTCAGCATTGACCGATTTTACGATCTTTTTAAATTCTCTAATAATTCCTAAGTGAACATAGTGGTTTTTCAGATGATAGCGAAGTTTGTCCGGAGTAACGTTTGATATGCTTCCAATATAATTAAATCCAAGATCAGGATAGAGGAGCATTTTTTCTGCGATTTCCTGCCCCATTGAATTTACTCCAATAATGACCGCTTTCTTATTGCCAATATTATGACTGAGGACGATTTTTTTTATTTTATTAATAAACCAATGAGAGATGACCAATATCAAAAATGCTACAGGCAGTGAATAGATTATCACGTAGCGAGATTGCGGCAAACCTTGAAAAGCGTAGGTGAACGCAAATGTAAGCATTGTCGCAAATATTGCACCTTTGCCAATGGCTGTTATCTCATTCATCCACTGAAGAGGTCCACCGTATTGTTTGTATAAACCGGAAACAATAAACGAAAAAATCCAGATGAATACGAGCAGCCACAATATCTTAAGATACATATCAATGTACACATCGGGATAAGCACTTATATCGCTGACATGAAGCATCCAGCGAAATTTCATCCTATAAGCCAAATAGAAACTCAATGCAACTGCGAAAATATCATTCGTAATTTTGAGTGCGGTAAAAAAGAGATTAATTTTTTTCTTCGTCATGGGCATTACTTAAGTGGAAATTTTTAAATATTTCTATGAAATAAAAAAGGATAATGCACATTCCCTTGTCAATTTTCTTGAAATTATGCTGCATACAAGATTGAAAAAATTGACGTGTTGTACGCGTTAAAAATTTTCGTAAATGAAATAAAAAAGAATTAATAGAAAGAGTTATTAATATGGATAATAAGCATTTTGAAGCTGTAGACAAGAAAGTTTTGGAGAATACTGTACAACGTTGCCGGGAGAGGAATGTCATTATTCCTACTTATGAAGAGATGATCCATCCAGGAAAAGTGCCCGGAAAAATAAAACACGAACTCTCCAATATAGGATTATGGGATTTGCATCCAAGAAATTTATTTAGAATTACCTGGAAGAATGAACCAAAAGAAAAGGGTGGCGGTTATGATGGCGTGAATTTCATGGAAGTACCATCAGAACTGACTGGTGTGAAGGCACGTATATTTATCTTAATTGGAAAGTATTTCCCGACCGGTTCACATAAAGTTGGTGCGACCTTTGGACCGCTTGTCGAGAAATTGATTCGTGGTGTCTTTGACCCCACAAAGCAGAAAGCCCTCTGGCCCTCAACCGGTAATTATTGCAGAGGCGGAGCGTATGATTCATATCTGCTTGCATGCCCCTCGATCGCAGTATTGCCGGAAGGAATGTCTCGTGAACGTTTTGAATGGCTCGAAAAAGTAGGAGCTGAGATCTATGCAACACCCGGATGCGAGAGCAATGTGAAAGAAGTGTATGATAAAACCAAGGAACTGAAAGAAGCCCGTGGAGATGAGATCGTAGTGCTTAATCAGTTCAGCGAATTTGGTAATGCTGTCTGGCATTATGCGGTGACAGGTCGTGCGATGCAGGAAGTGTTTGAAAATAATAAACTTTCAGGCCAGCGAATGAGCGGATTATTCCTTACGCAAGGATCTGCAGGAACACTCGGAAGCGGAGAATATCTTAGAGAAAAATACCCGACTATAAAAGTCTGTGCCGGCGAAGCTTTGCAGTGCCCGACACTTCTGTTCAATGGCTATGGTGGACATCGTATTGAAGGAATTGGTGATAAGCATGTGCCATGGATACACAATATGAGAAATATGGATATGGTGGCTGATATTGATGATGATGCGTGCATGAATCTGGTGAGGTTGTTCAACGAACCAGCAGGAAAGGAATATTTGATTTCCCTCGGAATTGCCCGAGAATTTGTTGATGAACTCCACCTGCTTGGCATTTCATCTATTGCGAATCTTCTTGGGACCATTAAGATGGCAAAATATTATGAAATGGACGAAAATGATGTATTATTCACAGTAGCAACCGATTCGATGGAACTCTATCAATCAAGAATGAAGGAGCTGCATGAGCAGTTCGGTGAATATACACCTTGCAATGCTGTTGGAGATTTCGAGCGCTACATTATGGGAACGACTATTGATTATATGCTTGAGCTTTCATACTGGGACAAGAAGCGCATGCATAACCTTAAATATTTCACATGGATCGAGCAGCAGGGCAAAACTTTGGAAGAACTCAATGCTCAATGGTATGATGAAAATTACTGGAAAGAAAAAATGCATTCATATGAGCGGTGGGATGATTTAATAAGAGAATTCAACGATAGAACTGGATTGCTGAAACAATAAATATAAAAAATGTCTCGAAAGATCATCAATGCAATTCTCTCTCGTAGTAACAGGACTATTCTTTGCGATATTCTTTACAACTCTCAGATTACTGATGTAATAGAGAAAGAAGAAGTTCCCGACAAACCTGCTGGATTAGCTGATTACATTTGTTCAAAAAGAAAAACACCGATCGGTTTAACTAATTCTATAAATGCGAATTATTGTGTTGTGTTACCCGGATCTGTAGATCCACATGTGCACTATGATGATCCTGGTTTTGAGTGGCGGGAGGATTTTTATACAGGCACTCTTGCAGCAGCATTTGGCGGGGTTAGCACGGTTGCAGACATGCCCTGCACATCAATCCCTGCTGTCATTAATGCAGCAAATTTGCAGCATAAACTGAAGGTAATCAGCAAAAAGGCAGTTGTTGATTTCGCATTGTGGGGAGGGGTTTCCGGAACAGAATTTAAGGATGACACAGTAAGAAATAATATGCTTGAACTCAAAGATCAGGGAGTGATCGGATTTAAAACTTACCTGATCTCCGGAATGAAAGATTTTACCTCATTAACTCCTTCACAGCTTGCAGAAGTGGCTCTTATTGCAAAAGAATTAGATATGCCAGTTGCAGTTCATGCTGAGGATAAAGTATTTGTTGAGAGCACGCGAGCAAAATTTCAAAAAGAAAATAAAAATGAGATACATCACTATTGCCAGACTCGAGGGGTCGAAGCAGAGGTCCTGGCAATCAAAAAAGTGATTGGAATAGCTCAAAGAACAGGTGCTCACTTTCACATTGTGCACCTGAGCAGTAAAAGGGGATTGGTGCTCATCGAAGAAGCGCAAGCCCGCGGAGTTCAAATTACGACCGAGACCTGCCCTCATTTTCTGGCTTTTACACATGAGGATTTTGTAAAAAAGGGAGGCATCCTGAAAACGGCACCAGCGGTAAAATTTCAAGAAGATAAAAAAGCACTCTGGGAGGGTTTAAAAAGCGGAGCGATCAGCTTTGTTGCCACAGACCATGCGAGCTGCGACTATCCGCGGGAGAAAAACACGGGCAATATTTGGACTGATTATGCCGGTGTACCCGGAAGTGAACTTATGGTTCCCTATATTTTTTCTGATGGATTTATGAGCGGTAAGCTCAGTCTTCAAACTATTCAAAAAATTCTTTCTGAAAATGCCGCAAAGAACTATAAATTAGATTCTTATAAAGGAAGTATCAGTATCGGCAAAGATGCAGATTTTGTACTGATCGATCCACTTGAAAAGACGAAGGTTGATCAGAAAAAATTGCACTCAAAAGGAAAATATTCTCCTTTTCATGATCGAATTTTTAAATGCAGGGTTGAGAAAACAATTATACGGGGAAATATCATTATCGACCATGCCACGCTTTTCGTTGATCCTGGATTTGGCTCCTATTACAAAAGCAATATCAAGACAAAATGAACAAATGATATTAAACTTTTATCTTCTCTAATCATCCTATGAGTAAAGTTTGAATAGAAAGAATTGACTTGTTGATTTATATAAATAAAAAAATCCTCATCGGGATGTTTACTATTATTCAATACTATCTCCAGAAATATCCTATGCTAACACCGCATATCTTAAAAATATAACTTTCATAATAATGAATTCAAAACGTATACTCTGGCTTGCCCTTATTCTGTCCGTTGTATTGCATATACTAGTTTTGTTTATTCTTCCCCATCTTTCCGATATTAGGTTGATAGATCTTAAACCAGACCAACAAGATATCGAAGAAAAGCGTATCGTTTTTGAATTTATTGAGACGCCGGATGTTCCTGAAGATAATAATGTTGAAAAGCAAAATCTTGTGTCTGATAAAAATATAACTGCTGCTGATGAGTTGGACGGCGAACTTCCGCTCGATGCGAATCCTTTTAGTGAAGGTGACATGGAGATCAAGGAATTTCCCGAAACAGAGTCAGTGGAGATACAACCGGAAAACAAGCCGACGGGTACAGTTCAAGAAACAGCAATAGAAGAATCTTCGGAACAATCTGATGAAATAGTAATTAAGGGAGATAAGGAAAAACAAATATCTCATGTGCAACCTGAAGGCGTTTACCTTCCGCCGCAGCCGGATTATAATAATGTGATTTCAGAAGTTGAGAAAGCCGGAGGAGTGAGTTTCAATACCTACAAGTGGAATTTTGCCCCATATATGTTGTATTTGAAGAAGAAGATTCAAGGAAATTTGAATCCTCCACCCGGATTTACGTATCTTGGTCTTATACACGGAGATGTACTTGTCAGGTTCATTATTTTGCCAAACGGCACGTTAAAAGATGTGAAGGTTCTGCATTCAGAAGCTCATAATTCTCTTGTACAGACAAGCACAGGATCGATCACAATTTCTGCTCCATTCCTGCCCTTACCAAAAGATTTCCCGGAGGATTATCTGGTGGTTACATCATTGTTCTCATATATAGTAGAAAAAAAATATAAATAAATTTAATAGAGGAGTTCTATGTTTTCTGATATTTTAGTGTTCTTATCTAAAGGTGGTGTCTTAATGATACCTCTGTTTATTTGCAGCATTTTGTCGCTTGCAGTTATAATAGAAAAACTCATTACACTCCGCTCAAGAAAAGTGCTTCCGCCTGAAATTGAAAAAGTCGTACAGAACTATAGTTCCGAGGATGATATAAGTTTGGTGACTTCGGTTTGCACGCAGAATAAAAGTCTGTTGGCGCGTATCACTCTCATCGTGCTTAATCACAGGAATTTGCCTTATTTCCGCATGAAGGAAGAGATCGTGAACAATGTCCGGCAGGAACTGCGCTCTCTCGAAAAAAGACTCGGCGTACTCGAAACCATTGCCTCTGTTTCTCCAATACTTGGACTGCTCGGTACTGTTGTGGGCATGATCAAAGTCTTTAGTGTGATCACTTCTCAAGGTGTGGGGAATGCCTCAGCACTTTCGGGGGGAATTTCAGAAGCACTTCTCACAACTGCTTTTGGACTAACTGTGGCGATCCCTGCTCTGATCTGCTATAATTATTTCACCAGGAAATCCGAGGATCTGATCCTTGATATTGAGAATATTACAAACAATCTTGTAAAGAATATCAATCATACAAAGAAGGAAGACGACTATGCAGTTCCTGAATAAGAAAAGGCGTCGGGTCACAATCAACATTACCTCACTCATCGATGTGGTGCTGCTCCTTCTGATTTTTTTCATGGTATCGACAAATTTTATTGAGCAGCCAGGCATGAAACTCGAACTCCCTGATTCAGAGACGGCATCATC
>Ga0222638_1000835_pt1 | contig 10213 bp, 7 predicted proteins | sample AntAcemetagen183_FD_181153 | JGI IMG/M metagenome (GOLD analysis project Ga0222638, IMG submission 181153) | Saline water microbial communities from Ace Lake, Antarctica - #183 | ecosystem: Environmental > Aquatic > Non-marine Saline and Alkaline > Saline | place: Antarctica: Ace Lake | collected...
AAGGCGGCGTAAACTTCTCGGGGCGTTTTATCCTGGAAGCGCTTACTGTTGAGCTTTTTCCTGATTTCCTCTTCTTCTTCGCTAGATAGCTTTCTCGGAGGATCTCTCCGCGGAGAAGGGTTCTTGGGCTCTTGGGTATAATAGAATGTACTTCTGGGAATACCCATTGTTTTACAGGCCCCAGATACACCCACTTCTTCCGCTAGAACCTTCGCTTCCTGGATCATCTTTTCTCGTCGCTCTCGTCCGCCCCCATTCCAAGTATCTGTGAGATTTTTTTTTGAGCCTCGATGATCAACTCAAACTGACGCAGACGTTCCCGAAGCCGCTCATTTTCTTTTTCTAACTTCTCCATCTCCTCTCTTTGTGGATTTTCTTTAGGTCCTCGCTTTGTGGAGGTTGATCCAGTCAGGTTGTCGCGTTCTAACTGCCGCTTCCACGTTGCGATGTATGAAGAATATATCCCTTCCTTCCTCAAGAGGGCGCCTTTTTCTCCAGGTTCTGTACAGGCATTATATTCTTCTAAAAAATGCTTTTTGAATGCCGTTGAGAACTGCCTCCTCTTGGCTCTTGGTAATACTTCCGGGTTTGGATCTTGGTATCTTGATATCTCTTTTGATCCCTGAAACATTGGTCTTCTCCTTTGCCCTGCTCACTAAATTATACATAGGAGTTGTCCAATGATTATAGACACAGAGGGAACCGGGTCATTTTGGAACGCGACCCAGAAGGTGCAGAAGTTGATTTGTCTCTATTAGAACCCATGATTCCCATTGGCTGGGAGAATATCATTCTGTATGGCGAGTATGTTCTCAACCGAGATCTGATCGAATAGTCACACAGCTTCCGATGGGTGTCTCTCGGATTCCTACTGTATATTTACGCACGAAAATAGGGTACTGTGCATATTCGCGCAGAAATATACGCTAAGAGGTGTGCAAAACTGCCTCAGACCTGAATCAAACTGCGATTTAGAATGTATTCTCCATAAAGAATCACATTTTCCCACCCAATAGGGCTGATGTGCTTCAACAAACTGATTGTGTTAACAAGCGAAATTAGACTAAAAGATGATTTGAGATAAAATAGATTAAGGTAATTTTGGATAACAAGCAAGATGGGGAATGTTTTGGCTCATTTTTGTGTTTCAGCTGACAATCAGGATTCCAATACTCAAATAATGGGATCACATCAAGCAATAATTGTTCTAAAGGGACACGGAAAATACTTGACAAGGCGGATTCGGGCCTGTCGTGCTATTTCTTAGCGTATATTTCTGCGCGAATATGCACAGTACCCTGATATCTGACCATATATTCATTATAGATTAACAATTGGGGTGCTTTTTAGGAAACCAGCTCTTCAATATTGTTAGATGCCTGTATTCCTTTTCCTATACTGTCTATTCGATAATATATACCTTCGCTTTCTTCTCTCTTATGTTACTTTTCCGACATTTCTCCGATAGAATCAATGAGAATGAAGATCCTCAATTCAGCGGACCTCTTCAAAATAACCAGGAAATCAAATGTCTGATAAACCGGAAATCGACTCCCGCAATGACCTCTTGAAAGATGAGGATACCCTTGTCCGGCAATCCCAAGAGAATCCAGGGGCTTTCGGGCCCTTGTTCGACTTTTACGCTCCGCTGGTTTATCGCTATGTATTGCACCGCATCGGGGATGTTAGCGATGCAGAAGATGTAACGTCCCGCATCTTTACGGACGCCCTTCAAAGCCTTATTCGATATCGACCGAAACGTCACGGGTCATTCGGAGGTTGGCTATTTACCATCGCCCGACGCCGCTGTGCCGACCATTTCCGCGTTTCCAACCCACTTCCTCTGTATGATTCCGATCTCAAGGACAATGTGGCAGGACCATTGGACAGAGTAATTTCCCGAGACGAACATGGTCGACTCAAGGAGATCCTGAATAGTCTGAATGATAACGACCAGGAACTTCTCCGGCTTCGATTTACTGCCGAACTGACCTACCAACAAGTAGGCGATGTCATCGGGAAGAGCGAAGGAGCTACCAAAATGAGGGTGGGGAGGCTCTTGAAGCGGATGAAAAAAATTTGGGAGGAAAATGATGGGAAATACTAAAAATATATCGGACCAGTTTGAATCTCTCCTGCGAAGTTACCACAAATCAAAAGAACCAGATCCAGCGTATCTTGCCCGTATCCGGACGGATTTGCTTACTGCCGCATCCAAAAAAGAGACCAAGCGCTCTGGGTTCTTTAACAAATGGAATCCTACCAATTGGCGTTACGCCGTGGCTGCAGCCCTGCTCCTGATAATTGTAGCTGTCTCTGTCATCGGCCCTTCCCAGGTATGGGCTCAATTCGAGAGTTGGATAGCCTATTTACCAGGTCTGGGCAGGGTAGAGCTCTCGGGTACACGAGCCTTGGAGGAGCCTGCTATCCACAGCGAGGGCGGTATCTCCTTTCAGGTTGAGCAATTTATAGCAAGTCCTGACGAAACGTATATTAGCATACACATCACAGGGCTGGCCTCCAGTTTGATTCCTTCCAGCGATTCGAGCTACTTCCCAGGGTTACCTTCCACTCTGATTGCTTCCAGCGTATCATCGATTTACATCCAATGGGATGATCCTGACGGGCAGCGCAAAGGTGTAGCAATGAGGATGGCACAGGGTTTCCCTACCTTCCCGCCCTGCCCTTCGGAGGGATGCCCAAACGATATCCAGCCTGATGGCTATGACTTGTTACTTGTTTACGATCCGCTGGGGCCAGATGTCAACCAGGTACAAGTCCAGTGGCTAACGTATGGCATGGTGCCTGGTGCGTATCCCACCGATACCTGGACACTTGACATCTCTCTCACACAGATATCGGATGAGAATGCCCAAGACCTCCTCCAGCCGGGCTATTCCCCCCTATCAGCTGAAGATTCCCAACATGGCATTACGATCACTGTTGACAATGTCTTCTCCAGCGAGTCATGGACCATCATTGATGCTTCCATTGCGATGCTAAAGTCTGTCGGGCAGCCCAATTTTCTAAGATTATCCCTTTCTACCGATACGGGTGATCTGTTGGAGCCGATCCGTATCCCGAATGATCTGTACCTGAATAGTATATCCTGGCAAAATATAGAATTCGAAACACCGGGTGCTCCCACGTTAATGGTGTGGCCGATCCTGTGGCAGTCCAGCCCTATCGAAGCCCAAGCGAATCAAATGACATTATCTATTGAGAGCATCGATCTCTACCATGGTGTGGCGTTTGTGTTTGATGTAGAAACCGGTCAGGATCCGGAAGTGGGAACGACCATCCCGCTTGACATCAGTTTCGATGTCGATGGTTTTCCACTTCATATCTATGAGGCGCGGATCGTACTGATTCCTGAAATAAATCAAAGTGGGACCAATAACGTGATGGCGATTGAATTCGCCCTTGACAGAGTACTATCAGCTGATGGGAGGAATCTGCGGGCGGTCTGGTTCTCTCAGTATGGTCATACCTTCATGGACCCTATCATTGATCGGCAGCCGGAATTGAGCATCGGCCGGCTTGTGTTAGATCCAGATATGATTCGAGATGGGAAAATACGGGTTTCCGTTTCCTGGGTGGTTCTTGAACAAGAAGGGCCCTGGGTGATCAGCTGGGATATTCCGCAAGAAAAGGATTAATCAGCTGTTAGTATAATGCGGTTGTTTTATAATCGCGGAGTAGTCTATACCGTGCCTAACCCGTTTATATCGCTCATTTTGACCAAACGATTCAATCAAACTGTCAAAATGACTAAATATCTGCTTATATGTATTATAGACCGTTTAGCAAAAGCTATTATTGACTGGCGGGTCACGATCAACTCGGAAGGCCTTGACCTGCGCAGTAAACAAGGTCCCCCGTGAAAGCAACGGCTCCACGGGCTTTTTAACAACGCCCAAAAGCGTGGAAAGATGATCGGTAAACCGAAGCTGCCGCCCAAAAACCTTAGGCGAAAATACGCTAAACTAGGGAGGCGGACCGGTGTACCAAGTAGGGGGTTTTTGCACATCCCCTCAAAAAGGTTCAATTCAGCTGTAATCTAAGACACTTTATAATGAAGCTCTGCTGCCAAACAGAGAGACTTTCTGCCATTCTTGCACCTGTTGATTGGTATTATAATCCGATTTGAACTCCGGTATCTTTGATACTGACCCCCCGTTGTGGAAACATAGAAAGCCCTGGTCCCGCAACCATAAGCAGGTGCATACGGATGACCCCGCAGAACGACGAAGGCGGCTCTAAACGTCTACATATCATCGGCGCCAATGAAATTGCCTCAATTTACGATCTTCCCAGGTTTTCTGCAGAAGATCAGTCTCATTTTTTCTCCCTATCTGCCCATGAGCGAGCTGTGCTTCCCGAGCTGCGTACCTATGCATCGCGAATCTTCTTTATTCTACAACTTGGATACTTCAAAGCAGCGCGGCAATTTTTTGTGTTCAAGCTTGACGAAGTAGTCCAGGATATTACCTGGATTCAACAAACTCACTTTCCAGGCAGCAAGCTTCCTGAAAAACCAGTCGCCAAAGGAACGCGGCTCAAACATCAGTCATTGATCCTCCGCCTTTGTGAGTATCGTCTCTGTGGTGATCTGGAGAGGCGGCAGCTAGCAAGCAAAGCGGAACAGGTTGTCCGGATATCCAGCAAGCCAGTCTTTGTGCTTTATGAATTGCTCCACTTCCTGGCCAATCAACGCATTGTCGCTCCTGGTTACACCGTTATGCAAAACATTGTTAGCAACGCGCTAACAAATGAACAGGTGCGGTTGGGCAAGGCCATCCAGGATCATTTGTCTTCAGCAGATATCGAAGCCCTAGAACTATTGCTGACGAAACCTCATGGTTTACATGAGATTACACGCTTGAAGAAAGAACCTAAAGATTTTGGCGTGCAGGAGATGCGGCGTGAAATTGCTCGCGGCGATCAAATCGGTGCTCTGCATGATCTAGCACAACGCGTGCTGCCGCAGCTGGAGATATCCAGCGAAAGCATAAAGTATTATGCCTCACTGGTCGGTTATTACTCTGTGTATCAGCTGCGCCGTTTCGACCAGCAGGTTGCCTTCATCTATCTGCTTTGTTTCGTCTACCATCGCTACCAACAAATGCACGACAACCTGATCAATTGTCTCATTTACCAGGTACGGCGCTATAACGAAAAAGCCCGTCAGGTCGCTAAAGAGAAGGCCGCCGATCACCGGGCTAAGCAGGCCAGGAACTTTACCAAGGCTGGTCTCGTCTTGCGATTATTTACAGACAAGACCATTCCACCGGAAACTCCTTTTGGCGAGGTCCAGGCGATGGCGTTCAGGATTGTTGGACAACAGGAAATGGATCGGCTGGCCGACACGCTGGTAAGTCAGGAATCAATTAATGAGGCTGTCTGGCAGTGGGAATACCTGGAGGAGCGGAACGCTGAATTCAAGCGGCGCTTACGGCCTATTCTGCGCACAGTATCGTTTGAAGCTCTTGGCAGCGAGAACCCCCTGCTGGAAGCAGCCCACTTTTTGCAATCTCTCTTTCGTGATGGCAAATCTTTGCGCGGAATGTCGTCCAACGAGCTGACTGTGCAATTTGTCCCTGACCGCAACCACCGGTACCTGTACACAGTTGATGCCAGGGGCCAAAGGCAATTTTCCGTTGATCGCTACGAGTTCCTGGTTTATCGTGCCCTGCGCAATGCCCTTGAAGCAGGTGATGTTTTCTGCCGCAACAGTGTTCGTTATCGCAGTTTTGAGGATGACTTACTGGATGATGCACGCTGGCAAAAGAAAGAAGAACTTATCACTGACACGGGATTGACCATCTTGCATCAACCCATTGAAAAACTGCTGGAATCTCTGGAGCGGCAGCTGGAACTCTTGCTGGTGGAAGTCAATCAACGGATTGCGGCGGGAGAAAACAAGCACATAAAAAAGAAACCAGGCGGTCGGTGGACATTACCGTATGCCCGGGCCGCACCGGCCATTAATCATTCTTTTTTTGCCTCCCATCCTGATATCGATATCCAGGCCGTATTGCGTTTTGTTGATCAAGGAACTGATTTTACAAACCAGTTTGATCATGTAGTCTATCGTGCGGTCAAACAGCCGCTGGATAAGTCCTTGTTGATGGCTGCTCTTATCGCCTGGGGAACGAATACAGGGCTTGGGCGAATGAGCAACATATCTGATGTTGACTTTTCCACTCTAACAACAACTTCTGAAAATTACATCCGCCTGGAAACTCTGCGGGCGGCTAACGACCAGGTGAGCAATGCTGCCGCAGAACTCCCCATCTTCCGGTATTATGACATTGGTGACCTGGTTCACTCCAGCAGTGATGGACAAAAATTTGAGACCAGAATACACACGATTAACGCTCGTCACTCATCGAAGTATTTTGGCTTGAAAAAAGGCGTGGTCGCTTATACTTTGGTCGCCAATCATTTACCCATTAATGCCCGGATTATCGGAGCCCACGAGCATGAAAGTCATTATGTCTATGATTTACTGGCCAACAACACAACTGAAGTCCAGCCTGCCAGGCACTCAACAGACACTCACGGAACAAATCATGTGAACTTTGCGCTGCTGCACATCTTTGGCTACCAGTTTGCCCCGCGATATAAAAACCTTTTTGACAAGGTTCGCACGTCGCTTTATGGCTTCAAGCATCCCAGCCAGTATTCTGACATGCTCCTCAAACCAATCCGGAAGGCCAACAAACAGCTGATCATTGATGAGTGGCCTAACATGCAGCGGATTTTTCTTTCGCTCGCATTGAAAACTACAACCCAATTCATCATTGTCGGCAAACTGAGTTCGTACACACGCAAGAATCGCACCAAGCGGGCGCTTTGGGAATTGGATAATATTTACCGTTCTCTCTACCTTCTCAGCTATATCGATTCTTTGACTTTGCGACAGAATGTCCAACAGGCCATGAATCGCGGTGAAAGCTATCATCAGCTTCGCCGGGCCGTTTCCTATGCCAATTTTGGCACCTTGCGGTTCAAGACCGAAAGTGAACAATTGATCTGGAGCGAATGCAGTCGATTGATCACGAATTGCATCATTTACTACAATGCCGCTTTGCTGTCTCGGTTGCTTGAGATCAAAGAAGCCGCGGGAGAAGAGGAACAGGTCAATCTCCTCGGACGTGTTTCACCTGTTGCCTGGCAGCATATAAACTTCCACGGAAGATTCGAGTTTTTAGATCCACCAGCACCCATCGATCTTGAATCGGTGGTTCAGGATCTTGTCAGGGGGGAGATCAGTATTTCTGAGGTTCTGAATTGAACCTTTTTGAGGGGATGTGCAAAAAACCCCAAGTACTGCAAAAATAGGATACCAGTTCATGAATAACTCTTTTATTTCCAATAACAGTATTTGGCGGCCAGCCCTTCCTGGTCTCTAAAATCAGGAAGGGCTGGCCAACGCCATTACACCCTAAAGGAAAAACCCTATATACCCTCTCTGGCAAACAAAGAAGAGGATTTCAGGGATGCCCGGAGCCGTGGTGCACTGGAAAATATCTGGAGCACCTTGAAAGGTTCCGCAAAACATTTGATCCAGTTTCAACAGGTGGAGGAACAGCTGCGCTATGATCATGCCGCCAAACTAGGACTAGTGGATATCCTGCTAGATGCCATCGTAGGAAGCGTAAACCGTCCAAGTGATTTCACTCGGAAATTCTTCCCGCGCGAAGCAGTTGATCCAGGACGATGGCTGCGCGTAAAGAGGGTCATGGACCAGGCTATTCGGCCAATAGAAGTTTATCAGATCGATTAAGCCTATTTTGTACTGGACGGAAACCACCGGGTCTCGGTTGCCCACCAGCGCGGGATGACACACATCCCAGCCTATGTGACCAAGATCGAGAGCTCAGTCCCACTAACTCCTGAAGATGACGTCGAAGATCTGATCATCAAGAACCAGCAAGTCCGATTTAGAAAAGACACCGGACTTGAGGAACTCCGCCCAGACCTGGATCTGGGGACTTTTGTATCAGGCAGATATATGATCAGGCAAGTAAGTTTTTCAAAGCCCCCAGCAGGGTGCAGATATTCTCTTTGCGAGAGGAGTATCCCATCAGACCAATCCGCCACACTTTACCTGTCAACTCTCCCAAACCGCCGGCAATTTCAATATTATATTCCTGGAGCAGCTGTTTTCTGATCTCTGCTTCATTAACACCTTCCGGAACACGGACCGTGGTCAGAGATGGTAGCCTGTGGTCAAGGGGAACATGTGGGATAATTCCCATCTCTTCCAGGCCAGCCCAGAGAATTTCCGCGTTCTCCTGGTGGCGTTTAAAACGGTTTTCCAGTCCTTCTTCTTGTACCAGCCGTAGAGCTTCCCGGAGGGCAAAGTTCATAGATATCGGCGCGGTATGGTGATAGGAGCGTGTACCTCCCCAGTAATGCTCCACCAAGGTCAAATCCAGATACCAGTTTTTAACCTTGGACTTACGCTGGTGCAAAACTTCTCTGGCACGTTCACTGATAGACAGAGGTCCTAATCCTGGTGGGCAGCTGAGGCATTTCTGGGTGCCGCTGTAGGCGATATCAACACCGCGTTCATCCATTTTTACAGGCACACCTCCCAAAGATGTCACACAGTCAATCAGGAATAACGCGCCATATTGATGGGCCAGTTCTCCCATGCCATCGATGGGCTGCAGGGCTCCGGTGGAAGTTTCTGCATGTACGAGGGCTAAAATTTTGGCCGGTTTCTTTTTCAGCTCTGCCTCAATCTCTTCACGGCTGAAAATATCCCCCCAGGGTTTATCCAGACGGCGGACAACTCCGCCGTAGCGTTCCGCCATATCACACAGGCGCTCGCTGAAATAACCATTAACGCCAATGATGATCTCATCGCCGGGTTCAATAAAATTGCATATGGATGCTTCCATGCTGGCACTTCCTGTCCCGGAAACCGGTATGGTCAGCTGGTTTTCAGTTTCAAAGACATATCGCAGCAGCTCCTGCACCTCATTCATCACCACCAGAAATTGGGGATCAAGGTGTCCCACAAGCGGGTGAGACATGGCTTTGAGCACCCGGGGATGAACAGTACTCGGTCCAGCTCCAAGCAATAACCGGGGCGAAGTATTCAGATCAGTATAAGTTTTCATAATCAATATCCTTTTTATTAACACCTACTATTTTCTATATCTAACTCCACTTGGGAGTTGAAACAGCTAGTGAAGAATACTAGAAATTCTTCACTGCAAAGTAAAATTTTTACGGCCAGCGCCTTTTTACAAGCACACTGGGCAGTGATGCTATACATTCTTTATCAATATTGAGGAACACTCCTTTTTCTTCTATCCGATCAATATAGGAAAGCGGGATGGTGACATCCTTTTCTTTCCAGGGATGCCCTTCCCGTAAAACCAGGTGAGTGATATTGCCGGCTATCTGACCAATAATAAACTCATCAACGCGTCCCACCCATCCGTCAGTCGCCTTCACCCGCATTCCCCTGTGTACAGCCAGCTCTCCAGGGGGAATCCGCCTGATTTTTGGATCAACAATTCTCTTCACAGGAACCACATAGGGCCAGAGCATGGTCAGAGTGGGATCTGAAGCATGTTGAGGTAAATCGCCATAAATAAAATCTGTTTGAACAAAAGGTTCCAGCTTGGCAAATTCCTCCAACGTGCAGCTTAACACAATAACCTCTGCGACTGTACTGGCAACTAGTTTCGTCGATACCAGTCTTTCTTCACCCGGTGGCATTTTTTCCAGAACAACCAGATGACTGACATGTTCTGTCACCGGGTTAAAAATTAAATGTGTTGAGCGGCCGCAGCGACCATCCGTGCAATGTACATCAACATTTAGAGGATAATCCATGATATTCCTCCTCAGGAAGCTTCCTTCTTTGAATCAGGCATAAAGATCTTGCTGCCGCCTTTTGTATTGGCCAAATGGCAAGCAACAAAATGCCCCGGAGTGATTTCCCGGAATTCCGGTTCAACCGTGATACATTCTTCTGTTACCAGCGGGCATCTGGTGTGAAAAACACATCCTGAAGGCGGATTGGCAGGACTGGGTGGATCACCTTCCAGGATAAACCGCGTTCTGGTGATCTCGATTTCAGGATTCGGGATCGGCACCGCAGAATTGAGTGATTGAGTATAGGGATGCAGCGGATCATCAAACAGTGTGTTGCGGTCCGTCATTTCCATAATTTTCCCCAGGTACA
>Ga0222638_1000842_pt1 | contig 10177 bp, 5 predicted proteins | sample AntAcemetagen183_FD_181153 | JGI IMG/M metagenome (GOLD analysis project Ga0222638, IMG submission 181153) | Saline water microbial communities from Ace Lake, Antarctica - #183 | ecosystem: Environmental > Aquatic > Non-marine Saline and Alkaline > Saline | place: Antarctica: Ace Lake | collected...
ATTACCAAAAGACAGGTGAGGCCAAGGGTCAACACAATTTCATCGATGGCCGCCGAGACGTATTTGGTGGTGTCTAAAATGATCTGATACTGCAAATCACTAGGTTGTTGCTGAGACAGGCGCTTCAGCTCGCCCCTGACGTCTTTCATGGTGTCCAGAGCGTTGGCGCCTGGAGATTGGTAGACTGCCAGTGCTACGGTCGGGCCGCCGTCGAGGATTGACTCGTGACCGTAGGACATTGCTCCGAGTTCCACCCGGGCAATGTCACGGACGCGCACCAGCCCTCCCTGGTCATTGGTGCGGACAATGATGTTTTTGAAATCCTCAACCTCATTGAGCCGGCCTTTGGCCCGCAGGGTGTACTGGACCTGTTGGCTTTGAGCAACAGGCTCTGATCCGATAGAGCCAACTGCGGCCTGGATGTTCTGCTGCCGAATGGCGGCTATCACATCGTCAGCGGTTAGCCCCAGTGCGGTTAGGCGATCCGGATTCATCCAGATCCGCATGCTGTATTCCATTTCTCCGAAGATATAGACATCGCTGACCCCTTTGAGCCGGACCAAGGAATCTTTTATGTTTTTGCTCACATAATTGCTCAAAAAGAGCCTGTCCCGGGTACCCTTGGGTGAATAGAAACAGACCACCGCCATCATGCTTGAAGAGCGTTTGCGAACGTTTATCCCCTGATCGGCCACCTCTTGAGGCAACTTGGAAGTGGCCAGTTGCACCCGATTCTGCAGGTTAACCTGGTCGATGTCCGGATCCGTGCCCACCGCAAAGGTGACGGCCAGCGTGTATCGCCCGTCGTTGGAACAGGAGGAGGACATGTAGAGCATGTTATCCACACCGTTGACTTCCTTTTCAATGGGTGCGGCTACGGTGTCGGCCACCACCTGGGCGTTGGCCCCCGGATAGGAGGCGGTCACCCGGATTTCAGGTGGTGTAATTTGGGGATACTGGGCAACGGGAATGTTGAGCAGGGCGATCAAGCCGGCCAGGGTGATAATAATTGACACCACCGCCGCCAGACGCGGCCGTTCGATGAAAATTTGTGAAAACATGCATTACCTCCCTTGTTGCTGATCTTCGGTGATGGTTTTCACTGTCTGGCCGGGGCGGACTTTCTGGATCCCCTGTACGATAACCCTCTCATTTAAGGCCAGCCCCGATTTGATGGCCCAGTTGATACCGATCACAGGGCCGGTTTTGACCCGTCGCATGACCACTTGGTTCTGGTCGTTCACCATCAGGACATAGCGCCCCTCGTGGTCTTCCAAAATCGCCGATTGGGGCACCACCGCCATGAGTTCGGGTTGGCTTCGGGCAACAAGAACGGTAACATATTGTCCCGGCAGCAACATGCCGTCCGGGTTATTAAACAGAGCCCACACCGCAATGGTTCCGGTGCCCGGGTCCACGGTGTTGTCCACGAAATCTATCTGTCCGGAAATTTTAAGAATTTGACCCCCAGGCAGTTTAATTCGTGGGGTTAGCATGGGGTGTTTTTTGCCACTGGCGGCGTCTTTAAGGGCCATCTTGATGGAGACAAGATCGTTTTCACTGATGGAATAAACCACACGGATGGGATCTATCTGAACAATCCGGGCCAGGGGTCCGGATGCGGGATTCACCAGATTGCCCCTGGTGAAAGCTGTGCGCCCGATACGTCCGGTGATGGGTGCACCGACCGTGGTGTATCCCAGGTCGAGCCGGGACAGCTCAAGCTTGGCCTTGGCCTCTTCGAGCCCAGCCCTGGCCCGAAGTTCTTCGGCCACGGCATCGTCGATATCTGTAGCGGACACCCCGCCGGAGCGAACCGTCCGGACCCGTTCCAGATACTGACGGGCTTTGGTGAAGGTCGCTGTTGCCTGGTTCACACTGGCCGTGTCGGCGTCAAACTTGGCCTGGTAGGGTGTTTGCTCGATGACAAAAAGCAAATCGCCTGCATGCACATCACTTCCTTCCTTGAACTTGATCTGTTCCAGAAACCCCTCAATACGTGCCCGCAGGTCCACGGTCTGGACGGCTTGCATATGGCCCACGTATTCCGCCGGAGGGTTCACATCCTGATCAGTGACTTTCGCAACGGTCACCAGGGGGGGAGGCACGTCCGCCGGTCCCGTGGGACCGGATAGCGCGCCTTCGGGAAAAACCCATATCAGCAGCAGAGCAAACAGAATAGAGCAAAGCATGCGGGAACCGATTTTGGCCGGTCGCAACCGCCGTTGCATGTGGCTGAGATGCAGTTCAAGTGACTTCAATATGAGGGGATTCGAATTGTCTTTGTGTTGCATGTTTTTATTACTCCATCATTCCGATTGGGGCGAAGCCCCATAAGAGCTAAGTTGTTTTGAAAGATGAACATCGAATTAAAAAGATGAACGTCCAACATATTAAAAGATGAACGTCCAACATCGAACGTCCAACGTTGAACATCGAATAATGATGTCGCTTCGCTCCGTAATTTTATTTTAAAACCTCGACATCAAACCTTGAATGACTATTTCTTTTTCTTTTCAGCCGTTTTGATACTTGTAACAAATATTTTAATTAATTCTTCTGTTTCATCTATCATATCATTTAGTAGTTCTGATTTTTTAATTAATGGTACCTTCTGAATAAGCTTTAACCATCTTTGGGTCTCCCTAAGTTCTTTTAGTGAGATACGAAGTTTATGAACAAAGTCCTTTGGGGACTCAGCTGCCTGGGCTTCACCATGGTTTGGATAAGGTGAAGTTCCCGATTTTAACAATTGGCCTGCAACATGGTTGCCTGTTCTGGTATTTGGCAGCTGTTCAACAATCTTTATGATTCGCACCGAAAAAGCAAGTAGCCTTTCTTCAAGATCATACCTTTGCTTCGTCATATTTTTCCCCAATCATCACTCGGTGTTCAAGATTGGTTTTTTTATTCATTATTCGATGTTGGACGTTCGATGTTCGATGTTCATTAGTCCTTACAGCGCAAAAAAATAACTTGGCGCTTATGAGGTGAAGCCTCTAAGTTTGGATATTCTGGTTATCATTAAAATTATATTTGACAATTTTAAATAAACATTTTAATTAGTTATTTAGAAAAGAAAATTATAGATGTTTATCGGCGATGTCAAGCGAAAACTTTAAATGGCCGTTTAATTTAATGTTCAAATTGTGGGTTTCAAAAAGCCTGTGAAGGGTTACAAAAAAAGGAGTATCCATCATGGCTAAGAGAGAAGATGGAGCAGAAACTCGCAGCCGAATATTAAACTCTGCTTGCGAGTTGTTTGCGGAAAAAGGCTATCGAGGAGCCAGAGTGGCGGATATCTGTGAACGGGCCGGCGCCAACGTGGCTGCTGTCAATTATTATTTTGGCGATAAGGCCGCCCTGTACACCGAGGCGTGGCAAGAAACATTTAAAAAGTTTGCCGGACCCAAACCACCTGATTCCACTGTCACTTCGCCGGAAGAGCAGCTGCAAATCTACATACACTCTCTCATACAAAACTTCACAGAGCAGAGCGATCAGGGCCAGTTTACCCGCTTGTACTTGATGGAACTGGCCAATCCCACCGGGCTGATACATGACATCTGGCACGACCTGATCGAGCCCCGGCGACAGATAGTGATAGAGATCATCCGCAAAATTATGGGAACAAACGCCACTGATGAAACGGTCCTGTTTTGTGAGATGAGCATTATCAACCAGTGCCGTGTCCTTCTGACCATCAGACGCAATGATTTGGAATATCTACTGGGCCAATCCCTCTCCCCGGATTTGATCAAGCGTCTGGCCGATCATATCACCCGCTTTTCCCTGGCGGGAATCAAGGCGGTAGCTGCCGCGAGACATGATCCTGACTCAGTCCGGACATAAAAGAGAAAGGGAACATATAATGAAAATCGCAATAATCGGAGTTGGCGGCGTAGGGGGATATTTTGGGGGAAATCCAATGCTTGAGATTTGGAATTTGGAATTTGAGATTTAACGGATCTTTGGCGTTTTTAAATACGGGATTTTAAAAAAAATACGGCGACAACAAAGGAAAGGCCCATGCAACCAAACAATCGTCAATACTTCCGACGGTGGCGGATCAAAGGATTTATTCTTTCAGTGGTGGCATTAATTTGTACTGCTTTTCCGGTGGTGCCCGGACGGACCCAAGAACTGAGCTATGATTACAATTACGGTCTTGGGAAAATTGACCTGCGTTCCCAGTCACCGGCTCAGAGCCTGCGGTTCACCCTGCCGCTGCTTATCCCCGGCGATATCAATGCCGGATGGGGATTTAACATCGCCAACACGTGGACAAATGTTTGGGCCGAGGAATCGGAATATGTTCTGGACTATGAAATGTCTGAAACCCTGGTGACCATGACTTACGGATTCAATAAGCGGTTCGGGGTGTTTTTAGAGTTTGAAAACCGGAACTATTTCAGCGGTGAGATGGATGGGTTTATTCAGGGGTTCCATGATCTGTTCGGTATTGATCAGGACGGCCGGGATGACGTGCCGAAGTATAGAAAAGTGATTCAGCGGTTTGACCCGAATACCGGGCAGATGTTGAGTGAGACGTCAGCCGAAGACCTCGAAAATAACGCCATGGTATTTTTGATGAACTACACGCTTACCCATGGAACGAAAATATGGCCGGCTGTCAATGTCTTCGGCGCCGTTCGGTACGCGCTAGAATGTCCGGATTTATGCGATGAGGATCATCCCGTGGACGTTGGGTTGGGGTTCGGCCTTGCCAAGCGCTGGTCCGAAAGATGGTACACCTATGCATCGTTGGGATACACCTGGTATGAATCCCGAGATGTTTTGGAGACTGCTCCGGGCCTATCGCCCATGGATTTCGAAGACAACGCATTTACCGGCTTATTCGTGATCGCATGGCACTACACGCCCTCTTTTTCTATACTTGCCCAGTATCTTTACAGTGGCCCGAGTATAAAAAATATCGATGTGTTGGATGAAGCATCCCATGAGATACACTTTGGATTTAAATGGAAAACAAAGTACGGTTTGATAGAGTTTGCCGTCATTGAAAATGTTATAACCATGAGTAATAGTCCGGATTTCGGGTTGCATGTAGGGTGGGGTTTCCATTTATAGAATCTGCTGAATGCACACCTCAATTGAAACGAAATATTCCACCAGCGAAAGCTTTGTGCAGATGTCAGGTTTCAGTGCTCGTGTTTCAGTACTGAGCTCACGGCTCGGTTGTCTGACACCTGACACTTAAATTCCGTCTAAATTTAAAAAGCTCAAGGGACAAATTATGATCGTTCAGAGTATAAGAACCCATGGAAGGAGCAAGCGTATGAAGATTCGAGCAATGGTCTTTGTTTTAGCGTTTCTGATAAAAGCGGTTGCGGTATGGGCGGCACCCCTTCCTGATACCGAATCAATCCCTCAAGAGCTGCAACAGTGGGAATCCTGGGTTCTTTACGGAAAAGAAGATCGATTTTGCCCGACGTCTTATGATAATGGAGATCAATATAGATGCATCTGGCCGTCGCGCTTGATTCTGAATCTCGACCCAAAAGGGGGGAAATTTACACAGGTATGGATGGCATTCAAAAAGGGCCGAGTTCCATTGCCGGGTGGGACGGATATGTGGCCTCAAGGGGTAACGATTGATGGTGAAGCTGCGCCGGTATTGGGAAAAATGAACGCACCTTGTGTTTTTTTGACAAAAGGGCGGCATTCAGTGGACGGCCGCTTTGTATGGAACCAAATGCCCGAAATGATAGAGGTTCCCGAGGCAAGCGGACTGGTAACGCTTTTAATAAACAACAAACCCGTGGATTTTCCCCTGCTGGATGACCGGGGACAGTTATGGCTGCAAAAACGAAAAGAGGTCCAGCCCCATGAAGAACGCGTGGGAGTCCATATCTATCGTTTATTGAACGATACGATACCCATGCAGATGACTACCCTTTTAAAGATCAATGTTTCGGGGTATGCCAGGGAAATCAAAATAAATGGGATACTTCTTGATGGTTTTATCCCCATGAGCATAGAAAGTCAGCTTCCGGCAAGGATCGGGACAAGTGGTGAATTGATGGTTCAGGCAAGGCCCGGACGCTGGGAAATCCGGGTATTGACACGGTTTTCCGGACCGATCCACAAGATTGGGCCGGTTGAGCCGGCTTACGGACAGGAAATTTGGGCGTTCCAGTCACAGAATCACCTCCGGATGGTGAAAATCAGCGGTGCTCCGGCTATGGATCCCAATCAAACCGACATGCCCGCTCAATGGAAGACGTTTCCGACATTCATGGTCAAGGCGGATAATACCATTAGTTTTACCGAGATTCGCCGCGGAGATCCCGAACCGGCGCCCGACCAGCTCCATTTAAAACGGACCTGGTGGCTTGATTTTAACGGAAAAGGACTCACCGTTCAGGACAGCATTCAGGGAACCATGAGCCAGCAGTGGTACCTGGCGATGAACCGTCCCGGCATTCTGGGGCGGGTGTCCGTTGACGGCACGGATCAGTTGATTACCAGCCAGGGTAAGGACAAAAAACCGGGAGTGGAGCTGAGACGCGGTCATATTAACCTTGTGGCGGAATCCAGGTGCGAGAGTTCATCAAGACGCATTCTTGCCGTGGGGTGGGATCATGATTTTCAATCCGTATCCGGTGTTTTGAATCTACCGGCCGGTTGGCGACTCCTTACCGCAAGCGGCGTGGATGTTATGCCGGGTACGTGGTTTCAGCGGTGGACGTTGCTGGACCTTTTTCTTGTTCTGATTATATCTCTTGCCATATTCAAACTTTGGAACTGGCGATGGGGCATGCTGGCCCTTATTGCTGTTGGCCTGACTTATCATGAACCCGGTTCTCCCCGCCTTGTGTGGCTGCATGTTCTGGCTGCATCCGCCCTCTTACGGTTTCTGCCCCAGGGATGGATCAGAAAGCTTGTGACCCTGTGGCGCTGGGGGTCCATCGTTGTTTTGCTGGTACTGGCGATTTCCTTTATCGTCCAACAGGTTCGCTGGGGCGTATATCCCCAGTTGGAGCAACACAGGGGCATGCACTGGAGGGGCACGGGAACCTTCCCGTCAGACCAGGTCGTTCAAGATGCCGAGACAAGATCAAAAAAGTTGGCATTAGATAAAAGGAAACCCCTTATTGCCGGTGCCGAGTCCTATGACCTGTCACAGGTGGGTCAACGTAGCCTTGGATACTCCAGGAAGCAGGCGGTTTTAATCCAGGACCCACATGCCTTGATACAGACCGGACCGGGGCTGCCGACTTGGAAATGGCGGTCTTTTGCCATGAAGTGGAATGGCCCTGTGGATCGAAATCAGCAGATCCGGCTCTGCCTGTTATCCCCCCCGGTTAATTTGATTCTTGCCTTTATACGGGTCTTTCTCCTGGCAGTATTAATTGCTGGACTCATGGAGTTGCGCAAGTGGAAAATACCTGATGAGAAATTTACATTCACGGCAGCCGTATTGTGTATACTGCTTTTTTCAATGCCGGCCAGAGCCGACACCAAACAAATGGGGTTTCCTACCGCTGACTTATTGCAACAACTTCAGGAGCGACTCCTTAAAAAACCGGATTGCCTGCCAAACTGTGCGGATATTCCAAACATGGCCTTGACTGCAAGTTCCGACAGTTTGCGTATTCTCCTCCAGGTTCATGCTGCAATAGATACCGCCGTTCCGCTACCCGGGGCATCAAACCTGTGGCAGCCCCAACAGGTTCTTTTAGATTCCGAGCCTGCCCAAAGTCTGGCACGAGACAATGACGGTTCCCTGTGGGTTTTTGTTCCTGAAGGGCTTCACAGGATTACGCTTATGGGAAGGTTGCCCCATGACAACACGTTTCAGATACCCTTGCCGCTGAAACCCCGCCGGGTCACTCTCGATGTCAACGGGTGGGATATACAGGGGGTGGACGATAATGGTTTGGCCCAAAGCAGCATAAAACTGATCCGTCAGGGGGAAAAACAGGAACAATTTCCTGAAAATGCTGCCATGACACTTCCTGCTTTCCTTCATGTTGAGCGGGTATTATCATTGGGACTTGAATGGCAGGTGTATACCACGGTCAGCAGAATAACACCGCCGGGAGTGCCCATTGTGATCTCGGTTCCCTTGATTGAAGGTGAATCGGTTACCACTGCTCAGATTCGCACGGAAGAGGGGAGAGCCCTGGTCCATATGGATCCCAAGACCCAAAAAGTCGAATGGAACTCAGTCCTGAAGCAGAACACGGTGATCCGGCTTAACGCACCGCAGTCCGTTTCCTGGACAGAGACCTGGGTCCTGGACGCAAGCCCAATATGGCATTGTGAGCTGTCCGGCATTCCGATCATCCATCACAAGGATCAGGCCGGGCACTGGAGACCCCAGTGGGAGCCCTGGCCTGGCGAGAGTGTTACCATCAATGTCTCCCGGCCAAAAGCCATTCCCGGACAAAGTGTTACCACTGAAGATGTCAAGTTAACCTATACGCCGGGCCGGCGCTTCAACAAAGCGTCATTGTTTTTAAAAATGCGGAGCAGTCAAGGCGGCCAGAACAAAATAGTTTTGCCGGACGGAGCAAGGCTCCAACGAGTTAAAATATCCGGAAAAGAACAACCCATAAAGGCCCGGGGTAACGAAGTTATTATTCCCCTCAGGCCCGGAAGCCAGGCAATTACTGTTGAGTGGCACCAAAGTGCAGAATCTGCAGTGCTGACCCGGGCGCCGCATGTGAGCATCGGTCAAAATGCGGTGAATGCCAATGTGATTTTTGAAATGCCCAGAAATCGTTGGATATTAATCACCAAAGGTCCTCGCATGGGTCCGGCCGTCCTGTTCTGGAGTTACCTTGTTGTGGTGATACTTGCGGCTCTTGGATTGGCCCGGGTTCCGTGGACACCGCTTAAGACACATCACTGGCTTTTGCTGGGCCTGGGATTGACCCAGGTACACCCGCTTGTGGCAATACTGATTGTCGGCTGGTTCATTGCCCTGGGCCTGCGGCGTGACCATCTGCCCCCCGGTGGGTGGTTCTATTTTGACATGATCCAGATCATTCTTGCGGCATGGACCATTGCCGCCTTGGTCGGTCTTTATATCTCTATCCAAAAAGGCCTCCTGGGAATTCCCAACATGCAGATCTCGGGCAATGGGTCATCCGACTTTTTTTTCCATTGGACACAGGACCGTATCGGAGATACCCTGCCGCAACCGTGGGTTTTGTCTTTGCCGTTATTTGTTTATCGTATCCTCATGCTGATTTGGGCCTTGTGGCTTGCGTATTCTCTCCTTAAATGGCTCCGCTGGGGGTGGAACTGTTTTGTCCAAGGGGATATTTGGAGGAAAGTCGTTATTCGCATCAGAAAACAAAAAGACACGGAACAACCATCTGAAAACGAGGCCTCGGAAACAACGCCTTAACACTTGTTCTCAGGACCAGATCATTTAAATAGGTAATTGTTTGGAATGATTAAAGTTACTGACTTATAAAAATCATGAAAATTTCAAGCACCAAAATACAAATCTTTTACCCTGTTAAATAATGCTTCGCATTAAATCTACGATTTATTTAACAGGGCAGGCAAATTTCAACACGCGGCGCAAGCGCTTGCGCTGCGCGTGACCGAAATTAAAAATTCAAAACAGATAGAATGACGGCGAAACATCCAATAACTGATTGAAATATTTTGGTCATTGTAATTTGTAATTTTGATATTGTTTGTAATTTGAGTATTGTGATTTGTGATTTTAGTGCCGTATCCGGGAAATCAAATAGCTTCTATCTGAATCAGTTAGAGTTGACTTTGACGTTTCCCTGCCCTTGTACTTTAAGCCTGGATCTTGGATGGTGAAAATCGCCGTGTATACACCTGAAACCTGACACCTGACACCTGATAAAGGAGCATGACCATGACCCACACGGATAAATTCAAAGCGCGGCTTGACCAAATCCGACGGCTGGCCGATGCCATTGACCGTCATAAGACGGATTTAATGGAAGCTGCCGCATATGATGCGGGATTCCCGGTAACCATCACATCCATTGAAGTGGAGTTGTCGGTCGATCATTTACGAACCATGGACAAAGAAATTCCCTGGGTGGAAAACGGTCGATCCTACGGTACGGTTGCCACGATATTTCCATACGATGCTCCGACCGTGGTACTGGCCCGTCTTGGCGGATCAGCCCTTCTTACCGGCAACACGCTGCGGTTC
>Ga0222638_1000845_pt1 | contig 10168 bp, 12 predicted proteins | sample AntAcemetagen183_FD_181153 | JGI IMG/M metagenome (GOLD analysis project Ga0222638, IMG submission 181153) | Saline water microbial communities from Ace Lake, Antarctica - #183 | ecosystem: Environmental > Aquatic > Non-marine Saline and Alkaline > Saline | place: Antarctica: Ace Lake...
TCTGTGCACGGCAGAGATTGACACATCGAAATATAACATATCTGGAATCACTCATTGGGTAGCAAATGTAAGCATATTGGATCCGGTACTATCCGAGATAATATGCTACTGGTTTGCTCTCCCTAATTCAAAGATATTTGATTGCTTCGCAGGCGACACGGTATTTGGATATGTGGCAGCATCGACAGGTCATTCCTTTACCGGGATTGAGTTAAGACAAGAACAGGTTGATTATAACAATGCGAGAACTACAGGAATGAAAGCAAAATATATATGTGATGATGCAATCAATGTATTCCAGCATTTTGAGCCAGGATCCCAGGATTTGCTTTTCTCTTGTCCACCCTACTACAACCTGGAGAAATATAGCGACCTGGATGAGGATGCTAGCAACCAGGAAACCTATCCGGAATTCCTAGAGATATTGGATAAGGCTTTCACCGATAGCATAAAATGCTTGAAACCTGATAGCTTTGCTGTTATTGTTGTTGGTGATGTTCGCAACACGAAAACGGGAGAATATTATTGTTTCCCGGATGATATTAAACAGATATTTAAGAAAAACGGCATGATGTTGTATAACGAGATAATACTATTGGAATCGCTTGGTTCAGCTATGTTGAGATCTTCACGTTTCATGGATCATCGAAAGGTTGTAAAAATACATCAAAATGTTTTAGTATTTTATAATGGAAACCAGAAGAATATTAAGGGAAAGTTTCCCCGCGTGGAGGTGGCTGAAATTGAAAGCTCAGATGTATGATTATAATATATGGATTCCTAATATGGATCATGAAAAGTTAGTAGCGATTATGCGGAAACTCTTGATTAACTCAAAATTTGGTATTATGGGATTTACCGATTGTGAATTTCATCCACAGGGCTATAGTTGTGTATTTCTTCTTTCCGAGAGTCATTTAGCAATTCATACATTCCCGGAAGAGAACAGTATAAACTTGCAATTAAGTAGTTGCGTGGCTGAACCATTCCTCAAATTTACCCGGATGATAAATATTTTAGAATTGGGGTTATAAAAATGGTATAAAAAATATAACAAATTATTCAATAGTTGATAAAACAACAAAAAAAAATTATGGGTATTTCATTGTTTAGTAATGAGTTATATGATATTATTAATAAAATCCCGTATGGGAGAAACAACTATTTAGGAGGCTCAAAATGAGCATTATTTACGAACCAAAAGGTAAAGCAAGGGAATATAGTCCTTTGGCAGCAAATTTTTACACCGGTTGCGATCATGGGTGTAAGTATTGTTATGCACCAGGAATCAGGAGGATTAAAAGAGAACAATATTTGAATGTTTTACCAAGGCGCGACATACTTCATGAATTGGAAAAAGATTGTCGAAAGTTTTCCTATAGCAAAAATCAAGTATTGTTTAATTTTATGGGAGATCCTTACTGTAAGAAAAACGATGAATGTATGATTACAAGAGGGGCGTTAAAATTAATGCTAGATAATCATATACCTGTTGCTGTATTGTCAAAGGGCGGAAAGAGAATATTGCAAGATTTTGACATAATCAAGAAATTTGGTGAACATATAAAAGTAGGGGCAACCTTAACTTTTTTCGATCCGGAATTATCAAATGAATGGGAACCTGGAGCAGCAGATCCAAACGAAAGAATAGCAACACTCGAAAAATTGCATGATGCTGGTATAAAAACTTGGGCTAGCTTTGAGCCGGTTATTGATCCAGAACAATCGTTAATCTTGATAGAAAAAACACTACATTGTGTTGATGAATATAAAGTAGGGAAAATAAATAATTTTCAAGGAATAGACAAAACTATAGATTGGACAAGTTTCTTGGAAAAAGTTGTTGAAATTCTACGAAATGCAAACAAACCGTTTTACATTAAATATGATTTACGTCAAGTTGCACCATCTGTTAAACTTTATGGAAATGAGGTGTTATCCGATGAATTCAACGTTACTCCATGGGATCAATGTAATTTATTTGAATAAGATAAATAAATAATATATTGGGGGCTACTAATAGTAGCCTCTTTTTTTGTGACATCTGAAAAACATACATATTGTTTTAAGTGCTTTAAATGCATATATTTATATAAAAATAAGATATTTAATTTACGAATTGCATAACTCTATATATAGTAATGATTTATTTATTTCACACAAGGAGTCTTGAAAAAACAGCAATATACTTTTATATTATAATAACAAAGATTGCTCACAAGTTGTTTACGAGTGAGCATAAATATCTTAGAATTATGGATATAAAAATGGCCAGACCTAAAAAATACACTAAAAAATATCTCAAAGAGGTCGCAATACTCATAAATGAATACACAGACAGTTCAGCAATTCCTATCCTCGCAGAGTGTGCTTTTAACCTCGGACATCATCGACAATTCTTTTACCAACATGACGATTGCCCTGAGTTTTTGGACGCTGTTAAAAGGATGCTCGCAAAAAAAGAGTTCAGGCTCGAGGTCGGCGCACTCTCAGGAAACCTTAATGCATCAATGTCGATCTTCTCCCTGAAACAAATGGGTTGGAAAGATAAGCATGAACATTCAATCCCTGGAGGATCCGAGGGCAAAGGTTCAAGCAAGATTACTATCGAGTGGGAATAATACATGGGAGTGGTTAAGCTGCTAAAGCAATATAAACCGTTCGCAACCGAGCATTGGCGTTATAAATGTGTTTACGGAGGCAGAGGGAAGGGAGTAACCTGGCAATATGCCAGGCTGCTATTGCTTAAATCAATGGAAGAAAAGTTCCGAATACTTTGTACCAGGGAGTTCCAAAATTCGATTGCTGAATCTGTTTATTTTGTCCTAGACTCCCAAATTGATTTACTGGAGCTGCGAGGATTTAAGGTAAAAGAGCATGAGATCGTTTCACCCACGGGTGGGACATTCATATTCAAGGGACTGAAACGAAACATAGATTCAATAAAATCTATGGAAAAGATCGATCATTGTTGGGTAGCGGAGGCCGACAAGGTTCCCCAGGATTCATGGGACAAACTGATTCCTACCATCCGGCAGGAGCATAGCGAGATTTGGATTGATTTTAATACCGATCAAGAGGACGATCCAATATACAATATGCTGGTGAATAACCCGCGGCCGGATGCGTTGGTTATGTTCCAGAATTACAAGGATAATCCGGAATTCCCGGATGTTCTCCGGGCAGAAATGGAATATTGCAAGGAAACAGATTATGAAAAATATACGTGGGTTTGGGAGGGAAAAACCCGCTCATTCTCTGAAAGCTGTATATATCATGGGAAATGGCGGGAGGACGATTTTGAAACGCCAAAGGATGCTGAGTTCTTCCACGGGATAGATTGGGGCTTTGCAACGGATCCAACGGCAGGTATCAGATGTTATGTAAAAGATCAGTGTTTATTCATCGACATGGAATGCGGGGGAGTCGGCATTGAAATCAACGATTTGCCGGAGCTTTTTACCAAAATTCCAACGCTCAGAATGTGGAAGTCGCGAGCAGATAATGCAAGGCCGGAGCTGGTTTCTTACTGTTATAATCATGGCTATCCAAGGATGAGATCGGCCAAGAAAGGACCTGGATCGGTTGAGGATGGTATTACAAAAATACGAGGATTTAGAGAGGTTATTGTTCATCCTCGATGTGTGAATACCATTGATGAATTGAAAAGTTATAAGTTTAAGCGAAACGTGCTTACCAATGAGATATTGCCGGTTCCAGAAAAAAAGAACGATCATTGGATGGACGCTTTACGATATGCACTTGAACCGCTGAATAAGATGAAAGCAAGGGTTGGCGACAAACGGCTGATCGGCCTATAGGAGAATATATTATGATTACACTAAAGGAAGGAACGGTATTAACCACGACGGTATTGAAAGAGCTGCTCGCGGGGAGAGTAACCCACGTCAAAAATGAGAAGTATTATTACGGGCTGCAGGACATCCTTGATCGGACAATGACAGACAGCACCAAACCGAATAATAAATTGGTGAATGCAAATGCTGCTTATATCGTCGATGTAAATGTTGGTTATTTCATGGGGCAGCCGGTTTCTTATACCTCGAAAAATGAGGCATATATGAAAGTATTGCAGGACGTTTTTGATAACAACGACGAACAGAATGAGAATTTCCAGATCGAAAAGGATTGCTCTATTTGTGGTGTTGGCTATGAGCTGCTATATCTTGATGAGGATTCGGAGGTGAGGTTCCACAGGATCCCAACAGGTAATATGATACTTGTTTACAATACCAAAATTACCCCGGAACCATGGCTCGCTATCCGGCTCTACACTTCCGGAGAAGATAAGGTTTATATTGAGCTTTACGAAAAAACATTAGTAACGCTCTTCCTCTCGGATTCAGCACTATCCAGCCTGATTTTTGTTGAACGTAATATAAATCCATTCGGGGACATTCCCGCCGTTGAATTCCTAAACAATGAAGAGCTCCAGGGAGATTTTGATAAAGTCAAAACATTGATTGATGAATACGATAAGGCACAATCCGACACCGCGAATGATTTTGAGTATTTTACTGATGCTTACCTACATCTACACAACATGGATCTTGGCGGAAAGGACATAAAAGAGCTGAAAGAAAAGCGGGTACTCCAGACCAATGGAGAGGCAGCCGGTTCAATCGAATGGGTAATCAAAGAGATCCAGGACACCGCGACCGAGAATTATAAAAAGAGGATCCAGGAAGATCTACATAGATTTAGCAAAACCCCAAATCTAACCGATGAATCATTTGCCGGGAACCTCTCCGGGATTGCTCTCTCCTACAAACTGCTCGGAATGGAATGGACTGCAGCAACAAAAGAGCGCCAATTTAAACTCGCGCTGCAGCGTAGAATGATGCTTATAAATAAGATCCTGAAAATCAAAGGGAAAGAATATGATTATCGCGAGATCCAAATTAAGTTCACCCGGAGCATTCCCCAAAATGTAGCGGAAATAGTTGAAATGCTAATTAAGACTTATGGGAAAATATCAGAGGAAACGTTCCTTGCTCAGTTGCCATTTATTGAAAGCCCAGCAGATGAAATTATTCGCCTGGACAAAGAGCGGGAGGAACTGGACAAACGCCTTATCGCCCGAGGAGAAGTAGATTTGGATAAGGGAACGCCTAATGAACTACCGTAAATTAACGCAGGAAATGACAGCGCAGGAGAAATATATCGCGAGCCAGTACAGGATTGCACTAAATCAAACCCGCGCCAGGCTTGCGCTTGTTTATGAAAAGTATGCTGTTGAGGGAGTTCTTACCTATGCGGAAATGGCAAAATACGGTCGATTAACAGCCTTAGAAAAATCAATGATGGGATACTTTACGAGCAAAAATATCGGCGTCGTTTCCTCATTGCGGAGGCTCCCACGGGAAACCCTGGATACAATGTTTAAAGACTTTGCCTACCAGTTCGATAATAAATACGGGATCCGGCTTTCATGGTCGCTGATTCCTACAGCAGCAGTTGAGGATATAGTAAATAATCCATTGGATAAGATTGCCAGGGATGCACTAACGACAAAGCAGCGGGATAGGATCCACCGATCATTAACCCAAGGATTCCTGCAGGGACAGGGTTATAATGAAATGGCAAAAGGCATTTCCAAAGTATACGGAACAACGGCCTATGATGCTTTCCGGGTTGCCAGGACAGAGGGACAGCGGTCAGCCTTATCAGCCCAGCGGGGAGTATATGACCAATCTGTATCATTGGGAGTAATCACCGACCTATTTTGGGATGCTTACGACCAGCCTTCCCGGACACGCCAAAACCATCTAATCATGAACAATAACAAAGCGAAACAGCATAAGGGAACATTAATGTTCAAGTATATAAACGGCCAATGGGTAACGGGACCAATGGCGTCGAACCTGGCAGCTGCAGAGGTAATAAATTGCCGCTGCAGGTTACGCGAGGAATTAGTAGAGATCCCGGAGGATATTGAAACCGGGATACCACAAACCAGCTTCCTGGAATGGGAAAAGGAGTCAAAGCTATGATGATAATTGCGGGACCTTGCGCGATAGAAGGTGAAAACTTTATTGAGATTGCAAAGGTGGTTAAAAAGTACGGCGCGACACATTTGAGAGGTGGGATATTTAAACCAAGATCTTCTCCTTTCCGCTGGAGCGGGCTACACGAATTAGCTATACCATTGGCACGGGAGGCCAAACGGGTTACCGGGCTTCCTTTTGTGGTTGAGGCGATGAATTGTAAACAAATAGAATTGCTCTATGATGTTGCCGACGTGTTCCAGATCGGCGCGAGGAATTGCCAGGATTCCGAATTGCTCCGGGAGTTTGGGAGGCAGGATAAGCCGGTAATACTCAAACGTGGTATGGCTACCACGATTGAGGAATTAATCATGTCGGCCGATTTTATCATTTCCGAGGGGAATCCGAATGTTATGCTTTGCGAGCGTGGAATTAGGACATTTGAAACATATACAAGATACACGTTCGACGTGAGCTGCATTCCTGCAGTTCACGATCTTTGTCAGCTCCCAATCATTGCGGATCCCTCGCACGGAACCGGAAGAGTTGAATTAGTGATTCCGGTTACCCTGGCAGCCGTAGCAGCAGGAGCCGACGGGATTATGATAGAAGTACACGACACCCCATCAAAGGCAATGACCGACGGGCAGCAGAGTTTGAACTTTGGAGAATTTTCCAGGCTGATGGAGCAGGTGAAAATATTGGAGGCGTTGAATGCCAAATAAACTTGTTACTATTGGGAAGCGGCCAGTTTGGAGGCGACCACCAAAAGACCAGCGACCCTCGCAAAAGGTGACCTATGATTTTGGCCGATATGCTGAATCTGAGTTCCTGAAAGCTCTCTCCGGAAAGAAGGTTATTATTGTTGGACCTGCAGCGTATATGTTAGGATCCCAAAACGGGAAGTTCATAAACAGCTTTGATTTTATCGTAAGGGTTAATCATGCAATTCCTATTGAACACCCGGAAGACTATGGAGATAGAACCGACATACTCTATCACATTCTATCCAGGAGAAATTTGAAGAGCTCAGAAAAGAAGTTGATCGGGAAAGAGGAAATTGCACTCTGGAAACGTTCCGGGCTCAAATGGTTAGTTTCCCGGCATGATATTATTTCCCGGAGGATCCGGGAGATGGGACCACGGCTTAACGGCGCGTTTCCTTGGGTTTGTATTCGGGCTAAGTTTTACACCAAAATTCGGCAGGCAGTCAGACGTAGCCCGAACACCGGAGTCGTTGCAATCTCTCATTTGCTAACCAGCCCACTCAAGGAGCTGCACATTTGCGGCTTTGATTTCTACCGCTCCGGAGTATATGCGGGATATGGGGACTTCCGGCCAGGAGAGGAAGCAGGCAGCGTGAACGGGAACTGGCACGAAACCGAGAGTCAGGTTGATTATTTGCGAAAGTTAGTAACCAGGGACATCCGGCTTAAGCCTGATGAAACCTTATCCAAAATATTACAAGGTGAACCAATATCAGAGATTTAGGCCATGTTTTAATGAAAAATTATACAACTATGCAAACCGGAGGGATGGCCAGGGTTATAGTTGTTGAAGCAAAAGAAGATCTGCAGGAGTTGTTAAAATGGTACTATCGAAGGATATTCATTCTTGGAGCAGGCTCCAATATAATCGCTCGCGACCAGGGTATAAAAGGCGTTGTGCTGAAAAACGAGATCAAACAAATCCGGGTAGAAGGGAACCGGATCATTGCGGGCTCAGGTGTTACCATGCCAGAGCTCTCCCGGTTCGCACTCAAAAACGAACTAACCGGATTGGAATTTTTGGAAGGGATCCCTGGAACCGTCGGCGGTGGCGTATACATGAACGCTGGTTTCATTCACAGCATCGGATCGGTTCTTTCATCAGTAACCGCTATCAGCTATGAAAATACAGATTTTGAGACTTCCCATTATTACAAAGAGGAATGTAAATTTGCTTTTAGAAAGAGCATATTCCAGACCATGAAATGTTTCATAACTGAGGCAGAGTTTGAATTGGAAAAAGCGGATCCGGAAGCTATCGCGGCCACCATGAAAAAGAACCACGAACTCAGAGCTATCCGACAGCCGCTCGAATATCCCAGCGCAGGTTCAATTTTCAAGCCAGACAAAAAGATAAAAAACTATTTTGGATTTGCGATCAATAGAATCAAGTTTGTCTCTCCCGGATTTATCATCAATCTTGGCGGCGCTTCGAGTTATGATGTTATCATCATGATCCGGAAGATCCAGAAGGAAATCGGGGCTATCCTGGAGGTTGAAATAATATGAATCTGTATACTCATTATTTTAAGAATTCAAAGTTTACCAATTTCGGCGATGAGTTAGTAATCCCGATCCTGGAATTCCTAAACCCTGGAGCAGAGGTAGAGCACGTGGACCGGAACCACGAAGGGAAGATCCTTTGTATCGGCAGCGGGAGAGATACCAGGGAACCGGTTAAACTGGCATTTACTCATTCAAGCAACATCGCCAAAGCGACCCGGGAACAATTCTGGTTACCGGCTCCCGTACACGATAGAGAAGGGCTACTATTTGCCTGGAGGAACCAATGAATTTAAGTATTATAATGGCATATAAGCCCGACGGCGGGATTCGCGACAAGCAATGCGCCTGGACTGCAGCACGATACAAAGCTATGTTTCCCACCGCTGAAATCATCATATCCAAGGATCCCAGCAAAAAGCCGGGATGGGATACCTTCTGTAAATCAAAATATATCAATCGTGGGGTGGAGAAAGCAAAGAATGACATCGTTTTAATTACAGATATTGACGTTGTGTTCATAAAAAATGCGATCCTAAAAGGAATTGAACAGCTCAAAAATCATTGTGCTGTTCTTCCTTTTTCCGTGATATATTACCTCAACCGACAAACCACCGAAATGATCTTGAAAGCTCCGGTTGGTTGGCAAATGCCAAAGATCCGGTTTGAGCAACAAAAGAAGCGGGTACGGATTGGATTGAAACCGAACGGAATGCACCTTCTCACAAAGGCAGCCTGGAGGAAAAGCGGCGGATATGATGAGAGATACACCGGATGGGGATCCGAGGATTCCGCCTTTTTATGGTCGCTGGTTACGATGAACAACAAAGAGATTCACCGAATGGATGTAGCGTGTTATCATCTTTGGCACCCGTTGGATAAAACCAGGCACCGAAAACGGGATGAGAGAGTAAGCCATTTGACACAGAAATACTTGGCCGCTAAATTTGACCCGGTATCAATGGCCAGGATCCTGAAAGAAAAAGGTAGGAGAAAATGACGACATTAGTTATAATTCCAGCACGGATGGCAAGCCACCGGTTTCCAGGGAAACCCTTGGTAAAAATAGCAGGCAGAGAAATGATTCTCCGGGTTTGCGATCAGCTCCCATCGTTCGATAAAATTGTAGCAACTCCCGACCAGGCAATCTATGATTGTGTTGTTGCTGCAGGCTACAGCGCCTTTCTCACACAAACGGACTGCAGGACCGGAACGGATCGCCTGGTAGAAGTTGCGGGAAAAATACCTGCAGATGTATATATAAACGTTCAAGGGGATGAACCGCTAATCGAGGAAGTTGATCTATTAGCTATTGACATTGCAAAAAAAGAGGATAATAATTATATAATTGGAACCGTTAGCAGGATGGACAACAACATCAACGATGTAAAATGCATTCTGGACGGAGATAATTTAACAGGAATAAGTCGTATAGTTTACCGGCAGCGTGGAATTTATGCTTTGAATGGAGAGGATTTAAGACTCTTCGGGCAGGCAGAAAGAACAGAAAGTGAGGCTATAGAAATTACGCGATTTATGCACATTGGACTACCAATAAAAATGGTAGTGATTAATGACACTCCGGATGTTAATGTTCCGGAAGATGTTAAAAAAATTGAAGGAAGGTTAAAATGCCAGGAGAACCAGCAGCAGTAATTCCGGGAACACTACCTATAGTGAAATCGGGGGAACCAGAACCAAAACCAGCAGAAAGTATTACAATGACACCAGCCGAACTTGAAGCCAGGCTATTGAGCGAAAGCGATAAACGGGTAAATCAAGCGTTGGCAACCAGTAAAGTTAAATGGGAAGCAGATCATGCAGCATTATTAGTAACTGAGAGAGCAGAGGCAAAAAGGCTTGCTCTTATGTCAGTTACCGAACGGGAAA
>Ga0222638_1000851_pt1 | contig 10085 bp, 10 predicted proteins | sample AntAcemetagen183_FD_181153 | JGI IMG/M metagenome (GOLD analysis project Ga0222638, IMG submission 181153) | Saline water microbial communities from Ace Lake, Antarctica - #183 | ecosystem: Environmental > Aquatic > Non-marine Saline and Alkaline > Saline | place: Antarctica: Ace Lake...
AATAAAAGGTACGCCCAATGAATATTCACACTATGATACGCTTGCGTTTGCCGAAGCTTTTGATGACAGTCTCGGCTTTCTCAACGTCTACCATTATCAAGATGTTTTTTGGCTCAAACCTTTTGTACATTGTTATGTTGATGAAGATATCAATATTGATTTTGAAGTAAATATTCCCGGCAGTCCAACGCTTGTTGAGCCACGCGATGAGGTTAACAAAAAGAACATTCGATGGAACAATCTTCATACAAAAACAGGTAATATTAATGAATTACTTTATGAAGCTGCATTTGATTCAAGAATGAATTTTTTGTATTTTACAATTCGGGAAAACGAAATCCAGGTCGAAAACATCACGTCGTATCCTCTTGATAATATTTTCTTATTTAAATATATTGATGAGAATACGTATCTAATGTCATGCATTGAAAATCTTGAGGGAAAAAATAATCAGGAAACAACTCTTGAAAAGCATTATACAACCGAAGAGCTGAGGAGTTATCTCAAGAATAATTTTTATACTGTTGCTCTTGAAAACGATCTTACAAAGGAAGAAGCGGACCAACTTGTGAATGATTTCATCTGGATAGAATCTCTTCTCAGAAGAGCGAGGGACTATCCTTCCGACTATTTCGGATTCTATCATTTTAATGGCGAACTCTATGACAAATTAGTGCCCTATGCATGTGATCCCAAACCTGAAGTCATACAAAGAAATGCCTGGGTTATGCTTTCCAATATTACGAATAGAGAAAGAGAATCAATTATAGATTTTCCGCCTGAACAAAGAAATAATTTTACGATAAAAGAAGGATTTACGCTTCGGGAGTACGGTGTTGCTGATGAACATTATACACGAACACTTTCATCAAAAGACAATATCTTCAATGTGGAACTGGACGAATTTCTGGAAGGTGAAACGTATGGATTTCAACCTTTATTCTATAATAACACGCTTTCCGATCTACTCTCACAATATATCGATGAGTTATATCTGGAAAACGGAGAGTACAGTTTTATAATCGAAAATCCAACTGAAAACAGCATTCTCTATCTATGGGCAGAGCCGACAAAACCGACAGCAGTCCTTAGTTATGCTGGTATAAATGGAAAAGTCATATCCTTTGGTTCAGCGGGGTTTTTTGTCTATGATTACGGAACCGACTACGAGCAATTCATTAATAACTGTGCGAACTACCTTGTCGGAAATGAAATTATTGAGTATGGGATCGATGAACCGGATATTGATTCTCAGCTCTCGACACTTGAAAAAAATTATCCCAATCCTTCTCAACAACGGACGACGATTTCTTTTTCGATACCTCATAACAGCGAGGTAATGATAACCGTCTATAATTTGAAAGGTCAAAAAGTAAGGATGCTTACAAATGACAGATATGGTAAGGGAAAATATTCCGTTGTCTGGAATGGATGTGATGATGCCGGCACATCTGTATGTCCAGGAGTGTATTTCTATAAACTGGCTATCGATGGGGAATTGGTGGAAGTGAAGAAATGTATAATATTGAGGTAAAAATAGATGATAATACTATTCATAAAAATCCATTTCCTTTATCTTATAAAGAGCTGCATTAATTTATAAGGAGTCTAAATTTGAAAAAACTAGTTTTTATACTATTAATACTCTTGGCTTTTTTATTGTTAAATTGTTCAAAAGATCATTTTACGGATCCACAGATTGCAATCACACTTGAACAAGCTGAAGAGATTCTGTTAACTGAAGTTTTTCAGGATTCCGTTCCCGGGGGAATAATGGTTTATGAGCTCGAACAACCTTTGGAAAAATATTCAATTATTTATAGCTGGAAAAACGAATACATTATTGAAAGGAAATGCTGGCTTTTCTTTATTGATAATTATTTGTGGGCAAATTGGGCGCATCCTTGCAGATATGTTCTAGTCAACTTTTATAACGAACCTGGAATATCATTTGAAATTATTGATGAAACTTCTCCGCCCGGTTTTGAAGACCTTGTTGAAGTGGAGTTTTAAACGATGGTCTATATGAAAAATCAGTGCAATATTAAGGAGAAAACATGAAAATTTTTGTAATTATTATAATAGTCTTTTTGCCATTATTCTTATATGCAGAATATGAGAACGATAATTCTATTATAATTGATAGTGTTAAATACTACATGGCTACAGATAAACTAACCTATCTACCCGGAGATTCAGTGCACATGTGTTATAGGGTTACTAATTACAAGTCTTCAACGGTTGTTTTAGCTTTTCCATCAACCCAAGAATTTGATTTTTATGTAACTCAAGACACAATAGGTATATGGATGTGGTCTTGGGGTAAACCCTTTTTTTACATCGTCTGGTTCTTAAATTTATACCCAGAAGATTCTTTCGAAGCAACGTGCAGCTGGAACATGACAAACTATTACGGGAATCCAATTCCGGATGGAGACTATGAAGTTACAGGATTTTTAGCATCATATAATAATCTTCCTCTCTCCGTAGATATTGAATATTTACCCGCTGGTACGGACGAACCATCTATGCCAACTGAGAATCCAACAATTGTTAGTTCGCCAAATCCTTTTACATCCTCGACCAATATTTCCTTCTCAATTCCCCATAACAGTAATGTAAATATTTCTGTGTACAATCTCAAAGGTCAGAAAGTAAAATCACTCACGAATGATCGTTACGGTAAAGGAAATTATACGCTTCTGTGGAATGCTCGAGACCAGAATGGAGAACAGGTAAGCCCTGGCGTCTATTTCTATAAATTAGCGACAGATGGGGAATTGGTGGAAGTGAAGAAATGCTTGATACTGAGATAAAACGAATATAAAAGAATTCCTATGAAAATATCAAGAACAGTACTTTTCACTACATTAATTGTATCTCTTTGCTCACCTCTCTTTGCAATAGATATAGACCAAAAGGGAATCAAGCTTGGTCTTAATTATACAAGGTTATTGGGAAATGCTGCGGAACATTCAGACTTCACACCGGGCTTTTCTGTTGGTGCCTTCGTAAATAAAAAAGTGAACCATTGGCTCGTTATTCAACCGGAACTGCTCCTCTCATCCAAATTGGTATATCGAAACGGCAAGGAAAGATTATCCCTCGATAATGATGCAGACGGCAGTTTCGACGAAGATGAGTACGATCTTATCGATAACGACGGAGACGGGCTTATCGATGAGGACAGATCAGAGTTAACATTCAAAGCTAACGGACATTATAAATTATACTTTCTGGAAATCCCAATCCTTTTTAAAACAATCACTCATAATATTTCATCTGGAAAGATGAATTTCATCTTCGGCCCCTCATTTAATATTCTCCTTAGTGGTGAGTACAAATTTACTCAAGGAGGGTATAAGTTTCAAAGCAATGATTTATCCGGCATAAGCATATTCAATTTGGAAGTCATTTGTGGTATCGAATACAACATCGGCAAATATAAAATTGAACTGAGACTGAACCAAGGTGTTATAGAGAATAATTATAAGTCAGCAGGAGAAGTCATGATGGAGTCGTTGGAGAGTTATGAAGAATTTTTCGGACCTTCTGTCGGAGAAGATTATAGTGATTATTGTAAATTTCAGAAAGTGAGTGGATATAATATGTCTGTTACATTGTTGATAAATATATTCTTATAACATTTATCAAACCTTTGAGAAGGATTCCTGCGTCAACCGTTCGCAAGGTTCTTCTTTGGGCTGGACTTCAGTAACTGCAGAATGCAATCTGGAGTTCAGAATGAAGATTATGATTTATCGTTCTGAACTCCATCCTCCCGACAAGTCGTGATTATGAAGTCTAGGCTTGTTAATTTATTCTTTTACAAATTCCTCGACCTGTTCACAAATTTTTCTAGCTGAAAGCCCAAAAGCATCGAGCAAAACATCCGGCTTCCCGGATTCACCAAATCTATCATAAATTGCCAGCATTTTCATTTTTGCAGGATAATTCTCTGCAAGCACCTCAGCAATTGCAGAACCCAATCCGCCTGCCTGCAGATGCTCCTCAACAGTCATTAGCTTCCCGAATTTCTTAGCATATTTTATAATACATTCTTTATCAATTGGTTTGATCGTGTGTATGTTTATAATAGTTGGGAAAATATTCTTATCGTGCAGCAGCTCAAGTGCTTTCATCACTTCAGAGCCGATCGTCCCAGCAAAGAAAATCGCACAATCTTCACCTTCGTTAACTATCTGCGCTTTTCCGATCTCAAAATTTGAGTTTTCATTGGTAATAGCTTTGGTTGCTTCTCTTGCCAATCTGAGGTATGCAGGACCCTTCATCTTTGCAAGTTGCATTGTGGCTTTGTATGCCTGGAAATGGTCACAGGGAACTACAACTGTCATACTGGGAAGAATTCTCATCAATGCAATATCTTCGATCGCCTGATGGCTGCCACCATCCGGTCCAACAGAAATTCCACCGTGTGAGCCAACTATTTTCACGTTAAGTTGAGAGTAACAAACTGTATTTCGCAACTGATCAAATGCTCGTCCGGACACAAATACGCCATAGGTTGTCACAAAAGGAATTTTACCTTCCAAGCTCAAACCCGCAGCAATATCGACCATATTCTGCTCTGCAATGCCCACATCGATAAAACGGTCGGGGAATTTTTCTCCAAACCAGTTCGTTCGAGTGGATGTCGAAAGATCAGCATCGAGCACAAGCACATTCGGATTTGTTTCTCCAAGTTTGAGCAGTGCATTTCCGTATCCGTCGCGTATCGGTTTTATATCTTGTGTTTTCATGTGTGCATCCTTGCTTTGATCTCTTTCAATGCCTGTTCCAGTTCTTCTTTATTCGGAGCTTTCCCATGCCAGCCGGCTATATTTTCCATAAAAGAAACACCTTTTCCCTTTACTGTCTTGGCGAGAATTATAGTTGGCTTTTTGCGAATCGTATTGAATTCTTCAAAGGCATGTAAAATGTCCGAAATATTATGCCCGTCAATGAGAATCGTATGCCATCCGAAGGCATCCCATTTTGCTTTCAAGGGTTCGAGCGCCATAACTTGTTCCGTGTCTCCGTCTATTTGCAAACGGTTTCTGTCCACAATTGCACAGAGATTATCCAACTTCTTATGAGTAGCAAACATCGCAGCTTCCCACACCTGGCCTTCATCGAGTTCGCCGTCTCCAAGTAAAGTATAAACTCGATAGTTTTTCTTATCCATTTTTCCAGCCATAGCAATGCCGCATGAGATAGAAAGTCCCTGTCCGAGTGAGCCGGTTGAAACTTCAACACCAGGAAGCATGTAAGACGCGGGATGTCCCTGCAATCTGGATTTGTATTTTCGAAGGGTTTTCAGTTCACTTCTCTCAAAATATCCTGCATGAGCAAGAAGAGTATAAAGCAGGGGAGCAGCATGACCTTTCGAGAGAATGAATTTGTCCCGGTCTTTCCATTCAGGATTTTGCGGATCATACTTCATTTCATTGAAAAATAGCACAGCCCCGATATCTGCTGCAGAAAGCGAACCTCCCGGATGACCTGAGCCGGCTTCTGCGATCATATCCACAATGTCATAACGAATTTCCTCTGCTTTTCTCTTTAGCTGATCAATTTCAGTAATTCTTTCCATAGTTTCCTTGAAATATTTAATTCTTTATACAACACTTTAATTACCTTAAAGAGATAAATTCTTCAGGAATTTTTAGTTGCTCGTGAAATAAATCGTGTCAATAAAAAAAGCTATTAACTGCCATTATATATAAAATTTATCAGGTTTCTTGACAAACAAATAATTTATTTCATTAAATTTAAATATTTATTATGATAAATCAAAAGCTTGAAGGTTTGCAGATTATTGGTTTCTATGAAAACAGCCAACTCCTCGAAAGTGGTGTCGAGGTTGGGGACTGGCTTATGGAGTATAACGGTGAGCCCATAGAGAGCAAAGAGCAGCTTACAGAATTGAAACTTCGCTATCAGGGAATCACGAATATCATTATAAGGATCAAGCGTAATAATACTGACGAATACTTCCAGATATGGCCTGGCGAACTAGGTGTGTACCTTGCTGAAGTTGAGAAAAGCCCGGTAATAAAAAAAGACGCCGTACGCATTGACAACATCAAACGCATGGAAAAGAAAACGGGGCTGGAGAATACTTTTTTTACATCAGTTAAGGAAATTTTTACTCATTTTGAGATCGATATAGACTATCATGTACTGCTATGTCTTTCCGGTTATCCATTCAGATTGCAGTTCCGTGAAGATTTTTCTCTAGATATTTTTGATCCTACAGAAGGATATGACTGTGCATCATTCCTATTCAACAATCTTGGTCTTAAATGGGAAATCCATAAAAATAAGACAGAGAAATCCATAAAAAAGATCATTTTTAAAAGCATCGACAGCAATATTCCTGTTCTTGCCCGAAACCTATATGGGAAAGATGAATGGGGGATCATTGCCGGTTATCAAAATAATGGTGATGAACTCTTCTGCAGAAGTTTCAGCGACAAAACACTGGATTATTCCATTGCCCCGAACACTCCTTCAACAGTAATAATATTTAAAGAAGCGCCCTCATTACCCGGTGAATCAGGAGATATTAAGGACCTCATGGAACAGATCGTTGCTGCTCTACACGTAGCTGAGGAGCTTCTGAACGCTGACGAAGCAAATGGTTATTATCTCGGAAATATGGCTCTTCAGAAATGGCAAGAAGCACTGGACAATCAGGATTTCTTCGAAAAACTCTCTGAGTATGAATATGACCTCATCTGCAAGATCAACTGCCAACTTTTCGATAGATACAGTTACAATTGCCAGCTTGCTTCTGAATTATTCTCTGATATAATTCGCATTTTTGAAGAATCAAAAGAACATCTGAAACGACTCAGTAAATTCTACAAAGCAGAATCAAAAGTATTGGGAGATTGCCAGCGATTCATTCCAAAAACTTCAGAAGAAAATCTTAAACATTACTGGAATAAAAAATCCCGAAGCAATGAGATCGTAGCACTGGTAAAAATTCAAAAAAAGAACCGTGAAATTATGGCAATAATGGAAAAACTCCCATTATTCAAAAATTCTGATATTGTTTGACAGCGCAAAAGCATTTTCAAGATTCTAACCAATAAATAAACAAGAAATCGTAATCAAAGGAGAACATAATGTTCACATCTTTATTATATGCTCAGGAAGCTACTGGTGAAGCAGCTCAGCAGACTGCTCAGGGTGGCGGCATAATGGGATTTTTACCCATTATTATCATGTTCGTCATCCTATACTTCCTGCTCATTAGACCTCAGCAAAAAAAACAAAAAGACATGGTTAAGATGCGTGATGATCTGCAGAAGAATGAAAAAGTCGTTACAAGCGGCGGCATAATCGGAACTATCTACAGCATCAAAGGCGATGTTGTTGTGCTCAAAATTGATGATAGCGTTAAAATTGAAGTGACCAAGAATGCAATTGCTACAAAATTCACAAATTAATAATGATTCAAAAGATTCGTTTATTCGGGGACGAGGTTCTGCGAAAAACAGCAGAACCTATCACCCCTGAAGATCCGAAAGCAGCACAAGTCGTTCAGGATCTGTTAGATACACTTGGTGCGAATGAAGAATTTGCACTTGCTGCACCACAGATTGGATATTCCTACCGTATTTTTATTATCAATCCTATCTGGATCGAGGATGAAGATAAACGTACACCAATGGTGTTTATTAATCCTGAATTGCTAGAATATGAGGGAGAACAGTTCATGCTTGAGGGTTGTCTTAGTTTTCCTGAAATATATGAAAAAGTCAAACGGGCACAGATAGTGAAATTCCGAGCGCAGGATCTTCATGGAAAATGGAAAAACTACACAGGACGAGAGTTGTTTGCCCGAGCAGCACAGCATGAAAATGATCATCTCGATGGAATTCTTTTTGTAGATAGAATTTCTTCAATAAGAAGAAAATTACTGCATGGAAAACTTAAGAAGATGGCATCAACAACCAAAAACGGAGTTAATGTTGGGTGAAACGGATTGAAAAAATAATCTTTATGGGAACTCCCGAATTTTCAGTTCCCACACTCAAAAAACTTCTACAAGATCGCAGAAAACCACAATTAGTCATAACTCAACCGGACAGGAAAAGGGGAAGAGGACAAAAGCTTTCACAATCACCAGTTAAGGAATTTGCACTTGAGCATGATTTGGAAGTGTACCAACCTCATTCTGTAAATACTCTTTCTTCACTCGAAAAGATTCAAGCATTTGAACCGGATTTGATCGTTACCGCTGCGTTCGGAAAAATTCTGAAAAATAAGATTTTGAGTATTCCAAAATACGGTTGTATCAACCTACATCCCTCTCTCTTACCAAAATACCGGGGACCTTCTCCAATCAACTGGGCACTCTTTCACGGAGATTCTGTTACAGGCACAACAGTTTTCTATATGAATAGTAAAATGGATGCAGGTGATATTATACTTCAGGGTAGGTTGTCCATTCAGCATGATGATAACTTCATCACTCTTTCCAAAAAATTAAGCGAAAAGGGTGCAAATGACATTGTGGAAGCGATTTCTCTTATTGAGCAGGGAAAGGACTCACCAGTCCCTCAAAACGATCGATATGCAACCTATTCGCACCTGATTACCCGTAAAAATCGCCAAATTAAGTGGCACCAAACTGCTGATGAGATAAATAATCAGATACGGGGTCTTGCTCCACAACCCGGAGCATTTAGTTATCTTAAAGAAAAAGAGATAAAAATTTTGAAAGCAACTCCAACTTACAGGGAGCATTCATCGGTGGGGAGGATCGTAGAAATTGAGAAACAAGAGGGATTTCTTGTTTCCACAGGATACAGATTGCTTCTTGTGAGAGAAATAAAACCTCAAGGAAAACCCGCAATGTCCGCATATGCCTACAGCTTAGGCGTAAAAATACTTCATGAAAGATTCAAAGACAAACTCAAAACCGGCTGGTAAAGCTCTTTTCCTCTGGCTTTCAACGATCAGTCTTATTCTGTTGATGGTGGGAGTTACTGCGTTGTGGTATTTCATCTCCCCGCGACTTCATGAATTCAACGAGGCATTCCCCTTTATCCTTCTTACCGCGCTGAGAATATTTTTCTTCTTTCTTGTGGTTGGTTCCCTACTCGTGCTGCTAACAGCAATTTTTGAGAGAAATTTCATCATCGCAAAGTTCGCAACACATATGTTCATCCGGATTATGTATCCCGTATGTGTGTTTTTTGGTTCGCTCACAGGTATTCCTGAAGAGCATATTGGGGAATCCTTTGTAAGGGTTAATGATACTTTTATTCGTTCTCTGCGAAAGAAATTCGATCCCAAAAATACGCTGGTACTCCTACCTCATTGTCTGCAGGATACATCATGCCCTATCAGAATAACGGTTGATCCCTCAAATTGTAAAAGGTGCATGCGCTGCGATATTGGGAAAGTGCTGGAACTCTGCGATGAGTTTGGTGTCGATGTTTCTATCGCGACCGGAGGTACTCTTGCACGTAAAATTATTATTGATAAAAAACCAAAAGTGATCATTGCTGTAGCTTGTTATCGTGACCTGGTTTCGGGAATTCGTGATGCCTATCCTATTATGACACTTGGCGTTTTCAATCTACGTCCCAACGGACCCTGCATCAATACTCACGTGAATATCGACACGCTAAGAAAAGCCCTTGAATCTGTAGTAATACAACCAGTATAATCATTTAAGGATAAGTGGCAATGCAATTTAACGGACATTCAATCAATAAAATTTCCGATGCTATATGGGAAATTCCACGTGTTGGAGAGATGACTGTTCCTGCACGGTTTTATGCGACAGAAAAAATGCTCCCACAGATTTTTAAAGACAATGCACTTTCCCAGCTTATCAATGTTGCACATCTTCCCGGAATTCAAAAATATGCAATGGCAATGCCTGATATTCACTATGGATACGGCTTTCCTATTGGTGGAGTGGCAGCATTTGATGTTGACAATGGAATAATCTCACCGGGTGGTGTTGGGTACGATATCAACTGCGGAGTGAGATTTTGCAGGACAAATTTATCATATAGTGATATCAGAGATAATATTCCAAAAATTGTAGAAGGATTCTA
>Ga0222638_1000866_pt1 | contig 9985 bp, 6 predicted proteins | sample AntAcemetagen183_FD_181153 | JGI IMG/M metagenome (GOLD analysis project Ga0222638, IMG submission 181153) | Saline water microbial communities from Ace Lake, Antarctica - #183 | ecosystem: Environmental > Aquatic > Non-marine Saline and Alkaline > Saline | place: Antarctica: Ace Lake | collected...
CCATTTGGATCTGCTGTGCAGTAACAGCTTGCATCATTAAGGCCTGGATTCCAACCTTCTTTTGCGGCCCATTCAATGGCAACCTCAACTTCCTTTCGGTGCATTGTTCTGATGGTGTATTTTTTATTTTGCATTGGAAAGTCCTGGTTCTTTGGGCCAGGATTTTTACTTGAAAGCATTTTTAAAAGTTCCCTCACGGTTTTAAGTTACGGATTTTGGATTCATCATTAATTAAGAGGATACGTCCGGTGGTTTGTTCTTGCTGTTGATCATCCAGCACTTTTCGGACAATTTTGGCCAAATCCAACTTTACGATGGGTTTATAAGCAAACGCCTTTATTCCGATGTCTTTCGCTGTTTCATCGTCAATAAACAAAATTCGCTCGGTGCCACAAGGTAATTCCTCTGATTCATATGGGCGATGTGCTCCACGCTTTCTGGTTATGGGCAAGTAAATAGTAAAGACAGTTCTCGCGCTTAACGTGCTATCCACCGTGATTTTACCTTCATAACTTTCAACGATGCCATAGACCATGGCAAGCTGACCACATAACATTTTAGGAAAGATATCAAGAAAGCCGCAGTAACAATGCTAACGCCTTGTGCCATATTTGGCGATACTCTTGATTTAAGGCTTCTTGCATTATTGTTAATTCCGGTCATATTCAACCATCATAATGGTATTATTAATATTTCCAAACCTCCAATGACTTAAAGATAAAAAATATTCTTGAGCACCGGAAAACACGTTCCTCGTTGCTTTTTTTTCAATCTTCAATTTATTTGTCCAGCACCTCCCGCACCTTGTGTGCCAGTTTCTCCGGTGAAAACGGCTTTTCGAGAAAATTAAGTCCCGGCGCCAAAACACCGTGATGAACAATAGCGTCGTCCGTGTACCCAGACATGTAAATTACCTTCATCTGCGGGTGGAGAAGTTCCAACCGTTCCGCTGTTTCCTTACCGCCCATCTTGGGCATCACCACATCAGTGATCATCAGATCAATGGTTCCCTCATGTTCGTTGCTTATTCTCAAGGCATCTTCCCCGTTTTCAGCCTCCAGAATCTTGTATCCCCTGTGCTTAAGAACTGTTCGCAGAAGTTTTCGAAGGCTATCCTCATCCTCTACAATCAAAACGGCCTCAGAACCGCTGAGGTCGTGTATAGGTGTTATTTCCTTTTCCTCTGCCTTAACATCTCCCTTCATCTTGGGCAGATAAATCTTGAAGGTGGAACCCTGTCCAGGCTCGCTGTAGACCCATATAAACCCATTGTTTTGTTTGATAATGCCGTAGATCGTGGACAGGTCCAATCCCGTGCCCTTGCCTTTCTCCTTGGTGGTGTAGAAAGGCTCAAAAATGTGTTCCCGGACTTCTTTGTCCATCCCACTACCGGTATCACTTACAGCCAGCATCACATAAGAGCCTGGCCACTCTTCAACAATACCGTGCCTGCTAAAATAGTTCTCGTCCAGATCCATGTTAGCCGTTTCAATGGTGAGCTTGCCTCCAAAGGGCATGGCGTCCCTGGCATTGACCACCAGGTTCATGATCACCTGCTCCAATTGTCCGGAGTCTATCATTACCTTCCATAAGGCAGATTCCGGCTTCATCATAATCTCAATATCCTCTCCAATCAGGCGGACAATCATCTTCTCTATACCTGTCATTGAGTTATTCAGATCCAGAGCCTTAGGCTGGGCAATCTGTTTGCGGCTGAAGGCCAGAAGCTGTCGGACCAAAGCGGCTGCCTTTTCCCCGGCCATCTTAATTTCTTCTATTCCCCTGCATAAGGATTCATCCTTGTCGACAGTCATTAACATAAGCTCAGCATTAACGGTGATGATGGTCAGCATATTGTTAAAATCATGTGCCACACCGCCTGCCAGGGTGCCGATGGCCTCCATTTTCTGAGATTGAATAAGCTGTTTCATAAGGCGCTTGGATTCCGATATATCAATATATGCCGCCCGTGTACCTGTTACCGTGCCGGAATCATCTTTTTCAGGTAGCTTATGGAATGTTGTATTTATGACCCGCCCGTTTTTTGCCACCAGATCTCTTTGCTCTTCAATTAAACTGCCGTTTGTTGCAAGTTGATAACCGCCTTTACTTGATTTATGTCTCGATTCAGGAGTATATAAATTATCAAGCGGTTGCCCGACAACTTCATCTTTAGAATAACCGGTTTTATGCAGGAACAGCTTGTTAATGTCAGCAATTATCGGTAACGAATTACGATCTTCAGTGATCACGTACATAATCGGCGCATCATTAAAATGGTTATAATGTTTTATTCTATTCCTTTGCTCTAACTCATTGATCTGGTATCTTTCAGTGATGCGTCCCAATCTCTCGGCAATGGCGTTGATTAAACTTCTTTCTTCCTTGAGAAAAGGTTCCTCATCTGTTTTATGTTTTTCCTCTAACTGATAAACTTCCAAAACCCCCATTCGTTTGTCATGTAAAAAGATATCACTTGAAAGTTTCCGGTTAGTTTCCTTAAATTTTTTTGTTTTGTATTCTTTTCCATCCAGGAAGATGCGGGAACAAGTATTTTCCGGATACAACAGGGAGAGAGGAATTAAATCAACCGTACCCTGAATTAACTCATCCAAGGAAATATCAGGAATTTCATCAAGTTTAGAGATACCATATAAGCAATTCAGTTCCTTGACGCGCTCGTTAAGATCCTCCGTTTTCTTTTTCAGTGCTTCCTTCGTCCACTTGTGCTTAGAGCTTTCAATGATTTTCCACCTGTTTTCCTGTTTGACAAGAGCGAATTGATGATTGGAAATTACATCCATGATTTCGGTTGCCCCACATTTGTCAAGAGAATAGGAACAAACCGCAAGCATTTTATAGTTCCCAATGACCTTATTTACTATTTCTTCATACTCCGTAAAACCTCTCCAATCCTTATCTTCAAGCCAAAAAGTATTTCCTGTAAGGCGAAGCCCGTCAAATCCTCTTTCCAGAGCTTGTTTCTCTTTCTCAACCCAGCTATCCAGAATTTCGTCAGCATCGAACTTCCCTGATTTAGTATACCACTGGCTATAATCCAGGATCTCTATCTGACCTTTTTCGATATAGTCATCCAGATTCCTCGTCACTTTTTTTAGGCTCGCCTTTGCTTTTTTAGCATTTAGAGGTTCAGCAGTAATCCACATGCAGAATTCATTGTTTTCCAATCCTGCTTTGAAATAAGGAACCAGAATATCAATCAAATCCTCGGGGGTCTGGTAAAATTGACAGAAATGGGTGCCCCAGGAAACATTACCAATAATATTGATTCCTGTTTTTCTAAGCTCTTTTTCCATTATGGGTTCCTCTTTTCATTTCCTGCAAGACGATATTTATTTTCAGATGCTAATTCGTTGAGGGCTTTTTTTCACTCTGCGATTTACGGGCAGCTTTATTGATAACACTGTAAAGTGCTTCCATCCTGGATGCCGGATACTGGATACTGGATTCTGGTTGCTGGTTGTTTTGTCTGCTTTCTGACTTCTGACTTCTGTCTTCTGACCTCTGATTTCTGACCTCTGACTTCTGACCTCTGACCTCTGACTTCTGACCTCTGACTTTTGTCCTCTGCTTTCTGACTTCTGTCCTCTGACTTCTGTCCTCTGACTTCTGTCATCTGACTTCTGTCCTCTGACTTCTGTCATCTGATTTCTGACTTCTGTCCTCTGTCTTCTGTCTTCTGTCCTCTGACTTTTGTCCTCTGACTTCTGTCTTCTGTCCTCTGACTTCTGTCCTCTGACTTCTGTCCTCTGTCCTCCGACTTCTGTCTTCTGTCCTCTGACTTCTGTCCTCTGTCCTCTGACTTCTGTCATCTGTCCTCTGTAACCTCGCCATTATCATCATAAATATCCATATCAGGGTAAAGTTTTTTGGCACATTCAGGACAAATTCCATGGCTGAATTCGGTGCCGGAATGTTTATGAATATATGATTCGATTTGATTCCAGTATCCCTTGTCATCACGAATCTTTTTGCAATATGAGCAAATGGGAAGGATACCCCTCAGGGTTTTAATTTCATCCAGTGCGCTTTGAAGCGCTTCATTTGCTTCCTGAAGACGGAGATTTTTGTCTTCGAGCTCTTTCACTAAATTCCTCATTGTCAGGTGCGTTTTTACTCGGGCCAGCACCTCTCCAGTGTTAAACGGTTTAGTAATATAGTCCACACCCTCCGCTGAGAACCCTTTCAATTTGTCTGCGACCTCATCCAAAACACTGATAAAAATGACGGGAATGGAACGCGTTTTTTTATCCGCTTTAAGCTGGTGGCACACTTCCAACCCATCCATGACGGGCATCTTTATGTCCAGAAGAATGAGCGCCGGCGCTTTGGCTTTCACACTGCGCAACGCTGTCTCACCGTCACTCGCGGGGCGAACTTTGTAGCCGGCATTGCTCAAAATATCGGACAGCAATCGCAGATTGGCTGTCGTGTCATCGACAATAAGGATTTCATCATGGGCTATCGATGCAGGTTCAATCATGATTTTTTAGATCTCCTTTGAATCAACATTATCCAAAAGCTTAAGCAGCCTGGTGTACTGCAGGTTATCCACAATGCCCAACAAACGCTCAGCAAGTTTCTCGTTAAAAACCCTGACTCGGCTGACCGCGTCAAGGCAAAGATGCCTGTCCAGCAGTTCAACAGCGCTCAGCAGATCCCTGATTAAGTCCGGCGGCAGAGTCTGCAGGTCTGATGTCTGCAATTCGAGATCCTTTCCTTCATCTGTCGCTTTTTCTTCAGAATATAGGAATGTCACCCCCAGGTGTTTTGCAATGGCATCGAAAATTTCGTTTTCCCTCAAGGGCTTGCGGATGAATTCGTCACAGCCGGCGGCAAGAATTTCTTGCCGCTCTTCTTCAAGGGCGTGAGCCGTCACCGCTACGATCTTTGTGTTTCGTCCAGCTTGGGTTGCTTTGATGCGCCTGGTTGCTTCCATCCCGTTCATTACCGGCATGCGGATATCCATAAAAATCAAATGGGGACGCCACTCTTTGCAAGTTGCCACCGCCTCCCGGCCATTAACTGCCTCGCGCAAGTCAAATCCCAGCGGTTCAAGTGTCCGGCGCAGCAGCAAGCGGTTTTCAGGCTGGTCCTCAGCGATGAGAAGACGATAGCGTGGTTGTCCCCCTGCCAATCCTGTTACGCGATCGCGTCGAATAGCTGCGGGCATTGCCTTAGCAGAAAGAATGCTCATGGGAATATCAAAGTAAAATATCGATCCACTGCCCGGTTTGTTATCAAAACCGAGCTGTCCGCCCATTAATTCTACATTCTGTTTGCTAATAACCAGACCCAGACCGGTTCCTCTTTCCTTGGTTGGCCGTTCGTCCAATTGAACGAAAGGCTCGAATATCCGATCCCGATTCTCATTGCCGATTCCAATCCCGGTGTCCTCCACCTCAAAGCGTACCCGTATCTTTTCTGCCTCTACTTGGCCGACGTAGTTTTTCTGGGACACGGTTTCTTGCTTTCCGGGGATGACGCGCAGAATCACCCCCCCCAGCCGGTGTGAATTTGATGGCATTTCCGAGAAGGTTAATCAGTACCTGACGCAGTTTGCCGGCATCAACAACAACATACCGGGCAAAATTATCAGACATTTCCAGTGTGAATTCCAGTCCCTTTTCTGTTGCCCTGGAATGCATCAACATACGTATGTCGCTAATAAGATAATGCAGATCCGTATCGTTCTCTTCCAACACGATTTTGCCGGACTCGATTTTGGCAATATCAAGAACGTTGTTGATCAGCTCCAGCAGGTGCTCGCCGCTACGCGCAATGATGTCCAGAATCGTTTTCTGGTCCTTGGTGGCATCCGGGGCATTTCTGAGCTGCCGTGAGAAGCCGAGCACCGCATTCAGTGGGGTGCGTAGTTCATGGCTCATATTGGCCAGAAACATGCTCTTGGCCTGGTTGGCCGTTTCGGCTTGCTCCTTTGCCTTTGTTGCGCGTATGCGGGCGCGATGCATCGCTTCGCTCATGCCGGAGATCATCGAGCAGCTCACAAAGAAGACCGACATGGCCAGCCATTCGACCGAGGACATATACCCTTGTTGTATCCAATAGTAACACAGGAGTGCAGAAATGACGGTTGCCAGCAGACCGGCAGGCAAACCCCCGATGATAGCTGCAATCATCACGGCGGGATAATACGTAAGATAGGGAATTCCCCTCCCAAGGTCCCCAAAGAATGCTGCTCGCAGAGCCGATAAAGCTGCGACGATAAATATGGCGATAACAAGATTCAGCCATACCTTTCGAGTTATGATCTTTCTATCCATGGGTTATTCTCCGGGGCGATAATCTGATATTGCTTTTTTCAATCTTCAATCAATGGTCCGGACCTGGCTTTGAAAAAGTGGGGTTATATGTATGGATACCGTAGTCTTTACAACGTATGATAATGCTCTTGCGTGGCCTCGCTTCCCGATCCCGTTCCGGTTAAGGGACGGGGAGGGCAGGCCTCAATCGTCAATTTATTTGTCCAGCACCTCTGGCAATTGATCAGTGCCAGCAGCAGCATCGGCCAATACTTGTTGAATACATTCCGAAGGGTGATTTCTCCAAGATTCTTCTATGGGCCGACCTTTAGATATTTCAGGCATTCGTGCACACTCTGGTAGTTCAGCGGGATGGTCCAACCGCTACACAAGGCGGATACCGCCGCCTTTGAGTCTGAAGGCATCTCAATTAATTTGATGGCAACCTTTTCAGCCAAAGGATCGGGGGTATGCTTGATTTTAGCCATGGGCCATTCGGGGTACTCGCGCGTGGAACGTAAAAAGGACAAATGTAAATGATCGCCACCGTTTTCATTAATGACACGGAAATCAGCGAGGTTTATTTTTCCTTCCATCTGCATCCGTTCCAGCGTATCTGTCCTGACGGTGCCGGCGTCTACTTTTCTATCTCTGACGGCATACACAACCGCATCATGGGTGCCTCCGAACTGTAAGGAGGTAAAATCGGAAAACGGATCGAGACCCGCCTCTTTCATCTCTCTCCACGCCATGAGCCAGCCCCCAAAGGATGTCTTTTCCACACCCATAAAACTTTTGCCTTTGAGGTCAAGCATGTTTTGGATATCCTGGCGGTTCTTCAAACAAAAAATAACGCCGCCGAATGTGGTGTAAGTCCCGCTCAGTCGCTTGTTTTTCAAGGTGGCAATCCGATTGACTCCATACTTGATTTCCAATTCAACATAAATTGATGGATTGGTCAGTATGAAGTCAACCGCTCCCTTTTCTACCATCGGGGTGATATGATCGAAATCGATGGGAACGATTTCAAACCTTTGGCCGGGTAAGGCCTCTGTCAAATAATCTGCGGTGGGAGACCATTGTGCCAGGCAATGTTCGACGCCTCTTTTCGCCAACACTCCAATTTTTACGGTTGAATCGGTAGCGCATGCAAAATTAGCCATTAGGGTTACGGCAATGAAAGTAAACAGAATAATAAGGGCGTTTAATTTGATAAAATTTTTCATAATTCTCTCCATTTGAAAACTTGTTAATGGTTAATATGGGTTTGTCGTCTATGCATTTCTATATTTTATCAGGTTGATATCGTTCACCGGGCGAGGGTTTCTACCATTTTTCAAAGGTCTCAATTCAAAAATGGCGATAAAGATAGCCAAACAATCGTCCAATCAACCAAAAATCATCTAAATACCAAGTTCCAAATATTCAACACGCGGCGCAAGCGCCTGCGCTGCGCGTGACCAAAACCCTCCAGGGCGAGATATCGTTTGGATTTTCGAATTTTGGGTATTGTGATTTGTTTGTCATTTGGAATTTGTGATTTCATGTTTTCAATCTTCAATCGTCAATCGTCAATTCACTTGTCCAACGCCGCCCTGACCTTGGCGGCCAGCTCTTTTTTCGAGAAAGGCTTTTGAATGAAGTTGACACCCTCTTCCAGTACCCCCCGGTGGGCGATCACATTGGACGTGTAGCCGGACATGAACAGGGTCTTTATATCCGGATTGATGGCGTGTAGACGCTCGGCCAAATCACGACCATTCATTTCGGGCATGATCACGTCGGTGATGATCAAGTGAATGTTGTCCGCATGTTCCTTTGCCAAACCCATGGCCTCGCCCGGGGTTCTGGCGGCCAGCACGTTGTAACCAAGGCCGTCAAGGATTCTGTTGGCCAGTTTCAGGATGGAAAATTCATCCTCCACCACCAGAACGGTTTCGCCGCGTCCTTTAAGGATTTCCGCCGTGCTTTCCACGCTTATCTCCTCGGCTTTGCCTGCATGGCGCGGCAGGTAAATCTTAAAGGTCGTTCCTTTTTCCGGTTCGCTGTATACATTGATGAACCCGTCATTCTGCTTGACGATGCCGTAGACCGTGGCCAGCCCCAGGCCGGTGCCCCGGCCCACCTCCTTGGTGGTAAAAAACGGCTCGAAAAGTTTATCCAGTGTGTCCTTGTCCATGCCGCAGCCGTTGTCGCTGACGGCCAGCAGAGCAAATTCCCCGGGAATAAAACCGGCGTGATCGGCGCAATAGGCTTCGTCCAAGGTCACCTGATCCGTCTCGATGGTGACTTTGCCCACGCCGGCAATGGCGTCCCGGGCGTTGACGCACAGGTTGGCCAGGATCTGGTCGACCTGGGAGGGGTCCATCTTGACCGGCCACAGCTTTGCTTTAGGATGCCAGGCGAGATCGATGTCCTCGCCGATGAGCTGCCGCAGCAACTTGAGCATTTCCTCTAAGGTTTCGTTAAGATCGAGTACCTTGGGGGCAACGGTCTGCTTGCGGGCAAAGGCCAGCAGTTGGCGGGTAATGTCTGTGGAACGCTTGGCGGCAATGAGGATTTCCTCGAGATCGGCATGCAGCGGATCCTTCGGGTCCACCTTGTCCAGGGCCAGTTCCGTATAACCCATGATCACGCTGAGGATGTTATTGTAATCGTGGGCCACGCCGCCGGCCAGCCGCCCCACGGATTCCATCTTCTGGGCCTGTATAAACTGCGCTTGCAGGTTCAACCGATCGGTGATGTTCCGCCCAATACCCAACACTCCAGCGAGTTGGCCATCACTTTTATACATTGGTGTCTTTATAGTTTCAAGGATTTCACGATGCCCATCAGCAAAAGTAATTTCCTCCTCGTTTTTGCTGGGCTTTCCTTTAGCCATTGCTATTTTATCATGCTTTCGGTAAAAGTTTGCCAATTCCTTGTCTAAGAAATCGTAATCCGTTTTCCCGAGGATATCCTTCTCTTTTGCGCCAAATAAACTTTCAAATCTCGAATTGCAGGAAAGGTATATTCCCTGAGGATCTTTCAGCCAGACTAAATCTGGAATTGTTCGGATCAATGTTCTAAATTTTTGCTCATTCTTTCGAAGCGACTCCTCTGTCCGTTTACACTCGGTGATGTCATCAATAGCGTGGACGGCTCCGGTTAGCTTGCCCGATTTATCCAGGATCGGATCAACCGTAACCTGAAGCCAATGATCATCTACCGGAAGAGCAATGCTTTTCCTCTGACGCTCTTTCTTCATGGATGACATAGGACATTCGGGTATGGGTTTGTTTGTACCGTGCACCAATTCCCAGCAATGTCTGCCGATAATTTCATCCTGTGTTTTACAAAATAGCAGCTCTGAGGCTTTGTTGCATCGAAGGATTCGACAGTCCAAGTTTAGAAGGAATACGGAACTGGAGATGGCATCAAAGGTGCTTTGCCACTGCGAGGCCATGGAAACCGCTTTTGCCTCAACGTCCCTGAGCCGCAGAAGAGACTTTATTGTTGCAATCAGCACCAGCGGTTCAACCGGTTGAGCAAGATAGCCGTCGGCGCCGCCTTCGAGTCCCTTCACCGTTGCAGTCGTGTCAGTATATGTTGCGGAAAGGTGCAGGACAGGAATCGTGATTAAGGAACGATATTCCTTGATCTGCCTGCAAACCTCAAAACCGTCTATATCCGGCAGATTGATGTCAAGGATGACCAGGTCG
>Ga0222638_1000867_pt1 | contig 9971 bp, 10 predicted proteins | sample AntAcemetagen183_FD_181153 | JGI IMG/M metagenome (GOLD analysis project Ga0222638, IMG submission 181153) | Saline water microbial communities from Ace Lake, Antarctica - #183 | ecosystem: Environmental > Aquatic > Non-marine Saline and Alkaline > Saline | place: Antarctica: Ace Lake | collected...
GATGGATCCACAATCAATAATATTCAAATAGTTGTTGATGTTGACGATAATTCAACTAAAATTTTGGAAAAAGTGAATACCGGAGCAGCTCTTTCGGTAGTTGGTGAATTAATAGAATCAGCAGGTAGTGGTCAAAATGTAGAAGTACATGCTAAGAATGTTGAGGTACTGGGAGTGGCAAATCCTGATGAATACCCACTTCAGCCAAAGAAACACTCACTGGAGTTTTTGCGTGAAAAGGCACATCTACGCTATCGTACTAATACCTTTGCCACTATTGCACGTGTAAGGCACAATATGATTTTTGCTATTCATAAGTTTTTTAACGATAGGGGATTCTATAATATTCATTCACCAATAATCACCGGATCAGACGCTGAAGGTGCCGGTGAAATGTTTCAGGTTACCACATTAGAACTTGATAATATCCCACATACTGATGACGGGAAAGTAGATTTTAGCAAAGATTTTTTTGGAAAAGCTACAAACTTAACTGTATCAGGTCAGCTTGAAGCTGAATTAGCTGCGCTTGCATTATCGAAGGTTTATACATTCGGCCCAACATTCCGTGCTGAAAATTCAAATACTGCACGTCATCTTGCTGAGTTTTGGATGATAGAACCCGAATTTGCATTTGCTGACATTATTGATAATATGGATCTTGCCGAGGATATGTTAAAATATGTAATTGCTTATGCTCTTGAACATTGTATGGAAGATCTTGCTTTTCTGAGCAACCGTTTAACAGATGAAGAAAAGAATAAAAAGGCAGATGATCGCTCAATGGAACTTATTGAGAAGTTACGCTTTGTTATAGATCAACCATTTGAGAGGCTGACATATACCGAGGCAATTAAAATACTGTTGAATTCTAAACCCAACAAGAAGAAAAAATTTCAGTTTGTAATTAATGGTTGGGGTGCCGATTTACAATCGGAGCACGAAAGATATTTAGTAGAGAAACATTTTAAAAAGCCGGTTATTCTTACTGATTATCCCAGCTCCATCAAAGCTTTTTACATGAAGCAAAACGATGATGGAAAAACTGTTAGGGCTATGGATATTCTTTTCCCACAGATAGGAGAAATTGTAGGTGGTTCACAGCGTGAAGAAAACTATGATAAACTATACAATCGTATGAAGGAGATGGATATTCCTGAGGAGTCGATGTGGTGGTACCTTGAAACCAGAAAGTTTGGGACTGTTCCACATGCAGGCTTTGGATTAGGTTTTGAACGATTGATCCTGTTTATTACTGGCATGGGTAATATTCGTGATGTAATTCCATTCCCTCGCACACCTATGAATTGCGAGTTTTAGATATAAAGTGGAAATTTGGAGTTAGAAAAAGGGATGCGGTAGTAGTTTGCTATGGCTTAAAGAAGCTGAACAATAGAATAATAGAATAGTTGAATAATTGATTATTACACTATCGTTAATAACAATTTTAAAATTTTGCTAACCAAAATTGTGCCATAATAAAAATCTTGTTACATTTGTCTTCATTGAAATATTAATTACGACAAATGCTGAACCAACGATTACAGCAAAAATTACTTCAGAAACTTTCGCCACAGCAAATACTGCTGATGAAGTTATTACAAATACCAACTGTTGGTTTGGAACAACGAATTAAACAAGAAATAGAAGATAATCCTGCACTTGAAGTAGATTCTAATGAGCAGGAGGATAATGATCAGGATATTGAAGTTAAAGATGATGTAGGTGATACCGAACTGGATGACTTTAAGTCTACGGATGATGAATTCGACTTTAATGATTACATAAATGAAGATGATGTTCCATCATATAAACTGAAAACTAATAATTACAGTTCTGATGATGAGAGGAGGGAAATTCCTTTTGTCTCAGGAACAAGCTTTCACGAAAATCTTCAACAACAGTTGACCTTACGTCAGTTGAGCGAAGTAGAAAATCAAATTGGCACATATATTATTGGTAATATTGATGATTCCGGTTATCTCCATAGATCTATTGATGCAATTGTGGATGATCTGGCTTTTGCTCAAAATATTGATGCCAGCAAGTTGAATATTGAAAAGGTATTAATGATAATTCAAGAGCTTGACCCAGCTGGAGTAGGTGCAAAGGATCTTAAAGATTGTTTGTTAATCCAGCTAAACCGTATATTGGCAGAATCTCCATCTGAGAAGGTTGAACTTGCAATAAAAATTATTACAAGATATTTTAACGATTTCTCAAAAAAGCATTATCAAAAAATCATGAAAAGGGCTGAAATAAGTGACGAGCAGCTAAAAGAAGCGATGGATGAAATCCTTAAACTAAACCCTAAGCCCGGTAATTCGTTAAGTGAAACAACAAAAGAAAATCATTATGTAATACCCGATTTTACCATTGTTAATAATGGTGATAAACTTGAACTCTCTCTGAACTCATGGAATAGCCAGGATCTTAGAGTAAGTAGCTCATTTTCTAGTATAATGGATGCTGTTGGTAAACAAAAGAGAAGCAAGAAACAAAGAGAAGCTGCTTCATTTATAAAGCAGAAAGTTGATTCAGCTCGGTGGTTTATTGATGCAATACAACAACGCCAAAATACATTATATGCAACAATGAATGCAATAATGGAATACCAATACGATTATCTGCTTACAGGCGATGATACTAATTTGAAACCAATGATACTTAAAGATATTGCTGAAAAAGTAAATCTTGATATCAGTACCATATCACGCGTAGCTAATAGTAAATATGTTCAAACCCCGTTTGGTACATTGTTAATTAAGAGCTTTTTTAGTGAGTCGATGCAAAAAGAGGATGGTGAAACTGTTTCCACCCGAGAGATTAAAACAATATTAAAAGAGATTATTAGTGAAGAAAACAAAGAAAAACCATATACAGATGAATATCTTACGTCTAAATTAAAAGAAAAAGGATATCCAATTGCCCGAAGAACGGTTGCTAAATATAGAGAACAACTAAAAATTCCGGTAGCACGATTGCGAAAGGAACTATAACTGTTGTCAAGTTATCGTGTTGTATGTTTATCAGGTTGATATAACACAGCGACAGATGATAGCAATAACAACCTTACAATATCAACTATGAAAGCAGGTTTAGCAAAAATAATATCTATAATATTTCACCCTCTTCTGGTTCCAACATATGCGTTATTATTACTTATAAACCTTCAAACTCACTCAATACTTGCATTACCTCTTAACTATCGATATATAATTGTAGGCATTGTTTTTCTCACAACGTTTGTATTACCATCTCTAATTATATTTTTCTTATTAAAATTTAATAAAATAAAGAGTTTGCAAATGCTATCTCAACAAGAGCGTGTATTACCGATGATAATAATTACAGCTGCATTTTATACTACTTACTATTTGCTTAAGCAAACCTCCGAAAGCGGTATAATGGCTCTTTTTATGATTGGAGCCACAATGCTTGTCCTTATCGCTCTGATAATTAATTATATAACAAAAATCTCTTTACATTTAACAGCATGGGGAGGTGTGTTTGGCACTTTTCTGGGAATGGCAATTATATTTCATTTTAACTTAACCATGTTACTGTACATAATTATATTAGTAACTGGAATTGTTGGTACGGCTCGTCTAAAACTTAATGCACATACTCCCGTACAAGTTTATAGTGGGTTTTTCCTCGGCGCAGGTGTTATGTTACTGTTGTTTTATATGATTTGAGAAGAAAATGACGTTATTTGGTATAGCTGCTAATATTAACTATTCCCACTAAACTCTAATAAAAAAGCTTTAATAAAATCGTTAAGGTCGCCATCCATTACATTTTGCACATTAGATGTTTCGTAATTTGTACGAACATCTTTAACTAATTTATAAGGATGCATTACATATGATCGTATTTGCGAACCCCATTCTATTTTCTTTTTATTTCCTTCAATCTGTGCCCTAGCATCTTGTTTTTTGCGGAGTTCAATTTCATAAAGTTGCGAGCGAAGCATTTGCATTGCTTTTTCACGATTTTGTAATTGAGAACGAGTTTCCTGGCATTCAATTACAAGCCCCGAAGGTTCATGATGTAACCTTACTGCTGTTTCTACTTTGTTTACATTTTGTCCACCCGGACCACCTGATCGAAAAGTGTCCCAACTTATTTCACTAGGATTAACTTTAATTTCTATTGAATCGTCAACAACCGGATACACATATACTGATGCGAATGAGGTATGTCGGCGGTTAGCTGAATCAAATGGTGATAGACGTACCAGACGGTGAACACCGTTTTCACCTTTTAGATATCCAAAGGCAAATTCTCCGCTAAACTGTAAAGTGACTGATTTTATTCCTGCTACATCACCTGCGTGATAATCAAGCTCTTTAACCCTAAAGTTATTTCGCTCACCATATCTAATATACATTCGCATGAGCATCTCTGCCCAGTCCTGACTTTCAGTGCCTCCTGCTCCCGGGTTTATTTTTAGAATAGCATCAAAAGCATCTTCCTTATTGCTGAGCATTTGTAAAAACTCCAGATTGGCAATGACATTATTACTCACGTCGAATTGATCATCTAGCTCCTTACGTGTTGCTTCATCAATTTCAAAAAATTCTTCCAATACGATCAGGTCATCAAATGATTCCTGAGCATTGTTGAATGAATCTACCCAACGTTTTTTTACCTTGATTTTTTTTAGATGTTGTTCTGCTGCTTTTGGGTCATCCCAGAATTGTGGTGATTGAGTTTTTTCTTCCTCCTCATCGATTTCCATTTTTTTTCGGTCAATGTCAAAGATACCCCCTTAAGGCTTCAAGCCTTCCTTCAAGTTTTTTTCTGCCTTCTGTTGTAAACATTCTGCTCTATTGTTAGATGGTTTAATTGTTAAATTGCTTGCCCTACCGAAGTATGACTAAAGAGGGTTATGTGGTTTCTAAAACTTACATATGTGCTATAATTCACCTTTAATGACTTTCCAAACCAACTCGGGCTGAAATCCTTTTTGTTGAGCATATGCTACCAACTTATTATTTCGGCGGAATTCATTATCATCATCTATTTTCTTTGATGATAGTACGGCTTTCAGCGTTTTCAGGTATTCTGCTTCATCCAATGAATTTAGAGCAATTTGGATAGTTAGCTCCGGAATTTGTTTTTGATGAAGAGCATAACTAATTTTGTTTCTTCCCCATCGATTGTTCCGTAGTTTTCCAATGGCATAAGCAAATGTAAATCGTTCTTCGTTAACGAAGTCTTCCTTTTTTAATCTTAGGATAATTTCTGAGACAATCTTTTCGTTAACGTTCCAGCTTTTTAGTTTCATTTTAACGTCAAAGATCGAACGTTCCTGATATGCGCAAAATTTACGTGCTTTTTCCAGTAAAAATGAATGTTCGGGTGCCATAATAGTTGTTTATACTAGTCTTGAAAATAGTGAAGTGTTATATCAAATGCAAGTACTTCATCGGATCCGATACTTCCTGAACCATTTGTCCCATATGCCAAACCTGAGGGTATAATAAGTTGAATCTTACCGCCTTCACCAAGTAACTGTAGCCCTTCCTGCCACCCTTTTATAACTTGAAAAAGCCCAAATGTTATATATTCATTTTCATCAAATACAACACCGTTAAGAGTGTATCCCACATATGAAACAGTAACTTGAGAATTGATTGTAGGATGGTCATTAGCTCCGGGTTCTTCAATTATATAGTATAGTCCGGTTGAAGTAAATTGGCCATCTAATTCGTTTTCTATTGCATAAGCTTCAATTAGCACATGGTCAACTTCCGGTTGATTTACATCTTTTTTACATGATAAAATCACTAATGTTAAAAATAAAAAAGAAATAATTGTCGTAATACGCATTTTGATCATAATATTTTTATTAAAAAGCAAAATTACATTTTTAACCGGAATATGCAATGCAGCAATATTCTAAACAATTCTCCCTTATTTGTTAATATTGCTAGTATGTTATTAGCTTCTTTTTAATAACTTACCTACTAGTTCAGGAACACCATCTCCACCTTTTTTGGCAATTATATTAAGATTTGAAATGCCGGGTATCATAGTTGCATTCGGATCGATATAATATTTTGGAACTTTGTTACCCACAAAATTTATTAGGCTGGCAGCAGGGTATACAACCATTGATGTGCCAATTACAATAAAAATATCTGCTTCAGAAGCAATTGATATTGCTGTTTCAATCATTGGTACACTTTCTCCAAACCATACAATATGAGGCCGTAGTTGTGAACCCAATTCACAATTATCTCCATTTTTTAATTCCCAGTGATCAAGAGTATATATAAGGTCGGGGTTTTTAGTGCTTCTAACTTTTTTTAGCTCTCCATGTAGATGTAGTACTTTTGTTGAACCGGCACGTTCGTGTAAATCATCAACATTTTGTGTAATAATCTGTACATCATATTTATCTTCCAGTTTTACTAGCCACTTATGCCCTTCATTTGGCTCAACTTCAAACAATTGTTTTCGGCGCAGATTGTAAAACTCCAGAACCAGCTCCCTGTTATTTTCCCATGCAATTGGTGATGCAACCTCTTCAATTCTATTATTACGCCATAGTCCATCACTATCACGAAAAGTGCTAACGCCGCTTTCAGCACTTATTCCGGCTCCGGTTAGAACAACAATCTTTTTCATATTTAAATTTATTATTATCGTTAAAGGTAATATAAATCAGTATTCTTATCGTGGTTATAAAAAGGTGTCAAGAACAAGGCTTGCGAAGTTATTGATGCCTTTTTGTAGCCATGATATAAAAAAAGCGCTCCCCGAAGAGAGCGCCAAATACCTAAACAAGAATCGCAACCATTAATGATTAGGTAAGAACATTAGCTTATCTATTTTAGAAAAGCTTCATATCGTCTAATGTTTTCATTACTTCTTTTACAGAATTTGCTGAAGTTTCAAGAAGTTTCTTTTCGTCTTTGTCAAGATCAATTTCAATAATTTCTTCAACACCATCTTTACCCAGTTTAACAGGTACACCAAGGTAAACATCTTTTAAACCATATTCGCCATTGAGGCACGCACAAAGAGGAACGATTTTTTTCTGATCATCAACAATAGCTTCAACAAGTTGTGCTGCAGCCGCTCCAGGAGCATACCATGCGCTTGTTCCCATTAGATTTACAAGTTCGCCGCCACCTTTTTTAGTTCTTTCAACAATCTTGTCAATTTCGTCTTTTCCTAATAGTTGAGTTATAGGGATACCATTTACAGATGTATATCTTGGTAGTGGTACCATAGTGTCACCGTGACCTCCAAGCAACATAGCATGTATATCAATGGGAGCTACATTTAAAGCACTTGCAAGAAATGCGCGATAACGTCCTGTGTCAAGTGTACCTGCCATTCCAAACACTTTTCTTGAAGGTTTGTTTGAAGCCAGATACGCAGCATACGTCATAACGTCAAGCGGGTTACTTACTACTATAATGATTGCATCAGGTGAATACTTAATGGCTTTTTCTGTAACATCTTTTACTATTGATGCGTTTGTTTTTATCAAGTCATTACGCGACATACCGGGCTTACGCGGAATACCAGATGTGATAACAATTATACCGGAACCTTTGGTTTTCAAATAATCGTTAGTTACACCTGTAACACGTGTGTTAAAATGATTAATGGCAGCAGTTTGCCATATATCAAGAGCTTTTCCCTCAGCAATACCTTCTTTTATATCAACTAATACAACTTCTTTTGCAAGATCTTTTTGAGCAATTACATTAGCGCATGTAGCCCCAACATTACCAGCTCCAATAACAGTTATTTTTTGCATTTTATATGGTTTTATTTTTCGTTTTACTTTTTTATTCATTGGCGCAAATGTAGTAATATTTTAATATATAGATATGCTAAATATATCCATATTAACATACTATTGCTAATTTAGCAAGTGTCTAAATTGCCGAATGCAACAATTATTAAGCAATGATGTTATTAATAAAACATTTATATCCGAAAACACACACAATATAGCGTTATTTGATGTTTATTTGTGATTACATAAATTACATATCATTTTTAAATACATAATATAATTAAATCAATAGATGCAAAATCAAGTATTTACAATAACCGATAAACATCGTGCTGCTGCACGAATAATTTTCAATAGAGTGTTAGAGGATCATATACCAAAAAATATAATTACTGTAACCGGTGAAGTTGGAACAGGAAAATCAACGGTTTCCTATTTGGTTGCTAAACTTCTTAAAAAACAAGGAATCCGTGCTAAAATTATGGATCTTGATAATTATTATAAAATTCCACCAATCGATAGAAAAAAATGGAGATTGGATAATGGTCTTGAAAGTGTTGGTTTAGATGAATATGACTGGAATAAAATCTATGAAAATATTCAGGATTTTAAAAAAAGTAAAATAGCCAGTATGCCATTAGTTGATATGGTTACCGATTATGAAGATGAGCTTATTACAAATTTTGATGGGGTTGATTTACTCATTATTAAGGGGTTATATTCCATAAAATGTAAAGAATCAAGGCTAAAGGTTTTTATAGAACTATCCTATCAAGAGGCTTTGAAATACAATACATATGAGAGAATTGAAGAAACTGATGCCTTCCGTTTAAAGGTAATGTCGAAAGAGCAGGATATAGTTATGAAATTAAAAAAGGATGCCGATTTTTATATCGACTTTGATACTGAAAATTATCATTTATAGACTTAAAAAAGGAGCAATATTTTTGAAATATGCTCCTTTCTAGATTGCTTTTTTAACCTGCTTGCAAGTCTTCTGCTCCCGGTAGCATTCCTTCTAACTTTGAGGGATCATGTATCAGAACAGGTATATGTTGTGGGCATATCCAGTAGTTATTGTTTTTAAAATCAACAGCTACTAAGGGTACCTCTTGTTCGTTACGTTTGCAGAATAAGCAAACTTTTTCAGTATGATTTTCCATTTGTTTTCTATTTTGTATTTAAAAAATTTTTAAGGCGGCAAATATCTGAAATTATCTTATAGGTAGTACACTTGGTTCTTTATCATTCGAATAGAATTTGTAATATTGCAGTATAAGCGTGAAGGAGAATGGATTATCCTTAATTGATTTGTTTATATGCCTAACATTTTATTATAAATCATAAAATCGTTCAAATATGAAAATTATAAAGCAAATATTCTTCATACTAATAATTATTGTTGTTGTATTTGCAATGGCAAGTTATTTTTGGCTAAGATCAACTAAACCTGATTATTCGGGGATAGTAACTATGCAAGAACTTGAAAATAAGGTGGAAGTGATTTTTGATGATTATGGTGTACCACACATTTATGCTGAAAATTCACATGACGCATATATGGCATTGGGATATGTTCAAGCTCAGGAACGATTGTTTCAAATGGAGATGATAAGGCGTGTTACATCAGGAAGATTATCAGAGCTGCTTGGTGAAAAGTTTATCAATACTGATAAAACTATGCTTACACTTGGGATTCGGGAGATGGCCGTAAAAAGTGCTGACAAATTTTTTAATAGTACCAATGAGCAATATAAAAAAGAGACAATTGCCTACCTTGCTGGAATAAATAGCTTTATTGAAAATGGAACTTTACCCATTGAATTTACTTTGTTAAATTTTAAACCGGAGCTATTTAAACCTGTTGATGTATATACTGCCATCGGATACATGTCGTTATCATTTACATCGGCACTTTCGCAGGAGCCTATAGTTACCCGAATATTAGAGAATCTTGGTGAGGATTATCTTTTGGATCTTGATCTTGATTCGATTTCAAATAGCTTACATTATCCTAAATCTGGAGATTCCACAAAGCAATTGAGTAAATTGTCTTCCGTTATACAGCATATATTTGAGACTCTGCCTATCCCTGTGTGGTATGGCTCAAATAACTGGGTGTTAAGTAGCGACAGATCAAAATCGGGTAAGGTATTGCTTGCCAATGATACACATATTAAATATTCACAGCCGGCAGTTTGGTATG
>Ga0222638_1000871_pt1 | contig 9916 bp, 8 predicted proteins | sample AntAcemetagen183_FD_181153 | JGI IMG/M metagenome (GOLD analysis project Ga0222638, IMG submission 181153) | Saline water microbial communities from Ace Lake, Antarctica - #183 | ecosystem: Environmental > Aquatic > Non-marine Saline and Alkaline > Saline | place: Antarctica: Ace Lake | collected...
TTTTTTAAGCGTTTCCCGGATATTGATATATTATTCCCCATTATGGATACATCAGTTGAGGCCAGGGCTGTGGGTTGTCCCTTTGAATTCAAAGAGAATGTTCCTGTAATTACAGAACATAGATATAAAACAATCGAATCTATTGTTAGAATACCTGTCCCTGATCCGAATAAAACACCCTGTATGAAGTTGAATATTGATGTAATAAGGGGACTCTCCAAAATAAAACCAAAATCGATTATTTCTTATGTTATAGGCCCGGTTACCCTTGCTGCGCATTTCATGGGAATCACGGACCTTATTAAGCTTGCGATGCGTGAGAAGGATTTGTTCCATAATACTCTTAAACATTGCAATAAAATTATTAAACCCTATGCTGAGGCGCTTGTTAATGCAGGCGCTTCCTCATTAATTATTCTTGAACCTCAGGTTGGTATTTTTTCTCCAAAAACATATAGAGAATCAATCAGAAAACACCTGGAACAACTCGCATATGGGCTGCCAAATATTATTTTGCATGTATGCGGAAATACAACCCCTCATTTGCTGGATTTTGCAGCAACAGATAACATTCCCGGACTGAGCCTCGACTTTCTTGTAGATTTCGAAACTGCTCTTCTGAATAACTCACCCCTTAAAAATAAAATGCTAATTGGAAATATTGAACCAGCTGGAATAATGCAAAAGGGCACACCGGAATTTGTAAAGGGAAAAGTCGATATTTTACTTAAGGCAATGAAAGGAGAGAAGTTTATTCTCTCAACAGGGTGCGACCTTATGCCTGATACACCCCTTGAAAACCTTGATTCATTTATTGAAACAGGATTAAAACACAGATAAAATTATGGAAACCTGTTCCATCATACTGGTGCCTGAAAATACATCTCAAACATTTGAAAAGGGTACACTACTTTTAGATGCGCTAATGGAAATGGGAATCATGCTTAAAACGCCCTGCGGCGGCAGGGGCACATGCGGAAAATGTAGCGTAAAGGTACATGGTTCATTATCTGAACCAACAGATCAGGAAAAAAAATTTCTCATAAACAGGACAGAATACCGCCTTGCATGTCAGGCCTCTATCACAGGAGACGTTGAGGTATTTATTGATAGGGCTTACTCCATTAAATTAAAACAATACCCAATGGTTAATAGCAAAGGCCTATTTTCAATTGCAGTTGACATTGGGACCACCTCTGTTAAAATCTCCATTGTAGACCATTCATCCAATAGATCATATAAATTGGATGACTTTCTTAACCCCCAGAGAAAATTTGGCTATGATGTAATCACCAGGATTGCTGCAGCAGCTGATCCAAAAAAACATCAGATCATGATCAGACAAATTAGAAACATTCTATCTTTATCTATATCCGAAGCCTGTAATGAAATGTCCATATCACATAATCAAATTGAAGCAATATCCTTTTCAGGAAACACGACAATGCTTTACCTGCTCTTTGGAATCGATGTGCAGCCTCTCGGAAAATATCCCTACACAGCAGAACGACTCGATTTTAATAATTTTTCTGCGGCTGATATCGACGCTAAAAAGTTTTTCAATTCAAAAATTTTAGCCTTACCCGCTGCCAGTTCATTTTTAGGCAGTGATTTTATGGGGGGCCTTGCCATTTGTCATGAAAGGGATTTAACAAAAAATGTATACTTTATTGACCTTGGTACAAATGGTGAGATGTTTCTAATTAACTCAAATAAAAAAATATTCGCAACATCATGTGCCATAGGCCCCGCACTTGAGGGCATGAATATCTCATGTGGCATGACTGCTGATACTGGAGCAATAACACATGTATGGATTGAATCCGGCTCCCTGCAGTATCAGATGATCGGCACAGGTAGACCTGCAGGCATAACAGGCACAGCAGTAATTGATATTATATCTATTTTACTCAAACAAAATATAATACAGGTAAATGGGACCTTCATAAAAAATCATTCTCATATAACACTTCCCTCACCTTTATCCTTTTCATATAATTCAGGCATTAAGCAGGTTACCCTGTGGAACAATCTGGCTCTTACTCAAAAAGATATACGCAATGTACAGCTTGCAAAAGCTGCAAGTCTTGCTGCATCAAGATTTCTCTTAAGAGAGGCAGTATGCTCTGAAAAAGAAATTAAGTATGTTGTAATTTCAGGGGCCTTTGGTGAGCATTTGGAAATTGACAATTTCAAAAGACTTGAATTTATACCAAATTTTCCAAATGCAGAATACCATTATTTTGGAAATACAAGCCTTGAAGCAGCTCAAAGGGTATGCCTTGATAAAAATTTCCTAAAAAAAGTTAAACAATTAAGAGAGAGAATAAATGAAGTTGAACTTTCCCAAAAAAATGAGTTTAATAATGAATTTATAAATGCAATAAATTTTAATTAAAATATGAAAACAATATTCCTTAATAAAATTTCATTGAAAATTGATATAGAAGAGCTTTTAAAGTCATTACATATAAAAAAAGGAAGCAAATTTGCACATGATATATGTAATCTTGTCTCCTTTGCCGTTAAAATTGCAAGACCGAAGGCTGCATACCGACTTTCTCCCGTTGAATGTACTAAAGATGGATTTATTCTTATAGAAGGGATAAAGATGGAGAGCAAAATAATGTACATGAACATGAATAAATCACAGAGGGCTTTCCCTTATATTGCTACATGCGGAATTGAGCTGGAAAAATGGTCAGGTGCAATCAAAAATTTTCAGCAAAAATTTTGGGCTGAGAATATAAAAATGATTGCCCTGGGAGCAGCCATTAAAGCCTTTGAACAAGAGCTGGCGGGACGCTTTCAGCCTGGCTTAACCTCAAGCATGAATCCAGGCTCTCTGGATGACTGGCCTCTTCAGGAACAGCACAAAATTTTTAAAATTCTTGGCAATGCCTGTGATCTGTCAGGTGTGCGTTTAACTAAAAATGCGGTAATGATTCCTTCGAAATCAGTATCAGGCATTCAGTTTCCCTCTAAGGAGCAATATTATAACTGCCAGCTATGTCCCCGGGAAAAGTGCCCAACGAGAAAAGTGCCTTATGATAAGGAAATTACTACCAGGTTTCTTGTGGCGTCAAGGATGGTTTCTACCGCCGCGAGGGTGCCTTCCAGAAGAGCATCCTGATGGAAGAGGTCTTCGTTGGAGTAGGCCGATATGCCAAGCTCAGGGAACAGTGCAAAAATGGCATCATTTTCAGCGGACTTCCGGGCGAGTTCGATGGTGCGCGTGGCGTTGAAAGAGGGGTCTGCCACCTGTACTTCCGGTACGCATACGGAGGTTCTTATGAAGCCCTGGTTGTAGAGATTGAAAAACTGTTCCATATACTTTTGTCCTCACGTGTTGTTGCAACTACGAGCTATTTGTCTGCATTTTGTTGCAGGTTTTCCCTTGATATACAAAAGATCTTATTTTATACTCCGACCGTCAAAAAGCAATGCCTTATCAATTTATCAATCAATTTATCAATTAAAAGCAATGCCTTATCAATCAATATCAATATAAGCAGGTAATCGGTCTTTGAGGGAGAAGAGATGGTAAAAAGTCCCAGGTTGAAAAATAGCCCGATCGTGTTGGGCGGTATTTCAGGCAGAATCGATATCAACAGAAATGCCCATGGAATTCCAGAGCTGAAGGCGGACAGTTTTCTTGACCTCTGCTACGGGTTGGGATGGGTTCATGCCTGTGACCGCCAGATGCAGATATTGCTGATGAGAATCCTTCTCAATGGCCGGATGACCGAATGTCTGAAAAATGATCCTGAGCTGCTTGAAATTGATAAGTACATGCGCTGGATGAATTTTCTACCGGATGCGGAGGGAGAGATCGCCAAGCTGACGCCTGACACCAAATCCCATTTGGAGGCTTATGCCGCCGGTTTTAACCGCTACCTGTCCGACCACGGTCCTGTCTACGAGTGGCGCCTGTTTGGATATAAGCCGGAACCCTGGGAGATCAAAGACAGCCTGCTCATTGTCCGGATTATCGGTTTTCTGGGTCTGGCTGATGCCCAGTCCAACATGGAGAAGTTTCTGGTGCAGATGGTGCAGAACGATGTTGAAGCGTCCAAGATTCGAGAACTGTTCCCTTACCTGACGGATCCCATTGATACAGAGTTGCTCAAAAAAGTTAAGCTGTCCCCGCCCCTGTTGCCGGAAGCGGTTCGTTGGCTGGGGAAATTACCAAAATTTGTGGCCAGTAACAACTGGGCGGTCTCTGGCAGCCTGACCGAATCCGGAAAACCCATCCTCTGCGGGGATCCGCACCTGGAGGTGAATCGCCTGCCCTCTATCTGGCAGGAAACCGTCATGAAAACTCCCGGGAACACGTACCTTGGCGCCACGCTGCCGGGTGTGCCGGGAATAGCGGTTGGCAGGACTTCTTACCTGGCCTGGAGCGCGACATACTCCTTTTCAGATATGCTGGACTACCGGATCGAAGAGTGCAAAGACGGGATGTACCGGCGTGACGACGGCTGGAAACCGTTCAGTGTGCGTGAAGAGGTGATCCGGGTGAAAAAAGGTGAGCCGGTTATCCACAAGGTTTATGAAAACGAGCATGGCCTGCTGGAAGGGGACCCTGAAGAGCCTGGATTTTACATGGCCTTGAACTGGTCTGTCGCCAAAGAGTGTGGTGCCAGTGATATCAACGCCCTGCTGGCGCTGCAGCAGAACCGGACGGTGACGGAAGCGATGAACTCCTTTGTGCAGGTGGACTCCCTGCCCTTTAACTGGGTGATGGCCGACGTTGAGGGAAATATCGGCTACCAGATGTGTGGGCGCTGTTTTAAACGGCCCGAGGGTGTCAGCGGACTAATGCCACTACCGGGCTGGGAGGAGAAGTATAACCCTGACGGATTTCTGGACAACGCCACCCTGCCGTCCCAGTATAACCCTGAGGAGGGGGTTATTGTAACCGCCAACCAGGACCTGAACTATCTGGGGGAGTCCAATCCCATCAACCTGGCCATGGGCACCTACCGAGCGGACCGGGCGCGGCAGCTGCTGCTGGAGAAAAAAGGGCTCACTACTGACGATATGAAGCGGATTCATGCAGACCTATACTCCCTGCAGGCCGAGCTGTTTATGCCGCTTATTGCTCCGCTGCTGCCGGATACGGATAACGGACAACTCCTGAAAGAGTGGGACCTGAGATACACATCCGAATCAAAGGGCGCCATGCTGTTCGAATCGGTGTACATGGCCCTGATTTACCGGGTGTTTGGCGATAACGGGTTGGGAAGGGACGTGATCGATCATATCATGAAGGAGACGGGTCTTTTCAACGACTACTATGCCAACCTGGACCGGATTTTACTGACCGAAAACGCTGCCTGGTTTAACGGTGCGGAACGGGACACGCTTTTCAAAGAGGCGGTTGAAAAAGGGCTGGACGTGGCGGCGGCGCCGTATGGCTCAACCCGCAAAGTGACGATGTCCCACATGCTGTTTGGCGGTCAGCTGCCGTCTTTTCTGGGATTTGATCACGGTCCGATCGAATTGCCGGGCTGCCGCGCTACCATTACCCAGGGGCAGATTTTCCAGAACGCCGGTAGAACCACAACCTTCAGCCCGTCTTACCGGCTGATTTCGGATATGAATACGGTTGCGCTTCACACCAATATTACCGGCGGGCCGTCGGACAGACGATTCTCTCGCTGGTATGTGTCGGGTATGCCGGACTGGCTCGGGGGGGTCTACAAGGTTCTCAGCTGACTGATTGCCGGGTCAGCGTTTGCTTTGAAATACTGACTTCCGTACCCGGAACAACATCGACTGTCATAAATATATTTTTTATTACATTAAAACGGTCCCTGAACTTGAACTCATAATTTCTTGGCGCCCTGTCTGGCTCTATCCGCCTCAATTTATGATAGTTCAACAATCTCTGTAGATCATCCTCAAGAACAAACTCGGTAAAATATTTCTTTCCCTCTAACTCATTTTTGGAAAATCCTGAAAGATGCTCAAATTCCTTATTGGCATACGATATACTTGCGTCCTCTTCTATCAGAGTGACCCCTGTCCCGGTAGTTTCAAACATTGTATAAAAAAGATTGTTCAGTCGATGACGCGACTCGTTTTCATACAAAAGAAATGAGAGCATTTTAACAATCTTTGTAATAATCAACACCTCTTCTTTTATAAAATCATAATCACCCCTCAAAGAAATAGAGAGAACACCGTAGATAATAGTGTGGTGGATTATCTTTATACTGACTGACTGATACTCGCCATCGTCATCATCCCTGAGAGTATCAACTAAATCAAGCAGGAGGGGGTCCCTGTTCAGGAGATAATCTCCCGGTCCGGCAGCGGCGGATTCCAGCCCACCCTGACATCCGGTACGGCTGAGGCACGGGCTATTCTTAAAAAAATTGAAAAATAAGGGGTCACACATGTCACGAAATGAAATATTCAGGCAGATAGAAGGTTACGATGAACACCTGAGAGACATGGAGGTCTGCAGGAAATACGGCATTGGCTATACAATGACAAGCGGCAGGGTACGCAGCGTGGTGGACCTTTACCATCCATCCCGGCTGAACCTTCGCGTATCACAGATAATCAGTGAAACACCCACAGCCTCCACAATTCGTTTTGTTTCGACTGACGGCTATCTCCCTCCCTTCCAGGCAGGGCAGTATATCAACCTGTTTCTCGAAGTAAAGGGCGTTCGCACGAGCAGGCCCTACAGTATATCCTCTTCACCAGGGCAGACAGGTTACTATGACATTACGGTTAAGAGGGTTGACGGGGGCTTTGTGTCGGACTATCTCCTTGATCATACAGCACCGGGCCAGACTTTTACAGCCAGTTCCCCTTCGGGGAACTTTTACTTCAACCCTCTCTTCCACAGCAGGGAGATGGTACTGGAACGCGCCGGCATTGTAGCGCCAGCTCTCTGCCGTACAGGTGCCTGCAGCATGTGCAGGGTCAAACTCCTGTCCGGCAGGGTTTAGCAGCCCGCAGGCGTGCTTGTACGGAAATCGGACCGTGATTTCGGCTACATCCACTCATGCATGGCCTTTCCCCTGGAGGATTTGAAATACTGATGTAAAGAGCTGCCCTGCATATCAGATCAGGCAGGCAACGGCCCTTTGTGCAGACACGCGCCCGCGGGGGCGCGTGATTTAGCAAGGTATACTCCTATTCCATTTCAATTGACACACTGGCGACCCGGCTGGCATCCTTCTCGTAGTAGAAGGATCCTATGAAAAAAAGAAGCCCCGCCAGGATCGAAAATGCCGGCAGTATGGACATCGCGGTGATAAGGTCATAGCGATCGGATACCACGCCTACGAAAACCGGTCCCAGTGTGCTCCCCAGAACATGCTGAATAATCACACAGATGCTCAGGGACATCGCCCTGAGTCCCGGATGGACCACGTCCTGGGTAACTGATACCGCGGCCGGCACAAATGCAACTGCGGTGACCCCTGCTGCCAGGAGTATAATATACTGGGCAGTACCTTCGAAAAGGACAAAGGAGATAAATAGAATTATTCCGGTCAGGGCTGTTGATACCGCCGGGAGAAGCATTCGCCCTGCGGGTTTTTTTTCGTACCACTTGTCCGCGAGATACCCTCCCAGGGGCGCCCCTATCACAGCAAGAAACATGACTGCCCCCGCTTTCATCCCGGCCTGGCTTATGGAAATACCCTCGGTACGGTGAAAATAGGAGGGGAGCCAGCTCATGAGGGATGTTGTAACAAAGCAGCTCGCTGCAAATCCCAGGTTTGCCAGAATAAGGGACTTGCTCCTGAGGAACTGTTCTGCGATTTCACCGATCTTCATCTTTTCCACAGGGCTGCCGGAATTTACCGGGGTTTTCACGAGATCAATGGTCTTATAGTCACGCACCCAGAAAAAAAGGATCGCGACCAGTAACCCGGGAATGGCGACTACCCCAAGTGCGTGCCGCCAGCCAAAATGCTCCGCTATGATGCCGCCGGCCGCAATTCCTATGGCGCTTCCCAGGGGTATTGAGGCGTTCCAGAAACCGAGTACGCGCGCTCTCTTTTCCTTGGGGAATATCGTGGATATCATGGCAGTGCCCCCTGCCGCATAGCCGGCCTCGCCGGCCCCGATTATTGTCCTGGCCAGAAAAAGCTGGCTGAAATTCCGTGTAAAAGCGCATGCGGCTGTTGCAAGGCTCCAGATAATTGCCATTATACCGATAGTTTTCTTTCTGCTCCATCTGTCTATCAGTATGGAAACCGGAAAGGTTAAAATAAGTATTGACCAGTATACTGCTGAAACCAGGAGCCCACAGCTGGCATCACTTAAGCCCCATTCAGCCTTTATAAAGGGGAAGAGAGACACGATTATAAGGCGGTCAACATAATCAAACATGTAGAGCAGAAAAAGGAGGACAAAAACATACCAGGAATAAGCTGAAGAGATGGAACCTTTTTCATTTGTGGCAGATTTCTGCATATTTTACTCCATGGAGCAGTAGTTGTGAATTCGGTTAAGAATCATCCTGAACATAGTTCACTTATCTAACATCGTTCATTTTACAGATTCTGTCAATCCATTTTTAAGCTGCATTTTATATTGAGCCGGTTACTTCGTGATCCCTGCAATAAAACAGTCAAGATTGCTGCTGAATAGTTCCTGGAAGTTTTCGTGCCTGAGTACTGTATTTTTTATAAGTAGAAGGCGCTTTTTTTAATTGAACTCACCTTGAATGTGTGATCTCTTTATCCTTCTTTTCCCTTTTCCCGAGGAGAAACCGAATGAAAACACTGATCATCACGAAGAAAGAGATTGCAAAGGTATTAACGCCTGCCGTGGCTAACACTACGGTTGAAAAGGCTTTCAGGGCTTACGGAATGGGTCAGACCGACATGCCCGCCAAGAGCTATATAATGTTCCCGAAAGGGGATATGCGCTCCATGCCCGCATACATTCACGGACAGGACTTTGACGTTGCCGGCATTAAATGCGTGAATGTCCATCCGGAAAACAGCAGGAAGTACGGTCTCCCCACGGTGATGGCGGTTATTCTTCTGACCGACCCGGAAACAGGGTTTCCCCTCACAATTATGGACGGAACCTATCTGACCGGCATGCGGACCGGTGCCGCCGGAGCGACAGCAATTAAATTGTTGAGCAAAAAGAACGCAACCTTGGCGGGATTTGTGGGGTTCGGTGTGCAGGCACGTACACAGCTTGCATGTGCCATGGAAGTAAGGAAATTCAAGACCATAAAGATATGGACGGGACCGGATGAAACTCTCGCCCGGACATTTGCAAAATGGGCACGCCAAACCTATAATCTTGAAACGATCCTGTCCGAGGCTATTGACGATGTGACAATGAACGTGGATATCCTGATTACGACAACGTCATCAAGAACACCCCTCGTGAACACCGTCTCACCGGGTACACATATCAATGCCATCGGCGCCGATGCCCCGGGGAAGCAGGAACTTAATCCGAAAATTTTCAGAGGGGCAACCGTGGTAATCGACAACTGGGCACAGGCATCCCATAGTGGTGAAATCAATGTTCCGCTGAAGAAACGGTACCTTTCGAAGAAAGATATTTGCGGAGAACTGGGAGAGATTGTCGCTAAAAAGAAAAAAGGTCGAACAACTGCCAAAGAGATTACGATTTTCGATTCCACCGGCCTTGCCATCCAGGATGTTTCCTGCGCCTCTGTCGTGTACGAGGAACTGAGGGATAAGAAGGGTATCAGATCGGTTACGTTGTTCTAATTGTTTCTGATTGGTACCGCATTATTATTAGAGAAAAGCAATCTTCTTGAATTAACAGCCTTTAAATCGTTACCGGGAAAGAGAGGTTTTATGAGTACACTGATTAATTTTTCCATATTTCCCCTGGACAAGGGTGAAAGTGTGAGCGTGTATGTGGCTAGGGTGTTGGAAATTGTCAGGGACAG
>Ga0222638_1000872_pt1 | contig 9911 bp, 18 predicted proteins | sample AntAcemetagen183_FD_181153 | JGI IMG/M metagenome (GOLD analysis project Ga0222638, IMG submission 181153) | Saline water microbial communities from Ace Lake, Antarctica - #183 | ecosystem: Environmental > Aquatic > Non-marine Saline and Alkaline > Saline | place: Antarctica: Ace Lake | collected...
AAAGTTAACAGTTTGTTTTCTACATTGCCCATATCATCCAAGTACGTGTTAAATTTGTTCTTTGTGAAAAATGGATATATTTTATCTGGGTCTGGCATTTTATAACTATTATAGGTATTCAATATAGTGGAGCGTATTATCTTTGGTATCTTATTGAAATCCATAAGAATTCTGTTTGCCTCAAAACGTTCCTCTAACCCATTATCTTTTAACCATTTTTCGTAGCCTTCGTTCATTACTTTGGTGGCCGCTACTTCACCAAATCCAGGTTTACGTTTATCCTCTGGCCAATCTAACGGTGTTTTGATGTTGAATATACCATCTTTGGCCTGTCCTGTCAAGCACTTCTTTATAATAAATTCATCAGTATTTTCACAGGTCACATAGCACTGTTTCTTATAGTGTGTATTATATAAGAGTATGTTATCACTACATAATTGTTTGAAATCTTCATCAACTGACATTATAACATAGTTATTTGGTATGTCTTTGCTTATAACAGCAATAATATCATCACCTTCGCAATGCTTAACCTGTATTACCTTAAATGGTAAACTTTCTTGTATATCATTTACTAGTTCTTGTAATTTTGAATGGTAGAAATTCCAATCAACATCGGATTTGTCTCTCGTCTTCTTTCTGTTTTCTTTATACCTTGGCCAGTACAATTTACGCCATGATTTATTATCATCAACAGCCAGTATAACTTCATCAGTATTTGTTTTATAAAGTGCTTGATAGATATTGTCAATCACATTAAAACGCCACAAAGGTATATCTGGATTTGTGGCGTCTAAAGCGAAATAACATCTTGCTGATAAATTGTGAAAATCCCATAGTGTTACATTTTTCATTACTTCCTCCACATATTAATTTTATTATTAACCGATTAACTTCTCCCAAAATGTTTTATCTTCAGGAATATCCTCGGGATTTCTTTCTGCTCTTTCAATTGCTTCATCGATTTGGTTTCTTGTGAATAGGGCATTTTCAGAATACCCTAACTTACCGCTTATTTCTATTTTACAGGGATAATATTTTATATCGCTTCCAAATTTACGTTCTGTGTTTTCGACAACTTCATCTATAACTATTTTCGATTCCATATTACACCTCTTTTTATTTTATTTTACTTTTCTCATATAATCTCCGTCCTTTACTTTGATCCAAAATGGCTTAGCGTATTTTGTCTTACGCATATAATCGGAAACATTAAGTTCCGGTGAGAACCTTATACGTTTCCTGTTCATTTTCATGTTCTTATAAAAATCATTTTCTGGGACTTCAAACACTGGGATATTATCTTTCAGTCCATCAGCAAATACATCTGCGACATCTGTTTCAATTTTTCCTGGCTCAAGGTCGACCTTTCTTTTTGCATCCTCTGCATCTTGCGTTGGTACTCTACCTGATGTAAATTCACCTGCCATAACTCCTCCCCACACTTTATTAAGTAAGCGCTTTTTTGACTCTATCTTTTATTTTTGCTATCAATCCTGCAATACCTTTCTTCTTTTTATCGTCTGGTTTTATCTCTATTGTTGATGCGCCTTTACTTTTGTCCACTCTGAACACATCCTTAATACGTTTATATTGTATACGTTTACCTGACCCCATACTCATATAATATTTCATTAAAAATGGTCGCATACCTTTTCTGTTCATAATTTCCATGAGTACATTAAAATCTTCATTATACTCTGGTCCAATAACATCATCAGGATTCATTAATTTATCAAGTAAGAATGATGCTGTTAAGTCTGCAAATTCAGATGCTTTTAATACTAACCTTGGCATGGCAAATCCTCTATTATTTCTGGCGTAACTATGTTGAAAAACTCTATCATATCATAAAAAGTAACGGATGTTAAGTCATCAAACCTTAATGTTAATGATTCTGGTAGTTTTATTTGTTCTTTCAATATTATTCGTAACTTACAATCAATGCCAACTATAGCATTAAGACCTTGCTTCTTAAATATCAACATAGGGTATTTAGATGATTTTGTGGCATCTGATAAACATTGAATCCAGAATTTTTTTATCTGAAACCCCTTTGTGTGCTTCAAGTGTTGATGAAAATTTGTATGAGGATAACCATTCTTACATTCCACGGAAATTTTCTGCATCATGGGTATAGCTATAGGTAACATAGCCCTAATGTCACCACTCATATCACCACATTCTTCAAAAATAGTGAAGATACCACCGCTTGCTGGCTGCCTGTAGAAGGCATATGGTCGATCTTTGCCGGTTAGCCATCGTGTCAAAAATTTGGCCGTATATCTCTCGAAGGAACTACCCTTTTGTTTTCCACCACCACGTTTCATTATATAAATTCCTGTATAATCTTTAATATAACCATAAGACATCTGATGCATTATTAATATTATTATCAAAATGTATAAATTTTTTATGAATACCTATTCTAGTAAAACCAGCTTTAATTAATGAATTAATTATTATAAACCTCTGTCTACTTGTTATTGCTTGTACGTCCATGGCAACACCTAGTGGGTGGTTATCGGAAGTTGACCCTATGTCTTTATTATGTTTAACACATCTAAATCCACTATTAACAATAAATGGTATATTGGCTATTTCACGTGCGAGATTGGCTTTTTGCATAAAAACAGAATCCATATCACAACTACCACATCCACATTTACATGTAAGTTCATTCAAGCTAAAATAATTCATTATCAATATACCCTCTTTTATCAAGTATAGTTCTCGCTGTTTTACCTAAAATATACATTTCATCGGATGTAAAAATATTATTTCTAATAATATTACAAACATAACAACAAGGAACAACATTATCAATCATATGACCGACATTGTTATCAATTCTATCGGCACCAATACTTTTTTCACATCCACAATAATTACATGTTTTTGTTAATATATTTTCTATAAACCAATCAATTGTTAAATTACATGTCATACCATGTTTTCGGTCACGTAACTTATATTGAGCAATCATTTTAGATGATTTATTTCTTTTTTTCTGCGCGTTTAGTTTGGATTGGTCTACTATTTCTCTCTTTTTACATAATAGTTTACCAAATATTATTTCTTTTGGTGTGTAATTTTTACCTCTATAATATCGTTGGCGTATACCATTATATGGTAAATCATAAAACATTGACCATTCTTTTATAGTTTTAATTTCATTATTATATTCAATTGTTGGTGTATTAGGTTTCAAAGCTGATATTTCTTTATTTGTCATCCACCTACAATTTTTTAATGAATATGGGTTTGTTTTATTAACTCGACCTAACTTCATACCACTAATATATGAACCAATCATATCATTATAAAAATCGTTAAATTTATCCCATTTAGAATTCCAACCTATTTTCTTTCCTTTTTTTGTAAATTTTATTCCGCGCCAGCAATTATATAAATATGAGTATTTTTTATCACCAATACGATCTTTGCGTGTTTCCCATGCTTTTACTGCCGATTTGGTACGTTTTAATTTTTCTTCTATATTATCCATGTACCTATTTATACCCGCCAGACAAAAAAGCCACCAATAAAGGTGGCTTTATTTTTTATTTATGCGATTTACATATTTTCAAGTTCCGCTAAAAGAGCCGCATCTGAATCTTCCTCGGCAACTGAACTTGCTTCCTCACTTACTGGTGGTACTGAACCAAAGTCAGGAACATCATCCGCATCATCATCGGTACCGTTTTCATTAGCGGTCGTGGGGAAGGTTTGACTCTTCTCTTCCTCTACACCTACATTACCCTTATACCTTTTCCATTCATCCTCCACCATTTCCCACAACATTTCACTTTTCAACATAGTCATAATATCCATATCACTCTTAATCTGACCTTGCAAATAATCATCCAGACTTATTGTTGATTCCATAATGGCTTTTACTTTTTCATCGTCACCAAGTGATGTGGCCTTTCTTGCGAATACTGAGTCCGAATAATCAGGAAATATTTTACCGTCTGCTGATGCTTTTGTTGACTTGACTTTTATTATGAAATTATAACCATCAACCGGATCAAATATAGCATCACCTGCTCCATCATGTGCCGTATCAAGGGTTTCCTGTGTTATCTTAGATTCAAGTTTATCAGGAAACTCATATAACTTTACCTTATTGGATGATTTCTGGTCATCATCGGATATTTTTTCATCTCTTGGGTCATTGATAACATAAAAATTAGTAATATGTTTCTGCTTCCTTTTATAATTTGATGCCATTGACTTGTCTGATGCTGAACCCTTATATAACTTCTGTGTTATCGAGCAAAATGGACACCAAGCACTGAAATCAAATGTCTTTGGACACAGTGAAAAAAGCCAATTCTCACCTGACTTAAACATATGATAATAATATTTACGGGTAAATTTACCTTTAGGGTCTGGTAATAGTCGTCCTTCATAAATATTGGGTGTGTCTGAACTACCTTTATCGGGATTCTTCCAAACAAGTGCTGACCTATTATTTTCGTACTGTGGCACATTTGCCTTTTCTTCTTCCTTTTCTCTCACATATTCTGAAAATAGTGATTTGTTTATCCATTTTGATGCCATATATTTTCTCCTTTTATAAAAAATTATTTGTTAACTTAAAAGATGTTGATGTAAACATGGATTCAATAACAATCAACAGCAACGGTTTTAGCATATACACATAACCTTACAATTCAACAACAATACCGAATAATGCTATGCGTATTACAAGCTCTGTATAGTAATCCACCTAATATTTCCCCTTCCTCTAGGAAAGAGGTGCCAAAAGGCCGTCCACATCAACATCCATATCAATGCTTGTGATTGAATTGGACATTTTAATCTTCATGTCTGCCTTCACGATGAAATTCTGCAGGTCTGTTATCTTTCTGTCTACCAATTTAACATCGTATTCAGGCTCCTTGGTGCTCTCCACATTACCAAAATATCTATCGGATGTGGACACTTTTAATCTTAATTCTTTCAGGTCATGCATACGGTCCCTAATTGTGTGCATTACAACCATTAATTCATTAACTGTTATTGTGTTTAAAATCATCATATACCTCTTTTTGTTTTTATTCTATTATATATTATTGGTTGTTTATTGTAAATTTGCTTTTTGCTTATTAAACCAAGCATCTAATTTTTTTGCTTGTTCAGGTGAATAATCATAATCATCTATACAGCCACCATCCATACAAACAGGACATTCATGTACTTCATAATATCCAGATTCCCAGTCACCATCTTGTACCACGTTACACTCAGAAATAGGTCCACGCCATCCACATTCAGAACATACAGCAATATCGCCATTGGGTTTATTTTGCTCATTGTCTACTAACTTAAAAATATCAATTTTCATTATTAGCCTGTTCCCTCAGATTAGCCTCATATTCCAATAGTTTTTTTGCCTCATATTCCTTTATTCGTTTCTTTCGTTCTTTTTCTGTTTCATTGCCAAGTATCATACCTGAAGGAGATTTTGATGTGGTCCATAATTTATTTTTAGTGTTATCTGCCGTTATCATAATTATCTTCCTCTTTTTTCCCTTCTTCTGTTAGTTCCTTAGGTGCATGAAGTTTGCAGTAATAGGGATAATAAATATAATCTTTTGATTCACCATGACCGCTACCGCCACCGCTACCGCCACCATCACCAGCATGTACATAATATCCACCATTACCTGCATATCCAACAGAATAAGGAGGAATATAATATGCTATTTCGGTCTTTACTATTCCTTTACCCTTAATGGCCTTTCCAATCTTGATAGCGCATCCGCAAACTTCACATGTCACAATATCAGAACATGTAACCTTATTATTGATATTATTATTCATGTATGATAACCGGGCCTCAGCATCAACTATCCTACGTTTAAGTATATCCACATCTTTGCTTAATTTACTCATAACATGTTCTCCTTTTATTCACCCGTTTTAATAATGTTAAATGGTCCTCTAACTCCTATACTGAATTTCTCGGCTGCTTTTAATGCCTTTATTATTTTTTCTTCCGGTGTCATATTAGTATCTTGGAGGGCATATAAACAACCCTTTGCATATTCTTCACCACATCCTACTGAGAAATAAGGATCACAATGCTCTGCCACCTGATAATTATCTTCAATCATAAAGAGGTGTCCTTTGAATCCTACCAAGAATGTTCCACCAGATTCTTCTTCCTTTTCCTTCTGTGCGTAACCACCTTCTTTTAGGCACCTTCTTATAGCATCCACAAAATCGGTAACCATATATTTGTACAGGTCAACATCTGTATAATATGGTGGAGGATTAAAGGCATATCGCAATAGTTGTCCCATGCGAAATGATGACGTAAACCCAAAGATAAATTCACCATTCCCAAAAACCTTTTCATCTTTCCTTCCGGCTATTGAATATGCCGCCATGTTAACACCAGCCGAATCCCCTCCAATATAAACTTCACCACCATCCAATAATCCTACAATACACGTCATACATTCTCCTTTTATTCATTGTTTAATTTATCTATGCCTGTCTTTGTGTTCTTTATATTATTATTTACCTGGTTAAGCAATTCTTTTATCTCTGCATCATCCGGCCTGGACACCTGCATTATTTTAAGTCGCATCTTCTGGTCAATCAGTTCATTGTAACGTGTATATAAATATCTTGCGTCCAATGATTTCCTAAATGATTCTAATGACTGGACTGTTTGCTGTTCTATTTGCTCAAGGGCTGACACACTAGCATATCTTGAATCAATAGCAAATATACCAGCCACTAAGCCAATAATTAGAGCTATGGTTGTTATTATTTTAAGTACGTTTTTACTCATATCCTCTCCCCCATTTTACCTTAAATATATCAAGTGCATCTAATATGGCACGTACATGATTACCTGTTGCTCCAGAATATAAGTTACCATCAACCTCTGGTACATTTATATCCCATGTCTTAATGCAATTCCACACAGCTTTAAATTCAGGGGTTTCTAACATTTCTGGTGTAGGGTCTTGCCATGGTATAGTATTTACCGGTTTATCAGAAGAATATACCTTATCAGGCTCGTCTATTTCACTTGAGTCCTGTGTTAATTCTACCTCAATGGCTTTGTGAATATCTTCTTCCACCAATCCCCACCTAATAAATCCATCAGATGTTCTATATTTAGGTATACTACCATTTACAGCACCCATCATTATACCACTAACCTTCTTTTTTATTCCTTCTGCTATCATTAAGTAAGCATCCATTACACATCCTCCAATAAAGACTTGAATTCTTTTACTTGGTCCACATATTCCCTATAATTATCAACAATTAAGGGTATTAACATTCGGTCACCATCACTTAATGTTAAATACTTCCTGTTTATTATCCATGCAATGACTAACCTATCAATATTGTTATTTAAATAATGTTTTATTGGTGCCTTTATTCCGTCCACTTCAAGATTACAGTATCGTAACCAAAAGGAAACAGGTGACTTCTCCTGCTTGCTCATATATTCCTTTATAAAGGCAATTGATTTGGTTATTTGTTCTCTGGTTATTTCAAGGTCACGCTTCTTTATTTTATCTCTCGTTATATAAAAATTGTGCACTCGATTGTCAAAAAACTTACAGTAGGTAAACTTTTTACCCATCAGGTCAAATCCATACCCAAAGAAATCCAGTGGATTAATATTTTTCCACTTAGAATTAAACCACTTAGTTATAATTATTAGGGATTCTCTGTTTATCTTGGACATTCGGTTAAGCAGGAAGCTATTGAAATCTTTAGGCAACCTATAAGGTCGTGAGGCGTAGATTGATTGAGCTTTTCTGAACATCACATATATATCTTCTTCCGTGTACACTTAATCCTCCATCTTTTTGTTGAATAAACCTAAGTAAGAGTTGACATATTTCTTAATGTTATCATGCTCTTCCCAGAATAATTGCTCTTTTACCACATTATAGTCATGGTCATATACTTTATTTCTTACACTAATATCGGATGCAAGTGACTCTATTCTGTCTATCATATCCCCATCCGTATCACATGTAAACATCATATCTTTGTATGGTTCAATATTAGTGTATATGCCAGGTATACCAAGAGCCGCGTACTCCAATGCCTTGATATTGGATTTTCCCTCATTAAATACATTCACCATTAATGGAGCTAACCCTATATCAACATTAAGACTTTTCAGGAATTGTGGTAAAGATAGTATCGATTGCCATCCATGATATTCAATCTTACCTGACTCTATTAGGTCATTTATTTCCATGGGATTTCCACCAACAAACACCCACTGATATTTATCCGTGGTTTTCCTAATAAAATCAATTAGTTCTGGCCCAAAATCACCACCACTTTTACCTTCTTTGCTTAACTTCTCGGTGCAAAAGTGATTCTGACTACCAGCATACATTATCCTTGGCTTTTTATCACGCTGTTCCTTTCTGTCTATTTCTCCCCATATAAACTTCGCTAAGTGATTAGGTATAACAGTGATATTATCGTTATATTCTGAATAAATGCTTTTCAATTTTTCTGTGGAACAGGTAACACCTCTGACAATGCCTAATATTTTCTTTATGTTATCTTCATATTTATTGTAAAAACTGGCCGCATAATTCCACTCAGGTATGCCTATCAGCATATCATCTATTTCATATATTAATGGGGTTTTGGTTATTTTCATTACATTAACTTTGAAATGTTTCAGTAAATTGTAATGTTGATTAGTATAAGCACGTTGGAACTGAACAAAGGATAATTTTTTATAAAACCCCATGTCGTTAATAAAATGGTCATGATATGAACTTCTAACCTTGTAACCATCTAATCTTGTTTGATTTACAAGCATTGATGGAATCAATACTCTTATGTACCCACAGCCTTGAAAGTCACCAATATATGTAAAATAACTAAACGTGGCTCCTTTCTTAATAACATTTATCATATGATACCTAATTCCTCCAAATAGTTTGATAATCCACTCATTTTAATTTTCAGTAAAATGAATTCATGTATGGTTGGCCTATAAGGCTTTCTTTTTAGATACATTTTTGCTTCACTTGGCAACCTATTATCTTTTCGGTTATTACATGGATAACAGCATGCAACCGTGTTATCAAAGGTGGATTTGCCGCCTTTGGACTTTGGTATAATATGGTCTATTGTTAGTGTTTTGTAATGTTGTGTACCGCAATATTGACATGTATAATTATCTCTTATAAACACATTTTTCTTATTAAACGCAATCTTTGCCTTATAGAGTTTTCTGATATATTTAAGCAGTCGTATAATTATAGGTAAAAACAAATCAGCAACAAACTTTGTGTAATGAATGGCCTGTTCAGATTGCTTTATAACCTCAACCTTGCCCTTAACTATTAGTCTCATTGCCTTTTTCCATGAAATTATACCCATTGTTGTATAATCACTATTTAATAATATTACATTCTCCATGATTCTATCCTTTATTTTATCAATTTTTCTGGTATACCGGAGGCATCACCTTTCATTGCATCTTTTAGTATGTTATTTTTCTCCTTTACCATTTTCAGAAATAGTTCATACTCCTTTGCTATGTCTTTTCGTGTCGCTTTTTTTCCATCAGGATAAGTCAATACAAGTTTATCCTCTACACAGAACTGACATAAATGGTCCTTTTCACTCATTTTAGTCATGAACTGTGGTGGTAATATATATCCACACTTGGCGCATTTTGGCATATTATTCTCCTTTTATATCCTCAAAATATTCTTTATGTTTTATATTTCGTAACATGTAATCACAAAACATTCTCCACTGAAGTAATTTATGCTTTCGTCTTTGTTTTATTATATTACGTAATGTTTTATAACTCATATTCCATATTCGTGTCTGTAGGAATCCCTCTGGCAAATCATTTTTAAGTATATCTATTTCAATTTTATTTT